>ERZ1740067.2419-NODE-2419-length-11405-cov-6.041322_pt1 | contig 11405 bp, 10 predicted proteins | sample MGYA00581736_ERZ1740067 | MGnify/ENA primary metagenome ERZ1740067 (study PRJEB43018, sample SAMN04849236) | marine metagenome | isolation source: floating plastic debris | place: Pacific Ocean | collected 2008-08-27 | study: EMG produced TPA metagenomics... | reverse complement strand
GATACTTGATTTTTAGAGGTGCCCTACGCGGACAGATTCATCTGTGGTTTCAATCCGGCTTTCGACGTGGGCAATATTCTCGTAAGCATATCCGAAGTAGGTATGCGTGGTGGGATTATGCTCAACATCTGAAAAGTTATCAACAACAACTTCTACAGGGGCTTGCATTTCCTGGGTAACCGTGCCAGCAAATAGGTGATCTTGCAGCTTGAAGTCAGGGAAGCTGGCAGCGGAATCAGCGGACTTGATCCAGATGAATCCGTAACGCTCAATTACAGTAAAGGATGGGACACACAGCTTTAGCTTAGGTGTGCTGGGGCTAAAGCCTTGGCCATCGGGTGCGTATCTCCAAGCATGATATGGGCAAACGATTTCTTCATTCTCGACCCAGCCCTGACTAAGTTTCATACCTCGATGACAGCAGCGATTTCTCAATGCACCAATTTTGCCTTGAGCGGTGCGAAATAGCACGATTTCTTCATTGCATAGCTGAACTAGGACGGGTTTCTTTTTCAGCAGCTTGCTTTCGATGGCGGGATGCCAGTGATTAAGGAGTGTCATGACCAGGTATAGGGTGTCTATGGTTTTTACTTTTTTGAGATGACTGCCTACAATACGCTTGCGAGAGGGCTGCTACAGGCAGTGTTTGACGTTGGTTTTCTGCGATAAGAAGGAAGTTAGCAATCTGTTATCTAGAATCTTGTGATAAATGGTGCTAGACAGCTTTGGGTACAATCCTGGAAAAATTCTTTTACACAGCCAAAGCAGTTGCCAGTGCGGCTCGACACAAGAGAGTTTGAACAAAGACGAGCGTTCAATAACATGGATAATGTCTTGCGCTACGCGCTCGGGCTCAACACCATTGCGTATGGTGCTACGCAATATATGGGCAGCTGTGGATTCTGAAGAAAATTGTCCGTCTCGGCCCAGGTTGGTCTTGACAGATCCTGGACAAACGGCTGCAACGTGAATATTCTCAGCGGCTAATTCAATCGCTAACGATTCTGTTAAGCTCAGGATGGCAGACTTAGAGGCGTTGTATATTGCCATTTCAGGTGCGCCAATTAATCCGGCGATAGAGGCAATGTTGATAACGTGACTGCCCTGTTCTGACTCTTTTCCCTTGAACTTCCTCATAATAGGAAGAAAAGCTTTGATACTATAGATGGCTCCCCACAGGTTTACATCTAATACCCGATGTAGGTCTTGATTGGCGGCTGTGGCGATTTTGCCTTGATGCAAAATACCTGCACAGTTAATGAGGATATCTACTTTGCTTTGGATGTTTTCTGCTAGCTGCTTCAGCTGTTTTGGACTTGTGACGTCTACGGTGTGCCCGTGGATCTTGCAACTATCTACACTAGTCTCGGCAGATAATTTTTCAACCAATGCGTCGATCCGCGCTTGGCGAAAATCGACAAGATGAATCGTGGCTCCTTTTTTTGCTAAGGCGATCGCAACCGCCCGGCCAATCCCAGAACCACTCCCTGTAATTACGGCAGTCTTGTCAGCCCATTTGATGTTTTGTCTCAGCATTGAATAATGAGAGCCTTTACTGGCTGCTCCGGTTAACTGCTCTACACCACCAGTAAACTGGGCAGGAGGCTATCTTAAAGACCAGGAAAGGTTAACTTATGGCTGACTTATGATTGTCTGTCTATGCATTCGCTTTTTCGACCCAGGGTAGGTCGAGCGTAAAGGTAGTTCCAAGGCCATCTTGACTGTCTACTGTAATGTCTCCGCCATGTAGCTCTAAACACTTTTTGACGACGGCTAGCCCTAGCCCTGTGCCTGCAATAGACTTAGCATTTTCACCGCGATGAAAAGACTCAAACAGCTGTTTTTGATCGGTTAATGGGATGCCGATGCCCTGATCTGCTATTTGAAATTGTGTATAGCCCTCTTGCCCTGTGATGATGAGGTGAATTTCACTTTCTGGGGGAGAATATTTAATTGCATTTGTTAGCAAGCTCATGAGCATGGCTCGTAGGAGACTTTCATCTAGGTAAGCGATTGCACATTCCCCTTTTTTCTCTACTAAAATATGCTGTTGTGCTTGGGTGTTAAATTTCACATTGTCTACCAGGCCGGTGCAAAATTTTTCAAGATCAATACTTTGTGGGTTGAATTCTAATTTGCCAGCTTCAGCTCTAGTCAAGAGTAAAATATCTGACAGTAGCTGTGTCATTGTCTTAGCAGAGGATTGAATGCGTCTAAGGTTGCGCGATCTCTTGTCAGTAGACCACTCTACATTGGGATTATCCAACAGTTGTGCAGAGACTAAGATGGCACTTAAGGGCGTTCGTAATTCGTGGGAGGCCAATGAGAAGAAATTGAGTTTAATATCGGTTAGTTCTTTCGCTTGTTCAATCTCTTTGTAGGTGTTTTCTACCGCTTGGCGGCGACTGAGTTCTTCTGCTAAGGAGGTCCTAACGGTGAGAAGGTCAGCGGTTTCAGCCTTAAGGCTGGCCGTGAGTGCTTCTTTATCCTGTTGTAGCTGCTGCTGTGTTTGCTGTGCGTGATTCAATATGTGTCGCAGTGATAGATATAGCGCACATAGCGTCAGCACACTAACCCCAAGAATCACGCTTAGTGTCCAAAGCCCATTGTTAATGCTCAGACTCGTATCGGCGATCGCCCATTCCTGATCTATACTGCCTTCTTCTATCAAGGTTTGCACAGCTATATGAATTTCGAGCTGGGCTTGGCTACGCTGAGCGGCTCGATCTAGTTGAGTCTGTAAATTGGGTGGTTCAGCGTCTGATTGATTAATGCTTTCAGCTAACCCGTTAACGCGGTTCCCCAGGGCTATTTTGAGCGGTTCTAGTGCTTCTGGGTACAGCCAGTAGGCGTTTTCTTCTTCTTCATTCAGTTCTTCAAGGAAGCTTTCCGCAATCTCGAGGTAAACATACGACTCACGCTGTTGTTCTTCGTCGCCTGTTGCCAAATAGGCCTGATGGCTAACCTCCGCACTTGCGATCACGGCTAGTATCTCGTTTAACAGTGCATAGCCACTGTCTGTTTCTGTTTCCACTTCAAACGGATATTCCCGATTTATGATGGCCTCATAGGCAATCAGTCCTGTTCCTAACAGTGTTGCCAGTACCATGCCAAAGCCAAGAGTTAACCATTTTTGCGGCTGGGAAATAGTCATTGTTAACGAGATAATTGACAGCAGGGTACGATAGCAACAGCCTCCCTCAAACCCTCTTGAAACCTTTAGACCTTAACAGTTTACCCATGCGTATTTTGGTAGTAGAAGATGATTTGCAGCTCGGGGAAGGACTCACAGAGGCCCTAACGGATGAAGGGTACGTGGTTGATTGGGTGACAGACGGTGAAATGGGATGGATTCAGGCAAGCGACCTGACCTATGACCTGATGGTACTCGATGTTATGCTACCGAAAATCAATGGCATTCATCTTTGTCAGCAGCTACGTAAGGCTGGCAAGCGTTTTCCCATTTTGATGCTGACTGCTCGCGATACCAATACCGACAAAGTCGCTGGCTTGGATGCCGGTGCGGATGACTATGTGGTGAAGCCGTTTGACTTGATGGAGTTGCTAGCTCGGCTACGCGCCCTGTTGCGGCGTAGCTCGTTCGGTGACATGAGCAGTATTTTGACGTGGGGCCCGGCTGAACTCAACCCTGACACTCACGAGGCTTCTTATCAACAGGTAAATTTGTCGCTAACACCGAAGGAGTTTAGTCTGCTGGCGCTATTTTTGCGCAGTGGGCGACGGGTGCTGAGTCGCTCTGTGCTGATCGATCAGTGCTGGGATTCAGGCGCACTACCAGATGTTGAAACGGTAAAATCTCCCCTCAAAAGTTTACGGCAAAAATTGCGAAAAGCTGGAGCTCCTTCAGATTTTATTGAAACGGTGCACGGGGTTGGTTACCGGCTGAAGCAACTTTAGATAGGGTAAACAAGAATTGTAAAAGGGTTAAATTGATAACGCTCTCAGTGAAAGATATTCGACTAACCGATTTCTACCCGAAGTTTTCCCTTATTCTCACTAAAGGGCTTTTTACAGTGGGGCTGTAACGTTCAAAAGAGCCACTTTTGTTATGAAATTCACGTCTTTGAAAGCACTGCCCATTTTATTGGGTGCGATTGCCATTCTGACAGCGCCCTTTGCTTACCAGAGTCGAGCAGAAGAGCAAGCCTGCCCAGATTACTTTGACGGTATAGATTTGAGCGCTCAGCAGCTTGCAGATATTGAAGACATTGAAGCACAGTTTGATGAGACAGTAGACGATATTCTGCCGCTCTCGCCAGAAACAGAAGAGCAGATATTTGCTTTAGAAGATGCCTTTGATGCTCAAGTGGAGACGCTTTTTTCTGTTGATCAACAGCAACAGATAGAGCAGATTGATCAGTGGGCTGAGGAACAGGTGATTGCGATTGCACCAGAACTACTTGATGAGGGTGACATTGACGAGGATGACGAAGATTTTGAACTGACACCTCAACAAGAAACCACTCTCTATGAAATTGAAGAAGAATACGAGAAGCGTTTAGAGGCTATTTTGACTGCTGATCAATCAGCAAAAATTGAAATGCTGGAAGAACAGCTAGAAGAGGACATTGACACTATCTTGCCCGAGCCAAATGATGCACAGATAGTTAGCCTTGAGGCCGCAGAGTCTGATCTTGAGGCGAGTGTAATGCAATTGCTTTCTCCGGAGCAACAGCGGCAGCTTGAAAGTAACCTGGCTTGCTATGAAGATGACTAGTTCTGACTTTTGGAAATAATCTATCAGCTGTAGTGTTGGCCACTTAGCTCACTTGACGGCTGATGGCACTGTTACTATCTCCATTGGCCGCAGCCAAGACAATACTGGCTCGTCGCACCAGTCGGTACGGATTGGTGGTCTGACGAGCCGGGCCGCGCAGGCACTGTTGCTGCTTGGATGAAAGATGAATCGCGTCGGCTCTGGGCGTTGGCATGACTATACAAAGAGGCTTGAGGAGGGATTCATTACCCAATTAAAGCCGCCTTATTTCATTCATCTATACTGATGGATTATTTTCAGGTTTCTGCACTAGTCTAAACAGGCGTCAACTCAATAAAGTCAAGGCGCGCATGTTCCTGAAGGTTTTCATTGCCCGTAATGGTTAAGATATCCCCTGACTGCAGGGTCACGCCATTGGTAATGCCTAAGGTTACCTGAGTAGTTGCATTGGCTAAATTACTTCCAGATGGCGCATCTAGAATCAGCTGTCCTAAGGAAGATATGGAACCGTTGCGCAAGCGCTCAAGCGTAAAGCTTGCCTGACCATCATTTTCATTAAAGGTACCTAGGTTAACGTCATAGGCTGTGCCTGAGGCAAACCCTATCAGGTCATCAACTGCTAGCGCGACGGTCCCTACTTCATTGCTAGCCCCGCCGACCAAACTCAGCATTGCGCCGCCGGAAGCGAACCCCTTGGTTTCTATGCGATAGCCAGAGACACTGGAATTGGAGAGGCTGTCAATACTTTCTGCTTCGATGGTAATAGGCGTACCGCTAGGACCACCACTACTCACACCGTTAACAGTGACAGTCACCGCTGCAGTATCCGAGCCACCGTTGCCATCACTCACGGTATAGAAGAATCTGTCGGTGGCAGTTTCTCCCGCATTTAAGCTGTCGAACTGCCCGTTGGGATTATAGCGCAGGGTGCCATCGCCGTTGTTCGTCACTTGCCCTAAGGTGTCGCTGGCATTGATGTTGGTAATGGTCAGCTGATCGCCATTGGCATCGGTATCGTTGTTCAATACATTGAGTGTGATACCGGCATTCTCATTGGTACTGCCTGTGTCAAAGGTCGCTATTGGTGGGGTGTTTGGGCCACTGCCGCCACCGAGCGGCTCAAATCGAATAAAGTCAAAGCGAGCATGTTCGCTACCGTTTTCATTCCCCTGAACCGTAAAGCGGGTGCCGCTGGTAATCGAGAGATTGGTAGCGACTGTTTTCTCAACCTTGGTGTCAGCGCTAGCACCATTGCCTCCTGGATTTTGATTTAGGTTGGCGGTCCCAATGAGATTATTGCCCTGGAGAAACTCAATTGAGGCATTGCCATCATTCTCATCAAAGGTACCGATGACAACGTTGTAGTCGCCAGATGCGCCATTGAAAGTGAATGTTGCGGTGCCTACCTCGCCACTGCTTTGACCCAACAGACTGAGCATCTGCCCACCGGATGCCACGCCCTTATTCTCCAACCGATAGCCAGTGGTGTTGGTGAGGTCTTCTGCTTCGATAGTGATAGGGATGCCGCCAGAACCACCGCTATCTAAGCCGTTGATAGTGACAGTCACCGCTGCAGTATCCGAGCCACCGTTGCCATCACTCACGGTGTAGAAGAATCTGTCGGTGGCAGTTTCTCCCGCATTTAAGCTGTCGAACTGCCCGTTGGGATTATAGCGCAGGGTGCCATCGCCGTTGTTCGTCACTTGCCCTAAGGTGTCGCTGGCATTGATGTTGGTAATGGTCAGCTGATCGCCATTGGCATCGGTATCGTTGTTCAATACATTGAGTGTGATACCGGCATTCTCATTGGTACTGCCTGTATCAAAGGTCGCTATCGGGGGCGTGTTGCTATTGCCCGACCCCCCATCAAACTCAAGATAAATGGGTCGTGACACCGGACCAATGGGTAAGTCGTCATTAGCGGGGTCGATGATACTGGCGACAAAACCAAGGGGCAGCTGATCTTCGCCTGCGAAGTTATAAAGGGGCACTCCTGAGAAGTCAAACTGGTTAGAAATGTTTTGATTCCCACCTGTTAACACAACGTCCACGGTCTGGTTTTCTACGGCATTGTTGGCTGGGTAGTCAGATGCTGCCAGGTCAGCCAATTGGTGATCCAGTTGGGCCGCATATGGTCCAGTAAAGTTGTTAACAACTGGCTGGATAAAGCCCTTAGTGAGAACAACTCTTGCGGTTTGACCAGCTGGGCCATTGACAATCACGTTTGGTCCAGACCCGTTGTAGGTGCCCATGCCTCCTGCATTCAGCCCATTTACAGTTAACGCTACATTCAAGTTTTGAGCATCTTGAGTGGCGAGTCCTTTAGAGCCTGCTTGATTGTCATTACTCTGAAGTTGCCCGCTGGCGGTGCTGCCGTCGGTAAAAGTTACCGTAAATGTGGAGCCGATGAGCTCTGCACCGGACACACCACCCACGTCCCAGTTTGGATTGGTTCCACTGTCGATAATAGTTTTTCGAGAACCCGCAATGGAATTGGAATCCATATCTACAGCGAAACCGACGGTTTCACCCGGTTCAAATCCGTTGCTGGCATTTTCATCGAAGAACAGTCGAATCCCTTTGAATCCTTCAATTCCACCAGCCCCGATGTAGGTCTGGTTGTTGGGATCGTTAGGATTGTTGTTGGGGGCAATAACGCCTGTGCCACCTGAGGTATTAATGGTTAAGACTTTCGCAATGGTGTCCCCAGCTACTCCAAACGGATCAAAGACTGCATCAGGGTAAAGCGCATTGGTGACATCAATCTCAACACTTGCTATGTTTTTGTCGCCTGTATTAGTGAGTTTAAAGGAATTATTGCCAAAGTTCGAGGCTTGAACATTGTTGTTGTTGAGTGTAATTGTTAAGACGGCTGAGCCCACCTGTCATTCTCCCATGTTATTTTTAGTAACTATTGTAGATGCCGTTTTCTTGCCAGAGGTTAGCAGACGTGTCACCGATGGTAATGTTGATGGTAATATTACGTAAGATGACAGCTACATTTCCGGACAATTTCAGATATTGTCATTAGAAAAATCTACAGCATTTGTACACCCATAGCAGGTGCCCAAGCATTGGGCACTTACATTTGATACTACCACCGTAAGGGAACGCGACACTGAGGGTTCCGCTGTGCGGTTTTATGCACGGTACAATCTCAGGGGTTTGGTTGATTCTCGAATGAGTAGTTCTTTCGCCTCAAGATCTGGCTGGACAGTTTTGGCCCACCAGCTAGATTTTTGTCCGCCGGAAAACAGGCTCTCAGGCAAATAGTCAGGAATTTTCGCCTGTATTTCCTTTTAGTCCAGGTGATTCATGTGGCAAAAGCTTGAGCAGGGCCTCTCGCGTAGCCTGATATTTTTCGGCATCCACCCGATAAGTTCGACCTGGGATGTTGACGTTTTCAATTTCTATTTTTGTAGAATGCATTTTTATGTCTTTATGTAAGGTCTGGCTGCATGCGCTTGTTAGGGAGTGTCTGGGGTCTGCTCATGGAATTCCATTTCGCCCGTGTTGGAAGAATCCCTTACGCTGCGAGAGTCGCTCGTAGTGTGCGTTGGGATTGAGGGCGAGGAACGCAGCGTCACGCAGGTCGTGTTCCTGCGAGCCCAAATTTTCGAACTCGTAGGCAATGGATAGCTCTGCGCAGGCCCAGAGAACTTTGCGCACGTTGATAGAGGTAGATTTGCCAAGGATTCGTAGCATTGGGTGTCTTCTCTCACTGTCTGCCTAGCTAATTAGTCTGCCCAGTGAGGAAGTTGAGCGGTTGTAAATATTTTAGTTCTTAGGAAATCCTTCTCGCTCTCAGCCCGCTCAAACGTAATGTTAGGTATCACTATCGAGATGCCCAGATTATTCAGAGACGTTTGGCAATGATAAAATTCACCACGTATTGCTGGCAAGGTCAAACACACTAAATTTTTTTAGTGTTCTGATTGCGAAGGAGAAAATCCATTATGCAGTAGCCGTGATGTCAAATGTGCCATCTCTTCTGCTGATTCACGCATGCCGTTGTCCAACCACATCTTGAGCAACATATATGCACCACCTGAAACAAACCCAAGAATATAGTCTTCATACGCAACTGAAGATTCGTCTAGTGGTTCATGCTTGTCGATTTCGCGTTTTAGTGTTGCAAAATGTGTGTGTAGGGATGAGATCAACAGATCTTTATTTTCTACTTGTAAGACCCATTGCAATTCTTCGTTGTGGAGCTGCCACTGCCCGTAAGATACAGTCAATAAGCGTAACATATCAACCGTCTCGCCTTCTTTAGCCTGAGTGAACACAACTTCGTGTATCGTCTCAATCAAGTCATCGAAATGACTGAACAAAAGTTTCTCTTTGGTGTCAAAGTGTTGATAGAAGGTTGGTCTTGACACATCAGCAACCTCAACAATCTCCTTAATATGTATTTTGGATAATGGTTTTTTTCTAAGCAGTTGAATCAAAGCTGACTGCAATAGCTTTCGGGTGCGTCGAACTCTTCGGTCTTCTTTCTTTTTAGCTGTCATATTTGCCTCCGTGTAAATTATCTTACGTTTGTGAAAATCTGCTAATTGACCCAAGCATGCCTTCCCTAGCAAAATACACGAGTAAATTATTTTACGTAAGTAAAAAATCAGCCCAATCCTTTAAGGAAGACACAATGATAAAGAGATTCCCGAAATTGAAAATTGCAGCAAATGCTCTGCTTTTCCTTCTCTCTACGTTGTTGCTGCTCGGTTGCGCTCAATCTCTGAATAAAGAAACGGTTACAACGCCGAATGATGTTCATACGGCTGCATCAGATATGCATACGCCGGAGATCGCAACGGAAAGCTCAATTGCCCTAAACCCAGCCAATGGCAAAGAAATTGGCACGGTTTATGAAGCGTATCTGAGCCCAGAGCAAGAAGCTGGAGAAGAGGAAGATACGCCAGATATTGTTCCAGATGTCTTTAAATCAACCGCACCATCTACACCTAGAGAACTGCGCACCTCCCTCGGACATGGCGTCCTTACCTTTACCAAGGATTACAGCACTGCATATGCTCACGTTGCGCTAGAAAATATCAATCCTGAAGACATTACAATGTTCCATATCCATTGTGGCCGACCAGCACAATTAGGTCCCATCATCGTTGATTTCAATCTTATGGGAGAGCCTACCCGCTATTTCGAAGATGGGGTTTTGTCTATGGAGATACGCAATGAGCATCTTGAGGCAGTCATCGACAACGGTGAAGGGCTAATTGGTCTACGCACAGCGGGTTGTCCCGTTGTGTTAGCTAATCCGCTGGACAGGGTTCGGACTCTCGCTGGTATGCAAGTGATTGCGGAAGAAGGGGAGCTCTACTTTAACCTTCATACAAAAGGGCAGAATTATTTTGGTGATATTCGTGGTCAGTTAGAGAGGGTTGACATTTCTGCTGAAAGTTAAACATTGCTCGTCAGTTCATTCCATGAGTCGGCACATACATTGAGGAGAGGATAAAGACAAATACAGCGGAGTACCTTAGTACTGGACTGTTGTAGGGGCACTAACATTTATATATCTTTCGAGCGCAGCGAAACCCACAAAATGCGCTTAGGTTTGGGCGTCTGCGTGCAGCCGTTTGTTATGTGCTTGCATGATATAGGTGCTCTATTAGGCCAGTACTAGGATATTGCTTTGAAACACCACTAAACAAAAAAGAAAAACGCTTATAGAAGTCTATAGCTCTCGTATTCTTCTCAAGAACCCAAATACCAACGTTTTGGAAACCTTGAGCACGAAGGTTCAGAAGTGCATGAGTCATTAGCTTGGCCCCTAAACCCTTACCGATTTCTCGGGGTTTGAGGTAAATGACGTAGATCTCACCATACTCTTCAAAATTTATTAATTTGTCTCTAAGGCTTCCGAACTCTAAAACCCCAAGAATTACACCTGCATGTTCAATAACCCAAGCCTCTCCACCATCGGAGAGATGTTTTTTCCATCCTGCGACGCGAGAATCTACGGATAGTTCCTTTAGCAAGTCGTCTGGCATAATTCCTTTGTAAGCGAATTGCCACGAACGTACCAATATTTCAGCGATATATTCCACATCTGACAGTGTGGCTTTTCTTATGATCATGTGACTTACTTAATTTGTACATAACGAGAAGCTGAGCGGCGGCCAATATTCCTGCACAATATCTGAATTGTAAATTCCGACCGTTCCTGCGTAGGGTTATGCGGCCCTACGGAATCACTTTGAATCCAAGACGCTTTTTGGTCCAAGCTTGCACTTGGCTATGTCGGTATGTGTGCTTACCGCTTAACAGTAGCGATTAGAGATTGCAACATTGTGGCAATCGATCGCCGATGTTTGGTGGAAGTGTTGACACTGGGCTCCCACAACTCTACGTTACACCTAATGACTCGAATTACTCCTTCGACCTCGATCAGAGACAATAAAGCCAAATACTCCCCATCCACTTTTGTCATACGCTGTTTCCAATAGAAAGTCACATAAATCGGGTGCCTGACAAGCCCCAGAAACTCACGCTCACCAAAGTTCCCGTGGCTGGCCTGATAGTTATTACACCGGCGAATCAATCCTTGCTCAGAAAAATTGGCTCGCACATCGTCAGTAAAATCCTTCGCGTGGATTTGAAACGAGTGGGAGAGGATGATGTCTAACCTGACACAGATACAACAGGG
>ERZ1740067.2418-NODE-2418-length-11407-cov-3.515063_pt1 | contig 11407 bp, 18 predicted proteins | sample MGYA00581736_ERZ1740067 | MGnify/ENA primary metagenome ERZ1740067 (study PRJEB43018, sample SAMN04849236) | marine metagenome | isolation source: floating plastic debris | place: Pacific Ocean | collected 2008-08-27 | study: EMG produced TPA metagenomics... | reverse complement strand
GGTGATGTTGGTAAAGTCACACATCGGGCGAGGATTTGACCTGTTGTCGTCGCAGGCAACTTTCCATTCCGAGACCATCTTTTCGTGGTGCTTGGCGATCACAGCGCGGGCGCGTTCGCGCAGGGTTGCGTTGTTGTCAAGCGGCGTGACCGGCTGAAACTCGCCGAGGCATTCGCCCGACCCGTTTTTTGTTCCGTAAAACACGCGCAAGGACAGATAGCCTAAAACGAGCCTATATGTTTCGTGAAACTTCCTACACACCAGCCAGCAATCCATGTCCTTGCCGTCTTCGAAGTGCACTTCGTCGCGGAAAAACTGATTGAATTTTTCAAAGCAAAGTTCGCGTGCGGGCAAGCGATCCCATATGGCCGACGCAGGAAAGCTGCCAAGATAGGTGCAATACCCGTCCGGCTTCTGATACCGACAGATCAGCTTGTCGCCTTCGTTCCAAATGCGATAATCGCCGATCGGCGCGGCTGCGGTCAGAAGCAACTGCGGGCCTGTATTCGGGTTTACGGTTACTTCTTTAAATTCAAGGTCAGGGAATAACTTTTGCATGGTGTGGGTTTCCTTATGAGAAATGAACAGCGCGCGAAGCACGGGTCAGGGCGACGTAAAGCGACCGGCTGGTAAACCGCTCCAGTTCCGTTGCATCGACGAAAACGTCGCGGTACGTGCTGCCCTGCGACCGGTGCGACGTGATGGCGAAGGGATGCGCGATTTGCAGGACCGTTGACTTCGACAGCTCGTGATACTTGCGCCACGCCGCTCGCCGTTCCTTGTCGATCGCCCCGTAGCTTTCGCCGTCCGCCTTGGCCGCGTCCTTTTCGTCTTCAAGCCGCATCGCCCGCGCCTTCAGCGCCTTCAACTGCGCTTGGAATTCGGCCTTCTGTTCATCCGTTTCCAGAAATTCAGCGGACAGAAGTTCGTCGTTCGCCAAGTTCTTGAAACCGTAGATCGTGCCGTATTCACCAGCGCCGTAATTCCGCTGAACTATCAGCGCGTCTTGGTTGCTGACGATCCGCCGGTCGTAATGGCCCATAAGGTGGTTTTGGGCGATCACCAGATAGCCGTTGTCGAACACATCGGCCCCGTGACCGTAGACCTGTTGACAGGCCCGTGTCTGGATGCCGTTGACGTTGCGGTTGGTGTATCCGATGAAGACATCGCGGTTCAGTTCGATCGGGTCCGGGGCGCTGTTCAGGCCAGCCAAGAATGCGTCGCCAGCGTCGTCAACTTCGATCAGGTCCCGGTCGCTGGCGTAACCGCGCCACGGGTTGCCCTTGCGCACCGCTTCCGCTGCAACCGGGATGGCGGACCCGTCCTTCTGCCGCATGACTTCGGCCAGGTAGACCTTGTTCGCGATCTTGTCCCACGGGATGGCTTTTCCCTCCACGGGAAGCAACTGACCGGGGTCGCCGACAATCAACAGTTTTCCGCCGACAGCCTTGACCGCGTGCAGGATGCGGCGAAGGTGCGCGAATTCGAGCATAGAGATTTCGTCAATGACGACGAACTTTGGACGCAGGCTGTCAATGCAGCCCTTTCCGGACGGCTTGAACACCAGTTCGCTTTCGGTCATGTCGGGAACCAAGCCGACGCCGGACGCGGTCGATGTCAGGATCAAGTCGCTGGTTTTGTGCGCCGGGTCCTTGGCGTTATAGCCTTTTTGGTGTTCGCTGCCGTTCGCAGTCAGGAACCGGGAACAGACCCCTACGGCCTTCCAAGTCGGCGCGCACCACATCCACGGTTGCCCGCGCAGTTGCGTCCTGATCTTGTTCGCAAAGATACCGGACAGAAACGATTTGCCTGTCCCGGCGTATCCCAACAAGGCGAACAGCGCCGCGTTGTCGTCTTTTAGAAAGTCATCAAACAGTTCAACGGCTTTTTGTTGTGATGGCGTGAGCGTTAGCATATTGCTATCCTTTTGGGGTTCACGTATAAAAGCCGCATTGGGGTTGAACGGCCTTTAGCTATCGGGTTCGTTCTTTCCTTCGGTTGTGGGGACCAGAAAGGCCCGGTGCATCAGCGCCGGGTCTTTTCTTTTGGCGCAACGTTGCGATTTAGTCAACGTCTTTGTTTTGATCATACCAGACCCGCCAGCGGCAAAAACTGGCCTACCCCACTACATCTTGTGTCTGCGATTGCCGACGGCGCGGATATGTGGTCGCTAAAAACTTTTCAACAAAATCTGCAAATATTTTTGTTGATTACAGGACAACATTATGCCCATGATTGCGCATCAACCCCGATCGAAATGAGAAAGACGAAAGGCCCGATCAGATGAACCTATCGCCAACGGATATTGGATTGGTCGGCAGTGAGAGCGTTCCGGAGCGGGAACAGATAGACGCTTGGAAGGCCATCGAATACGCGCTCGACCACGTTGATGACCACTTCGATAAAGCCGAATTCCTTCGCGATTGTCAGTGCGGGGATATGGTTTCAATCAAAGAAGATTGGCCCGAGTTCGTGGATTGGCTCAACTCGTAATCAGAAAGCCCCCTCCCACAACCAACAAGGAACCTCAAGCATGACCAAGGTCAACACAACTGAAACCGTCAGCGTTCAGACAACGCGGAAGATTTGGTTATCTGAAGACGACATCAAACACATTCTGAAGGAATGGGCCGCCAACGCCCACGGCTTCAGTCAGGTCCGCGCAAAGGTGGATTTCGAAAGCGGCTTCGACGGCTTTTTCGACGGTGCCACGATCACGGACACCGTAATTGAAGAAACAACCACGGACGACAAAGAATAATGCCCCTCACCTTCTTCATGTCTGAAGCCCTGAAGCTTTCCGCGATCCTTGCCGCCGGTCTGGCGGTTTGGGTCGCCCTTCCGGCCTAAATTTTTATTTGCTCAACGTGTTGTGTTTATCACAACAATGTGCCATAAAAGGTCATCGCAACGCCAACGGAGACAACCCCACAATGTCTATCCAAGCTTTGATCATGAAAATCGCCCACGAAAACACCGCATGGGAACGCAAGCGTTTCCCGGTTTCTTCGGCGGATCACACCTACGCGGAACACTTCGCTATCTGCCTGCAAGCCGCATGGCGTCGGTATGCAATGGGCGAAATCTCAGTTTCATTTAACTCGCGTGTTGCGGAAATCGAAACAGAACTTGAAATGATCCAACACAAGGACATCATGACCCCCGGCGATTGGAAACGCGTCAACGCGCTCTACGCCGAAAAGCAGTCGATCGCCGCCTAACAGGTTCCGGGGTCGTCCTTGCTCCCAGAGGGCAGCCCCGGCGCAGTCCCCGGCTTCCACGCCCTGATATTTCGACAACCGCGAAAGCGGCCCCGAAAGGAAGCCGGGGGCATCTTCCCCCACAACGAACAGGTAGACCATGCCAACCCCCGACAGTCTCTTTTTAAGCTTCCTGATCGGCTTTGTGATCGCCGCCGCCTTGGGCGCGGTGTGCGCCGCCGTGACGTTCAAAGCCCTTGACCGCACCGACCGGAGGAACCCCCGTGACAACTAAATTCCGCAAAAAGCCCGTCGAAATTGAAGCCGTACAGGTGACGGAAACCATGCTGGCGAACCGCGACACATGGCCGGTGTGGCTTCGTGCCGCCGCGCGCAAGTGTCAGACGGAATTAGGGTCCGTCCGCGTGTGCTGTGTCGAAGGCATGGTCTGCGACGAAGACACCCGTCCGTGGGGCGGTGGTCTGCTGATCAACACGCTTGAGGGCGTCATGCGCGCCAACCCCGGCGCATGGGTGATCCAAGGCGTCGAAGGGGAAATCTATCCCTGCAAAAACAGCATCTTTGAAGCAACATATGAGGCCGTAGCATGATCAAGAAGGTTGAAGCGTTCGAAACGTCGGACGGGAACCTGCACGCCAGTAAGGGCGCGGCAGTTGTCTCTGAACTGGTCGATGTGTTGGGAAATAATATCCAGTTGGGGGACCTTCACAACATCGTCGCCAACCGCGCCGACGTAATCCACTTGCTGCAAGCGCTTGATGAACCAGAAGCGTCAGCGATTGACCCGTGGTCGGTGGAACAGGCGAAGGAACTGGACGAAGCGTTCAGATGGATCGCCGTTGACGACGGTGGCAGCATATGGGCGTTCAAGGAAAAGCCGAGATACTGCACAGACGGAATTTGGCGAATTGAGGCCCTTAACAGCGCTTATCAGTTTCCCCGCGATCTGTTCGACACAAGCGGTATCGCGGATTTCTCAAAAGCCGTTTACGAACGCCCCGAACCGGAAAAAGCGTTCGATCCGTGGACGCCTTCGGTGTTGGCGGCCACTTCGCCGATTTACAAATGGATTGCGTATGACCAAGACGGGGACCCTTGGGCTTTTGCGGGTAAACCGCCGTTCAGGGGCCGCTGTTGGTCCAATGTAAGCGCTTCTGGCGCGGCCCGCCGCGCGCGCGCAGCCCCGCCACCGCCCGAAGGCTTCAATGCGAAAGACGCCTTGTTCAAACGTCCGGAGGGGTTATGAGAAACAAACTCCCGTCGTCTGTAAAAGTCGCCATCGCCCGGATGCGCAAGGAACGCCGCCGGATCGAAGAACTGGAAGACCGAGCGAAGTACGAAGCCGATCGCGCCGACCGTTTGGTCAACATTATGAACCGGGAACGCGTCGACAGGTCCGACGCTTTCGGCAAAGCCTGCGAACAGTACGTCGAAGGGTTTGTTATGCCAAAGATGGCAAAACATATCGTCGAAGACATCGCAGAGCTGACCCGGCAGCAAATACAGCGCGCGCAGGGCGAACAAGTCCGATCGCCAGAAGGTGACGTCCGCATCCTGATCCGGATACCGGCCCGCGAATTCGGCTATCAGGTCCGGCGCGACACTATAGAAATAGAGGCGTTTCACCGCCGAAGATTTAGGGATTTTTAAAAATGCAGATCGGTTTTCTGAAACCGAAAAACTGAGACGTAACAAGGCCGCGTGTCCGCTACACCGGACGCGGGCGAAACAAAACCGAAAGGCCCAGATATGGAACTACTAGGCCGCGAATATCGTGTTGTTGGCACGCTCCTACAAGTCAGCGAGCCAGACACGACGCAAGATTTCGGCATGTCTAATTGGCGCACAGTTACGGACAAGGAACGTGGTGGAATTGGATATCCAGAGCGCGCGGTGATTGATGCCTATTACATCCAAGAGCTGCGCACAAAACTAGAAGCGTTCGCGGCGTAATCAGAAAGGCCCGAAATGTCCCCAAACGCATTTGATGGACTAGGAACAGCACTCGCCGTCATCGCGGCTGTAATCGCAGTTTTTGCGTTCGGCCTAGGTGCTTGGATTTTTTGAGAAAGAAGGCCCCATGACCAACGAACAGGCACTTGAATACGGGCGACGGACGGGTAAGTTCGCGCCGGGTCGCAGCCGCTGCATGGACTGCCGATGCAACGGGCCGAAAGATTGCCCCGGCGAAACAGCCGAACAACGCCTGTTATGGCAACAGGCTGTAGAAAGTGAATTGAGAGGCCGCTAGGCCCCTTTTTCGTATTCCTCACCAAGCGCCAGAAGCTTACGTTCAATCGCATCGACACGGCGTTCCAGTTCCGCGACGTTGACTTCTTTGGTCGTGTCGGGAACGAAAGGCCGCGATCGCGGAAGCCCGTTTGATCTGGAATAAGTAAGAATTCTGCGCATATCGTCTGCCGGAACCCGGCTGACGTGGTTGGCGATGTCGTCGACGCGAAAGCCTTCGTTCCCGTTGACTTCCTTGTAAAAACGAACAACAGGCATCTTTATGCTCGTTTTGGACGGCATGAAATATTGGCCGCCTTCTTCGTAGACAACAGCGACCATTTGACCGACCGAAGCGTGAGGGAAGGCTGCGGTCAGCCGGTCATAGTCGCAGGGCGTCCGCCGGTTGACCTCTGTCTTCGGCGGGTACTCGTAGCCGTTATCCTTCGCCGCCTTTTCGATCCGGGGCATATCCAAGCCGCTAACGTGATAGATGCGTTGGTTGATGTCGTCGAACATCCACCCGCCGTCGCCGTGCGTCGCCCGATATACCCGAAGCTTTGCCTGCGCGAAAAGACTGTCGTCATGGCTTGGCAGAAAGAAGCTGCCGCCTTGGATGTAGACGACGGCGACGATTTGGCCTAGCACGGTTCGCGGCATCGCGGCGCGGGCACGTTCCGCGTCAGTCCTGCTTTCCCAATCGTCCACGTCAGGTCCCGCCCCGGCGGAAAGACGATAATCCGAAGATGTCATGGTCATGTGTCGGTCGCACCTTTACTGGTTGGTCTGCAATTTCACGCGCCAGCGTGATCAGGTCGTTGTGTGTGACAGGGGGCGCGACGCGGCAAAGGACGGCGGGGACCGGTATGGTGCCGCGCTCCCAAACACGCAACGCGCCTTGGTATATGTAAATCGGCCTGTCCCTTGTGCTGCTAAACCACACGTCCGGTAGTGTGAAACGCACGGTGTCGCGGACGTCGCGCTCAAGCTGCAATGCGCTTGCGCCACGTTCAGAGTACGGGACCGGAAAATCATTTTCTGAAGCAATCACCGGTCCAGCCTTCCGCTTTGACCGGCAGCGTCTTCGCCCAATCCGGCAAGTCACACATGACGGTTTCGAGTTCATAAGCTGCGCTGTTTGACCCGGCGGGCGCTTGCGCAACGATTTCATCGTGGACGTGCATGACCGGCAGCGGCCCGTCCGGGTCCTTGACCATGCGAACTAGGGCGTCCGCGATCAAATCGCGCGCGGTCGCTTGGACTATGTTTTCCATGATCTTGCCGGAATAGGTGTTCTGTTCGCACCACTTGCCGGTGACGCTGTCGACGCCCTTGAAATAGATCGTGTCTTTCTCTTTGCCCCAAGGCATCATCTTCTTTTTGATCTTCGGATACGCCCAATAGATGCGCCGCTTTGACGGCAGTTCGCACCACAAGAAAGACCCGACCTTGCAGAACGTAACGGTCGCGTATTCGCTCTTGACCCGTACCAGCGTCCGGGGTTTTTCGATCGCCTTCTTGGCGGCCCGTTCCAGCTTCGCCCAATAGTCGCCGACCTTTGGCCGCGCGTCGCGCCATGCCTCTTTGATGGCGTCCGCTTCGCCGTCGTCGAAGTAGACGCCGTAAATCCGCGCCATCGACTGAAACGCACCGACCCCGCCTTGGAAGCCAAGCGCCAGCGTTGACACCTTGCCGATCGTCCGTTCCTTGTCGTCGGCTTTCGTCACTTCGCGCCGGTAGATGTCGCTTGCGGCCTTCAGATAGATGTCCAGATCATTGCGGAAGACGTCTAGGTCAGGTTCGTGACCCGCCAACCACGCCACGATGCGGGCTTCGATCTGACCGTAGTCTGACCCGACAAGCATCTTGTGGACGCGTTCGACGTCCAGTGCCACAAACGCACGCAAGCAATCCACGATCCGGACCATTGGCTGACCGTGCAACATGTCGACCATGTCCACGATTTCGCGCGCGGTCATATCCGACCGCAACAGTCCCATGATTTCGTCGATCTGGTGTTGCTTGATGGATGGACGCGGCCCGCCCAACGCCCCGTTGTCGCGCCGTGGTATTGGTGCGCGCCGCGAACCCTGCCGTCTGGACACGCGGCTTCGATCATGGCCTTGATCTTGGCAGTCGATGACTTGGACCCTAGCTGTCGAAGCTCCAGCGCCCGCCGCGCCTTCTGCGGCAAATCGGGAAGCTCCAGCAAGGTAACGACGTCGGCTTTGGCGACGGTGTCCGTTTCGACACCCTGTGTTTGCAACCACGCAATCAGGTCCTTGACCTTTGTGCATCCGCCGACGGCGCGGTCCGTGACTTCGCGCATTTCCCGGTCAAGAAGCTTCGCGGCGTCGTCGATGACTTCAAGCGCCCTTTTTGCCTCCTTGATGTCGATCGGCACGCCGGTTTCGTTTTCGATCTGATCCGCTCGCCAGACTTCAAGGTCCGCCGGGGGCAAATCAAGGATGCGGTCGTCAAGCGCCCGTTCGACGACGATGTCCTGTTTGCAGTAGGAATAGAGTTTTTCGAGCTTTTCAGGGACGTCCCACCAAATGATTTCGCCGTCTTCTTCGATCTTTCGGGGCTTCGCCATTTGGAGCATAAGCCGGTTTCCGGCCATGTCCTTTTCGTGGGGCAATCCGACCGCTTTCGCCGCGCCGTCAAGGCTTCCCGGCAAGGCCATCGTGTAAGCCATCGCCATCGTACAGCGCCAGTATTTCAAAGGGATCAAAGGCCAGCCGTGGCGCGCGTGCATGACGTGCCGCCATATAGCTATTTCAAAAGGCGCGTTGTGCGCCACATAAACAAAATCGTCTTCGTCCGGGTCCGTGCCGCCCGATGGCACGGGTAGATCAGCGGGGAAAGGGTCGCCCATCTTCCAGAGTTTGACGGGTCCGTCGTCAATTGCGTAAGCCATACACCACGCGTCGGTGGTTTTGTGCTTTGCGTAAGGTGTGACGCCGGTTTTCTTAAGGTTCACCGTGGAACGGGTTTCAAAGTCGACGTGCACGCGTCGCTTTTTTGTAGCAGTCATTTGGCGTGGGGTCCTGTTGCTTCTTCGACAACATATCACCACGCGAACAACGCCGCAACAATTTACCCGGTGCTAATCCACTTCACGGGGGTCGCTTGTTCAATGTCTATATCGCAAACCATGTCCGCACCAAAAACGCCGACACTAAACGACGCTGGCGAAAAACCTTTTAAAATCGTCCCGAGAATAAGGTCCCGCCCGGTATCGACCATGCACAGCGACCCGATCAGATCGCGGGGCTTTTCCCCTGTATTGTCCGCAAAGAACAACCACCCGAAATGTGAGCTTTTGGGGTCTTCGCACCGGATCGCAACGGTATCGTCCGACGAATTCGCGGGCGGCGGAACTTTTGCAGTTTCCGTCCGCTGCGTAATCCGCCCGGTTCGATCGACCACATAGGCGACCTTGACGTATTCTGGTTCCGTGAAGTCACCTGCCCCGGCGTGAACCATGACTTCGGATCGCGGAACCCCGAGCATTTCAGCCCATTCCGTCGCTTCCTTGATCGTCATCCGGCGTCGACCGTGGATGGTGTGGTGTACTGCCGCCGCGTCAATTCCTAAGAACTTGGCGGCGGCTCGCATGGACAGGGACCGCGCTTTCAAACGTTTCTTGAACCAATCAGGGTCCGTGTCCGCAAACTGTTTTTTCATCGTCATAATTAACACCTCCTACCTCTTTTTCTGTTTTGAGGTAAAGCAAAACGTAATGCGCTTTTGACATCATGACAACAAAAATGTGGAAAACTTTCGGCCCATATGTTGACTTTAAATCATTATGGTGAATGCTGCGTTGTGATTTGAACAACAAGAGCACGGCCTATGACAAGCAATCAGGCGCAGAACATCATCGACAAATTCGGCGGTGTGTCAGAGCTGCGCGCGGCGCTGGAAAATACAGGCCACAACCTCGACCGCGCGGCTGTCTACCGCTGGACATACCCCACGGCCCGTCGCGGAACCGGCGGCTACATCCCGGTTGGGAAATGGCCGCTGATCTGGAAGGCCGCCGCTGTTGCCGGGGTTGAACTGACCTTCGACGACTTTTTGGAAGGACGACCGGCAGAGGATTTCCTTTTTGGTCTGGACGGCTGAAATCGTTCTGCATGGGCAACCGGCAGGCAAAGGACGCCCCCGGTTTAGCGGACGGAACGGCGTTGTCCGGACGTTCACGGACGGGAAAACCCGGTCTTATGAAGCCGCGTTGCGGGTCGCTGGCGGCCACGTCATGGGCGACAAGCTGCCGCTAGAAGGACCCTTGGAAGTCGGGATTTTCGCCTTTTTCGAAGTCCCGAAATCTTGGTCGAAGAAGAAACGCGACGCGGCCCTGAAGGGCGATTTGCTGCCGACCAAGAAACCGGACGGCGACAACCTCGCGAAAATGGTCGACGCGCTGAACAACGTCTGTTGGTGCGACGACAGCCAGATAACCGACTGGACGATCCGGAAACGCTATTCCGAAAAGCCCCGTCTTGAAGTGAAAGTCCGGCCCGCGTGGCTGGCGTAACAGGAGAAACCCCACATGACTGTCAAAAACCTCAAGATTTGCGCCCTCGGCGCTGCGAGCAAAAGAGCCCGCGAAGCTGGCGTTCACCACATGCTCGTGAACCTGTACCGTAACCGATATTTTCAAGGCTATATCAACCTGCAAACAGCCGTTCGCTTGTTGGAAGAAGCGACTGCGTTGCAAGAAACCCACGGGGAGATCCGCAAGGCTCGTACTTTGCAGAAACTTCAGAGCGAACTGAAAAACGCAGATCTTTCTGATTTGGAGCGAAAAATCTGTTCCGCGTATCCGGCAGATTGGGGCAGCGGCGTTTTCGGCGGCGGAGACTTGAGCGACGCCCCGTCAATCAACGTCAAAGAAAGTTACGACGCCGGTCAACATATTCCGCAAGAGAACGCTGACGTCACCGACCCTTTCAACGTCCTCGACGAAGTCAAAGCGACGTTGACGGAACGCGGCGGCGAATATGGCGACGCCACGATCGAAGACAGTTTCCCCCGCATCCGCCGGTACTGGACCGCCTTCTTCAAGAACCGCTTCAATCTGGACGTCGACCTGACCGACGCCGATGTCGCGTCGCTGATGGTGCTGATGAAAACAGCCCGGATCGACGCAAACCCCACCCACGAAGACAGCCACAAAGACCGCATCGGATACGCGGCGCAGGCTGCAATCAAAACGAAAGGATAACCCCGCAATGGATGAGAAAACCACCGAAGAACTGATCGTCGAAAAAGGCAAGACCGCGCCGCGCGTCACGCCTGCCGCCGTCGAAGATGCGATCGTCAGTGAACACTATTTCACGGCGGAAAACGGCGCGTTTGGTGCGGCGCTGGACGCAGGATTTGACGCGTTCGAATGTCCGGCTGAACTGGCACTTCTGACCTTCTGCGTCCTAGTCCTTGATAACGGCTTCACGGTCCACGGCGTCAGCGCCTGCGCCAGCCCCGAAAACTTCGACGAAGAAATCGTTCAGAAAGTCGCACGCCAGAACGCCGTCAACCAGATTTGGCCGCTTCTCGGCTTCCGGCTGCGCGATCAACTAGACCAACGCTAACCCCCAACGCAAGAGAGGTTCCCACGACCATGACACAAGAGAAATTCGCAGATATGCGCGACGAAGAAACCCCGGCTGTGATCGAAGACGCCCACAGCTTCGCCGATATGGAAGCAGAACTGGAAGGGGCGGTTTCCCGCGTTGTGGCAATGGCCGAACAGGAAATGCCGCTGCCGAACACCGTGCCGCAGCCGATCGACGCCGCTTTTGTCGACATGCTGCGCCAGCAAGCCGAGGAATGCAGGGCTGCAATCAAAGACATCGACAACGTCATCGGCGACTATACGGCCCGCCGTCAGGAATACAGCCGCGCACTGGCGCGGGCGAACGCAGCGCTTGACCTTCAGCTAAACGAAG
>ERZ1740067.2417-NODE-2417-length-11407-cov-5.946441_pt1 | contig 11407 bp, 10 predicted proteins | sample MGYA00581736_ERZ1740067 | MGnify/ENA primary metagenome ERZ1740067 (study PRJEB43018, sample SAMN04849236) | marine metagenome | isolation source: floating plastic debris | place: Pacific Ocean | collected 2008-08-27 | study: EMG produced TPA metagenomics... | reverse complement strand
GTCTGCAAGCCGGCGGCGTGAAGGTTCTTGAGTTTGGTGACGACGTTTGGGACGCTTTCGGTGGCGCCTCTGACGAAGTGCATCAGGAGAACATGGGCGACGAGATCTACAAAAAGGTCTACGACAGCTACCAAGCGTCGATGATGGCGTCTTCGGGCTGGATCCAGAAAGCCGAAAGCACCTACCGCACCCAGCGCGACCGTGTTCTTGGCTAAGGCTGCGGCTTGATAAATCCGTGCGGGGCCCACGCGGCCCCGCATGGCTACCCGGGGTGCATCGGCGCCCCTGCTTCAAACTACAAGCCTGACAACAGGCTGGGGGACGCCAAACATGGATGGGATCATCTGGTTTTTCCAGAACATCGCGCTGGCTTTTTACAACTTCGGATACGCGCTGACGCATCCGGGGCTCTGGCTGGACTGGAGCAATAAAGAAGCGCTGATGCGGTTCATCTATTATGGCGGCTCGGTCGAGTTCTTCTTTGTGGTCTTCACCGCGTTTCTGGTCTTTACCGCCATTGGCATCTGGCGCAACAGCTTCATGTGGGGCTGCGTGCGTGTGATGGAAGGCATGGCAAACGGCATCGGTCGTCTTGCCGCCTGGGCCGGTCTGCTGATGGTGTTGCAACAGATCATCATCGTGTTCATGCAGCGCATCTTCTCCGCGTCCGAGATTTCTTTTGGCTTCGGCAAGGCGCTGACATTCGACGTCAGCTGGTGGTCGGAAGAACTCAAGCTCTACAACGCGCTTGTGGTGACACTTTGCTGCACATACACCTTCGTGCAAGGCGGCCATGTGCGGGTCGATCTGGTCTATTCCGCGGTCAGCCATCGCACCAAACGCATCATCGACATGATCGGCTCGATGATCTTTATGGCGCCTGTCGCGCTGATCACATGGATGTACGGCTGGTATTTCCTGTGGCGGCATCTGGTAGTGCCGAACCCGTCCGCGTCCGACACGCTTGACCGGTTGCTGCAAAAATCGCGCGCCTTGCGCTGGAACGTCGAAACCATCGGCTTTTCGCCGAACGGGTTCAATGCGTACTTCCTCTTCAAGATCCTGCTGGTGACCTTTGCCGCACTGGTCTTCCTTCAAGCCATCGCCTTCTTCTGGCGCTCGTATCTGGAGTGGGTCGAGGGCGAAGAGAGCGCAGGCAAATACCTTGATAAAGACAAGTTGGGCGATGAAGACGCCGAACTGGTCGCAGAAATTCACTAAGTTAAGAGGCGCAGAGCAATGTTATTCGGACTGGATGGGGTCGAGATCGGCCTGATGATCGTCTTTCTCTGCCTCTTTGGCGGAATTCTATCGGGCTTCCCCGTGGCCTTTGCCATCGGCGGGGCTGGCGTCATCTCTTTCGGGATCATCGCCGCGCTCGACAGCGCGGGCCTGTTGATTCACCAGGCCATCGACACGTCCTCGGCTGAATACGCCGGTTTGATTGCGGAAGGGGTGCGGCAAGAGGCGATTTCTGTCTTCCGATACCCTGACTTACCCCGCTTGGGCGAACCGGTCTTCGTGCAAGGCTGGGAGACGGCGCTGGACCGTAACGTCTCTTTCGTCGTGAACCGCATCAACGAACGCGTGCTGGCAGGCCAGTCGATTGAGACATTGCTGGCGGTGCTGATGTTCGTACTGATGGGCATCACCCTGGAACGCTCCAAAATCGCAAACGACTTGCTGACAACCATGGCACGGGTCTTCGGACCGCTACCGGGCGGCTTGGCTGTTTCGGTTGTGGTTGTGGGGGCGTTCCTTGCGGCCTCCACCGGGATTGTCGGCGCAACCGTGGTGACGATGGGCCTGTTGTCGCTGCCGACCATGTTGCGCAACGGCTATTCGCCTGAACTGGCGACGGGGGGCATCGCGGCCTCTGGCACCTTGGGTCAGATCATCCCGCCGTCGATTGTGATCGTGCTGCTGGGTACACTCGCCGGCGATCTCTATTCCGCCGCGCAGGAAGAACGCGCGCAGCTTGTCGGCTGCACGGACGCGCTGACATATCTGGGCGAACCTGCTGTTGTGTCGGTCGGCACGCTATTCCAAGCGGCCTTGCTGCCGGGGATCTTGCTGGCGGTGCTTTACGGTTCATACGCGCTGGTCTACGCGATCATCAATCCTGCCAAAGCGCCACCGGTTGAACTGGGCTCCACCAACTCCGAAGTGATCACGCGCGGCGATGCCTACACATGGTTTCTGGGCGCACCCATCGCGGTGAGCGGCGGGCTGATGCTGCTGGGGCAGGTTAATCTGGTCGGCTCACAGGACATCACCGTCGATAGTTTCTCGGACGCCGGACAGACAGCCAGCTTGCGCACCAACGTGGGGCCGCAGTGTCAGGCGGCGATGCAAGTGCTGCATGGGATGGATGCGTGGGAGGCAGCTGTGGAAGAGCAGCGCCTGATCGACGAGGCCGGAGGCGTGGCCGAAAGTGTCGCCCTGTCGCCCGAAGAGATCGAGGCCGCGCGTGAATTGAAGGTCAAACTGGCAGCGCCAATCGGAACGGGTTTGGCTATCGGTCTGGCGCTGTTTGCACTGATCCTGACGACGGCCAAAGGTGTCTCGCCCAGTGGCAATCCGGTGCCGTTGCTGATCGGCGCCTTGGGGGTGCTGCTTGGCTTTGCGGTTGATGTTGCGTTCATCTCGCCGCTGACCACACCGGGTGTGACCGTCTTGCTGATGGCGATCCCTGTGATGATGGCGATCTATGGATGCAAATATGCGGTGGCGATGCTTGGGCAGAACGAGCTGCTGCGCGTGGTCTTTCCGCCCTTGGTGTTGATTGTCGCTGTTCTGGGCTCGATCCTGGGGGGCATCACGAACCCGACACCGGCCGCGGCTCTTGGGGCAGGCGGGGCGATCATGCTTGCTGCGTATCGCCGCCTGCGTGATGAAGACCGGTCGGGCCGGATCATCATCATGTCGACCTTCGCGATCCTTATTATGATCCTTGTGGGCGTGAACTTTGATCTGCGGGTGAACCAGAACACCGTGACGCTTGAAAACTGGATCGCCTTCCTTGTCGCCGAGGGCACGTATCTGTTCGCGATGTTCGGTATTTTCTTTGCGTGTTGGACGCTGTTCCGCACCGGCGTTCTAAGCCCGGTGGTGCGCGAGACGGCGAAAGTCACGAGCATGGTCTTCACCATCCTGATCGGTTCGCAATTGCTGAACCTTGTGGTGATTTCGTTTGGGGGGGAACACTACATCCAGCAGTTCCTGCGCAGCTTTGACAACGAATTCACCGTCTTCCTGATCGTGATGCTGGTGCTATTCGTGCTGGGCTTCGTGCTGGATTTCCTTGAGATCATCTACATCGTGATCCCCATCGTCGGCCCCGTGATCTACGGCGGCACGATGGACCCGAAATGGGTCACGATCATGATCGCGGTGAACTTGCAGACCTCGTTCCTGACGCCGCCTTTCGGCTTTGCACTGTTCTATCTGCGCGGGGTCGCCCCGAAAGAGGTAACCACCGGCCATATCTATCGCGGCATCATTCCGTTTGTGCTGATCCAGGTCGTGGGGCTTATTCTGCTATCCCTCTTCCCGCAAGTGGTGACGATCGTGCCCAACCTGCTAGGTGGCTGATCAAGTGTTTAAGGGGTAGCCGGAGGGGCGTGGCGCAAGCTGCGCCCTTTTGTGCATCCGGGGTGCGCATCAGTTGAGTTGCAGCAAATCCCAGCGATTGCCGAACGGATCCCGCCAGACAACGACCTTGCCATAGGGCTCATCGCGCGGCTCTTCCTCGAAGGTGATGCCTTGGGTGCGCATGTGCGCGACGTCGCGGTCAAAACTGTCGGTGTGCAAGAAGAACCCGACGCGCCCGCCGGTCTGCTGGCCAATCGCGGCGTCTTGTTCGGGTCCGTGAGCTTTTGCCAAAAGCAGGTGCGTCTGGCTGCCTTGCGGCTGGATCAGCACCCAGCGTTTGCCGTTCTCCAACGCGATGTCGGAGACACATGTGAACCCCAGCTTGCCCACATAAAACGCAAGTCCCGCATCATAGTCAGGCACCAGCAGGGCAACCGCGTGCAGGTGTTGCGCCAAAGCTAGCGGCTTTTTGTCGGGCGGCCGTCGGGCAGGGTGATCTTGGCCACCTGATCGGCGATCGGGTCGACCGACAGTGGATGCGTGTCCGCGCTGTAATCGGTGTCCGCGCTCAGGTTTTCCCAATCACCGTTGCGGTAAACCTCAAGCCCGGAAAACTTGGCTTTGTAACCCATCTTCGGCGATCCGGGGACCCAGTAGCCAAGATAGACATAGGGCAGCCCCGCATCGCGCGCGATGGCGATATGATCAAGGATCACATACGTGCCAAGGCTTTGACGGTCGAGATCTGGATCGTAGAAGGAATAGACCATCGACAACCCATCATCCAGAACGTCCGTCAGGCAAACCGCGCTTAGCGTCGTCGGGCCGCCATCCGGATCGGGTTGGGAATACTCGATCACGCGGCTGCGGATCGGGGTTTCTTCAACCATCGCCGCAAACTCGAAAATATCCATGTCCGCCATGCCACCATCCGCGTGGCGGCTGTCCAGGTAGCGGCGGAACAGATCAAACTGGTCTTCCGTGGCCCAAGGGCTTGTCGCTTGGCGCGCCACATGCCGGTTGCGCCGCAAAATGCGCCGCTGGCTTTTGGTCGGGTTGAAGTCGGCGACGCGGATCCTGGCGGACAGGCAGGCACTGCAATCCGCGCAAGAGGGGCGGTACAGCACATTCTGAGAGCGGCGGAACCCTTGCTTGCTAAGCGCGTCGTTCAGTTTTTCGGACGTATCGCCTTGCAAAGCCGTAAAAAGTTTCCGCTCCATCCGGCCATCAAGATAGGGGCACGGTTGCGGTGCTGTCACATAAAACTGTGGTGCAATGGGAAGGGTGTGGCGCATATTTCCTCAACAAGTTGGCCAAAGCCTACTCTTGATGGGAATAGCCGCCAACCCCCCAATTGTCGCGGGATAAAGGTCTGTTTGGTTAAGCAGCGCGGTTGATGGCAACCGTGCCCAGAACCAGATCGGTAAGGCCCTGACGCCGCTCTGTTGTCAGCATCAGAACAATCGAGATCAGCTGTAACAGCGGCATCCCGATCGACACGCTATAGCCCAGTGTATGCAGGAAGGCCGGCAGCAGCGAAAAGCGCGATCCATCTGCAGTGCGCATCTCAATCGCGACCAAGCGCATACCCCATGTGGCCGACCCGTTTGCAAGGGTCACGACGCGATAGGCAAAGCCCAGTAGCATGAAAATTCCGAAGAAGACGAAAAAGACAAGACCAATGGTCAGGATCGACAAGGCGAAGGTCAGCGCAAAGATGATCATGCCGTCGATGATCCATGCGATCAATCGCTTGACGGGCGTGTCGGCGTAGAATTCGGCTTGGTAATGCGGGTCGGGCAGGGCGGTCATGGGGGCCTCGGGTGCGTTGGACATAGAGGCAGCCCCAGGGAGGACGGGGCTGCGGGGGACGACGATTATTATTATGACTTAGGCGTCGTCATCGTCTTTTGAAGGGCGTGCGCGTTCATCCATGAACTGGTCGAACTCGGCCTTGTCTTTGGCGTCACGCAGGCGCTTGAGGAAGGCCCGGAAGTTTTCCTGCTCTTCTTCGAGACGGCGCAACGTGTCGGCCTTGTAGGCATCAAAGGCTGCGTTTCCGGTCGAAGACATCGCGTGGGAGGCGCTGCGCATCCGGCGGCTGCATCCCATTCCAGAGAATTTGTTGTTCATGATCATATATCCCAGAACCAGAAGGCCGACAGGCCAGAAGAAGATGAAGCTGAGCACCATCAGGGTGATCCAGGCGGCCTTGCCGCGCTCATCCAGCCACATTTCTGTGCGGGCAAACCAGGAGGGGCGCTGAGGCATTGTGGCAGTTGAAGCGGTGGCGGGGGTCATTTGGGTCTCCGTTGTTAGGGTTATGTGAATGTCGTTCACATCAAACATATCGGGAGGAGCGCCCCAACCTTCAAGGCAGTATGTGAATGTTTTTTACATTTATTCAGATTAGATAATGAAATCAGCCGTTTGGGCGCTTGTTATTTCTTCAAGAACCCTGCTTTCTATTGGAAAAACATGACGCGGGGTGCCTGCTGCCGCGTAAACCACGTCGAATTCCAGCAAACGCGGGTCAAGAAATGCGCGGATCGGGTTGAGATGGCCGACCGGGCTTACACCACCAATCGCAAAGCCGGTTTGGGCGCGGATCAGCGCAGCGTCGGCTTTACCCAAAGGCTCGCCAGCAATGGTCGAGGCTTTTGCGTCATCGACCTGATTGCCGCCCGCGGTCAGAAATAGGATCGCCCGATCACTGTCGAGCCCGCGAAAGATGATCGACTTGGCGATTTGATCCAGAAGACATCCCGCCGCATCGGCAGCTTGCTGTGCTGTGCGGCAATCGCCCAGCTCAAGCACTTCGGTCCCGATACCTGCTTCGGCCAGTGCGGTTTTCACGCGTTTGAGGCTTTTGCTCATGCCCTGTCCCCTTGATTGACTTGGCCCCTTTTTGCGGCCCAAAAGAAGGAATGACAACTGGCTTGCTTCCGATCCCTTATGACACCGACCGCGCGGCTGAGGTTGCGCCGCTTTATGAAAGCGCGTCCGGCGACTGGCCGCGTATCGTTGAAGGCGTGGCAGGGTGCAGCCCGTATCTGAAGGGTATTCTGGAACGTCATTCAGAGTGGATGCACGGCGCGCTCACCGCGCCGGATCAGGCGGTTACCGACATATTCAAAGTCCTGCGCGCAACGCCGCTTGAGGCGCTGCCAAAAGACCTGCGCATTGCCAAAGCCCGCATCGCCGGCCTTCTTGGCCTGATGGATGCAGGCGGCGCATGGCCGCTTGAAAAGATCACCGGAACTCTGACCGACTTTGCAGACCTTGCCGTGGATGTGGCGATCAAGGCGCTGCTTGCGGGTGAGATTGCGCGCGCCAAGCTGCCGGGCGCAACAGACAAAGATATCGACACGGCGGGCGGCATGTGTGTGCTTGCCATGGGCAAGATGGGCGCGCATGAGCTGAATTATAGCTCGGATATCGACCTAATCTGCCTTTTTGATGAAACCCGTTTTGCGCCTGACGACTATCACGACGCCCGCGCGGTCTTTATTAAGGTGACGCGCAAGATGTGCGCGATGCTGTCGGACAACACGGCGGACGGCTATGTCTTTCGGACCGATCTGCGCTTGCGGCCGGATGCTTCCGTCACGCCGGTTTGCCTGTCGATGGAGGCGGCAGAACGCTATTATGAAAGCGTGGGCCGCACTTGGGAACGGGCAGCCTACATCAAGGCGCGTCCCTGTGCGGGCGATCTGAAAGCGGGCGAGCGGTTCTTGAAAACCCTGCGCCCTTTCGTGTGGCGCAGGCATCTTGATTTCGCGGCCATTCAGGACGCCCATGACATGCGATTGCGTATCCGCGCGCACAAGGGCTTGGGGGGGCCGATCACGCTGCCAGGACATGACATGAAGTTGGGTCGCGGCGGCATTCGTGAGATCGAGTTCTTTACCCAGACCCGCCAGTTGATCGCCGGCGGCCGTGATCCCGGACTGCGCGCGCGCGGCACGGTCGACGGGCTGCGCCAGCTTGCCGCGAAAGGCTGGGTGCCGGAGGCGGACGCCGAAACCCTGATCGCGATCTACCGGCAGCACCGTATGGTAGAGCATCGGCTTCAAATGATTGCGGACGCGCAGACCCATGATCTGCCCGGTAACGTGGAAGGCTTTGCCCGCCTTGCCGCCTTCATCGGTCAAGACGTATCCACGCTGAAATCCGACCTCGAAGCGCGGCTGTCCACGGTTCACAAGCTGACCGAGGGGTTCTTTGCCCCAAAGGAAACCACAGTGCCGGTGGACCCTGATTTCGGCAAAACCGTCACGGCGCGCTGGCCCACATACCCTGCGCTACGATCAGAACGCGGCGTCGATATCTTTGAACGCCTGCGCCCCGAAATCCTGAGCCGCTTGCAAGACGCGGCACGCCCGCAAGAGGCGTTGGCTTCGTTCGACGGCTTCCTTGCGGGGCTGCCTGCGGGGGTGCAACTTTTTTCCCTGTTCGAGGCGAATCCGCAGCTAATCGACCTGCTGATCGACATAGCCGCGACATCGCCCGCACTTGCCGTCTACCTCTCGCGCAACTCAGCGGTTTTTGATGCTGTGATCGGGGGGGCATTCTTTGCGGATTGGCCCGGCTCTTCTGCTTTGACCGACGCGCTAAGCGCACAGATTGCCGCGCAATCTGATTACGAGGCGCAGCTGAACACGGCGCGGCGGTGGCAGCGCGAATGGCGTTTTCGCATCGGCGTGCATCACTTGCGCGGTCTGATCTCTGCCACGGAGGCGGGTGCGCAATATGCCGATCTGGCGGATGCCTGCCTCAAAGCGGTCTGGCCGGCGGTTCTGGCACAATTTGAGGCCAAACACGGGGCCGCGCCGGGGCGCGGGGCTGTTGTGCTGGGCATGGGGTCACTTGGGGCTGGGCAATTGCACACGCAATCCGATCTGGACCTGATCGTGATCTATGATGCTGCGGGTGTTGATGCCTCGGACGGGCGCCGCCCGCTTGCGGCGCGGCCCTATTATGCACGTCTCACGCAGGCGCTTGTGACGGCGATGACGGCGCCGATGGCCGACGGGCGTCTTTATGAGGTCGACATGCGGCTGCGCCCTTCGGGCCGTCAGGGCCCTGTCGCGACCGGTTTGGCCAGCTTCAAAACCTATCAGCGCAACGAGGCGTGGACATGGGAGCATCTGGCCCTGACCCGTGCGCGTCCGATCATCGGCCCGCACGAGCTGATGGATGAAATCGAAGCCTTCCGGGCGCGGCTGCTGATACAGGTCGGTCATCGCGCGAAGGTGAAAGCTGACGTTCTGGATATGCGCGCCCGCATTGCAGAGGCGAAAGTGCCCAGAGGCCCCTTTGAGGCCAAGCTGGGCGCCGGTCGGATGCAGGATATCGAATTGACTGCGCAGGCTGCGGCCCTGATCGCGGGCATACCTGCGCGGGACACGGCGGCGCAACTCGCTGCGGGTGTCGCAATCGGATGGTGGGGGGACGCAGATGTGGCGGACCTGTGCGCCGCCTACGGGCTTTGCTGGACGGTACAGGCGGCGTCGAAACTGGTGGTTGAGGGCAATTTTGACCCTGACACCTCCGGCGAAGGCGCGCGGCGGTTTGTGTTGCGGGAAACCCAGATGCCCGACATGAAGACGCTTGAGACGGAAATGGCCATCCACGCGGAGAAATCCGCAAGGCGGATCGCGGCCACATTGGAGGCAGGTTGATGGATTTACGCGAGATTGACCGCAAGAACCTACTGCGCGACAGCTACGCAATCGACGGGATCAGCGCACCGGAATGTCGCTCGATCTTCCTGGACTGGGCGCTGAGCCTGCCGCCGAGCGTTGATCCAACAGAGGCGATCCAGTTCGCTTTGAGCATCTATGAGGCCGACAATCCGGATCATCCGATGACCCAGACGCTGCGTGAGGGGCTGCAAAAGGCCAATGCGCCGAAGCGGCGCGGCGGGCGTGCCGCGCGTGTGCCGGACTAGGCGGGTTTGATTGGGGTGTGAGGTCCCGGGTCAGGCCCGGGACGGGTTCTCCTAGCGGCTGAGGGCTGATGCCTCGCGGGCCAGAGCTTCGACGCGGGTCCAGTCCTGCGCGGTGATGGCATCTTTAGGGGCGACCCAGCTGCCGCCAACGCAGAGCGTGTTGGGCAAGAACAAGTAATCCGGCGCGTTTTTCAGGGATACGCCGCCGGTGGGGCAAAACTTGACCTGCGGGATCGGCGCGCCGATGGATTTGAGGGCAGGGACGCCTCCACTGGCCTCGGCCGGGAAAAACTTTTGCACCGAATAGCCGCGTTCGAGAAGCGCCATCGCTTCAGACGCGGTGGCGGCACCGGGCAGGAGCGGCAGGTCATGGTCTTCGCACGCGTCCAGCAAGCGATCTGTCGCGCCGGGAGAGACGCCAAACTGCGCGCCGGCCTCTTTGGCGGCTTTCACATCGTCCGGCGTCAGCAACGTGCCTGCGCCGACAACACCGCCTTCGACCTTAGCCATTTCGCGGATCGCATCGAGGGCGGCAGGGGTGCGCAGTGTCACCTCCAGCGCGGGCAAGCCGCCTGCAACCAGCGCTTTGGCGAGCCCATGGGCGGTGCTTGCATCCTCAAGCACCAGCACCGGGATGACCGGTGCAAGGCCGCAAATCTCCGCGCTGAGGCGGCTCGCATCTGTGGGGGTCATTTGAAAGTCCTTTTAGATCACAACACCGGCGCCATGACTGGCGGGGCCTGCCGTCTGGCGGAAAATCTCAAACAGCTCACGACCGACGCCATGGCCGTTATCGCTCAGGTCGGGTTTGGCGGCGGGGCGGTCCGCGACGCCCTCGGTCAGCACCGACAGCTCGCCCTTCACAGCATCCACGCGGATCAAATCACCATCCTGGAGATGGGCCAAAAGCCCGCCATCCAGCGCTTCGGGAGAGACATGGATCGCAGATGGCACTTTGCCGGACGCCCCGGACATGCGGCCATCGGTGACAAGCGCCACCTTCAAGCCGCGGTCTTGCAGCACGGCAAGCATCGGTGTGAGGCTATGCAATTCGGGCATCCCGTTGGCCTTGGGCCCCTGGAAACGCACCACGACCACTGTGTCTTCGGTAAACTCGCCTGCTTTGAAGGCTGCTTTCACCGCTTCTTGAGTTTGAAACACGCGGGCCTTCGCTTCGATCACGTGGCGCTCGGGGGCGACAGCGGACACCTTCATCACGCCGAGTCCCAGATTGCCGGTCAGCTGTTTCATACCGCCGGTGGGTTGGAAGGCGTCCGACGCGGGGCGCAGGATCTTGGCGTTCAGTGTTTCACCTGATCCCATTTCCCAAACGACGCCCGCGTCCGAGAGTTTCGGTTCGGTGCGGTAGTCGGCCATCGTATCGCCCGCGACTGTCTTGGTGTCGTCATGCAGCAGGCCCGCATCCAGAAGGTTGCCGATCATAAAACCCAAACCGCCCGCGGCATGGAAGTGGTTCACGTCAGCCAGACCGTTGGGATAAACCTTGGCCATAAGCGGCGTCGCCTCGGACAGTGCTTCGAAATCCGACATCTCAAGCATGACCCCGGTGGCCTTAGCCATGGCAGGCAGGTGGATCAGCAGGTTGGTGGAGCCGCCGGTGGCCATCAACCCGACGATGCCATTGACCCATGCCTTTTCGTCCAGAATATCGCTGACAGGGCGGTAATCATTGCCAAGGGCTGTCATCGACAAAGCCTTTTCGGTGCCCGCGCGCGTCAGCGCTTCACGCAAAGGGGTGCCGGGATTGACGAAGCTGGCGCCGGGCAAATGCAGCCCCATGAACTCCATCAGCATCTGGTTGGAATTGGCCGTGCCGTAGAAGGTGCAGGTGCCGGGGCC
>ERZ1740067.2416-NODE-2416-length-11408-cov-9.030565_pt1 | contig 11408 bp, 9 predicted proteins | sample MGYA00581736_ERZ1740067 | MGnify/ENA primary metagenome ERZ1740067 (study PRJEB43018, sample SAMN04849236) | marine metagenome | isolation source: floating plastic debris | place: Pacific Ocean | collected 2008-08-27 | study: EMG produced TPA metagenomics... | reverse complement strand
AACAGGTCACAGAGGCCGAAGTTCCATAACACGACGAGAGCTGGACGGGCATCAACGTCAATAGTCAGATGGAATCAGAACGGCAAAAGCTGCTGAAGAAGGAGCAAGAGCTGCACAAGCGCGTCGTCGGCCAGTCCGAGGCGGTGTCGGCAGTGGCGGCGGCGATCCGGCGCGCGCGCGCGGGCATGAAAGATCCCGGACGCCCGATCGGCTCGTTTATGTTTATGGGGCCGACCGGTGTCGGTAAAACCGAGCTGGCGCAGGCGCTGGCCGCGTCGCTGTTCGACGACAAGGATGCGATGATTCGCATCGATATGTCCGAATATATGGAGTAGTATTCGGTGTCGCGGCTGGTCGGCGCGCCTCCTGGATACGTGGGCTTCGATTCCGGCGGGCAGCTCACCGAGGCCGTTCGCCGATCGCCCTACTGCGTGCTGCTCTTCGATGAAGTGGAGAAAGCCCACCCGGACGTGTTCAACGTGCTGCTCCAGGTGCTCGACGATGGCCGCGTCACCGACTCCCAGGGTCGCACCGTGGACTTCTGCAATACGGTCATCATTATGACCAGCAACATCGGCTCGCAACACATCCTGGACGTGGCGGGCGATGGCGCGCAGCACGAAGAGATGTCGAAGAAGGTGTTCGACGCGCTGCGATCGCACTTCCGCCCGGAATTCCTCAACCGCGTCGATGAGATCACGCTATTCCACGCCCTGGGCAAAGACGAGCTGCGCCAGATCGTCGGCATCCAGTTCCAGCGCGTCGAGCGGCTACTGGCCGACCAGAAGATCGCGATCAAGCTGACCGATGCGGCACAGACTTACATCGCCGACGTGGGCTACGACCCGGTGTACGGCGCGCGTCCGCTAAAACGGGCGATCCAGCGCGAACTGGAAAACCCGATCGCCACGAAACTCCTGGAGCTGGCATTCGTAGAAGGTGACACGATCCGCGTGGACTGCTATGAGGACGCGCTAGTGTTTGAGAAGGTGGTCGAGACTGCACCGGAGCCCGCGATCGAGGCCGCGTCGCCGGAAATTCTCGAGCCGACGTCGATGGCAGACGCCGCTGAAGCTGCCGAGGTCGAGCCTTCGATCGAAACGCCAGTGGAAGCTGTCGCGACACCGGTGGAGCCCGCCGAGACGGTCGAATCTGTCGAGGCCAGCGTTGCTGAAGCAGAAGTTTCCGAAGAACCCGAATCGATTGAGTCTGAGTCGGTGGAGACTGAGCCGGTAGCTGAAGAAGCCGAGGTGGACGAGATCGACCCAATCGACCCAGATGCCATTTCGCCAGAGACGATCGATGCGGCGGGACTAGAGATGGCAGACCGCGATGTGCCGAGCGATCCGAGCGCGGAGCCCCAGTTCGAGCCCGAGCCGGAATTCGAGCCCGAGTTCGAGCCAGATGATGAGTTTGCCGAGTTCGATGCGACACCGGTGGTGCGATCGGCGAAGCCGTCTCAGCCCGTTTCCGCCGAAGTCGTCACGGCAGTGGGTTCGCCCCCGACGCGCAGTGCGGCGGCGGACGAGGATGAAGACTGGGAGTTTTAAACGCAGTGCTTGCAGACTTTTTTGCGTCTGAATTGGCGGCCTAACTCCGCTGGTTGGCAGCAGCTTGGAGGCGCTTGGTTTCCCGGACGACGGCTTCGATGTCGCGCGTACCCGATCGCTGGACGTAGTTGATCTTAATCTCGTCCACCAGCGCCACCAGCAGCGACTCGATCTCATCCAGGTTCTTCGGTTTCTCAACCTCGGTTTTCAGCGCCTTCGCGAAGTTCTGCGTCAGGTTTTGCGTCAGCTCCGCGCCGACGGGGTCTTCGATCGCGCCGACAATACCGTCATAGATCGCGCCGACGACTTCGTGGGAGATGCGCTTCGGTAGCTCCTCCATACCGGGAACCAGCTTGAGGCTCTGGTAAGCGGGCAGCGCCTCGACCGCGCCGAAAACAGTGTGATGCAGCAGCGACTCCAGGTCGGGGCGAATCTTCGGCAGTACGTCGTAAACGCTGACACCGATCAGCCGTTGGGATAGCTCCTCGACTTCATCGACGTTGTTGAGGTCGATATAGTCTTCCGGCTGTTCGAGGCTTTGCAACGCGTTCAGTAGCGCGTCTTGACGGATGGCGGTCTGGACTTGATCGAGCACCTGGATAACGACGGTTTCGGTCATCTCCGCCGCGACGCCCGCTAACACGAACTCGCTGGCGCGGCGGCGCAGGGGCTCCAGGTCGAGGATTTGCGCCCGATCGAGCCGCACGGCCACGGGAATCACGCGCAGCCAGCGGTAGAACGGCAAGAGTAGCGGCACGTCAAACCAGCGCAGCAGCATCGCCTCGCGCCAGCCCGTACCCAGCCGCCGCGACATCACCCAGGTGCGGGTCAAGAACTCCAGGCCGAAGAAGGCGATGAAGAACGAGTCGATGAACCAGAAGCGATCGACGAAATCGCCGGTCTCGCTGATGCCCCGGAAATAGTTCGTGCGGAAGTTCGGGTAGAGTTCTGCTTCGTACAACTCGATTGAAGCTTCCCAGTTTTCCCGCAGGTGCGCTTGCGACCACAGTTCTCGAAACGAGTCCTTTGCCGAGTCGTTGCCGATGTAGTCGCGCACGGAATTTTTGATGCGCTCTAGGTTGCCGGTTTTCTCGGCGAGCTGGAACGGGTTATCTTCGATCGTCTCGATGCTGCGCTCGCGCAGATCGGCCAGGATGACCTCGACTTCCTCAGACTCGACGCCGGTGAGCGCCACTTGGGTTTTGAGGTCTTCGACGCGCTCGATGTACTGCTCCGTGTCGCGGTAGGGCTCGATACCTTTGACGCGATCGTAAGTTTCGTGGATCGCGGGCGGCACGCTGAGGACGTAGAAGTCGCGCCAAGAAATGTAGGTAAGGTCGAAGATGACGAGGCCGAGGTCGGCGAGGGCGATCGCGGCGAGGGCGCGCTCGAACCAGAGCGACAGGCGGCTGCGGACTTTGCGCGGGCGGCGAGAAGACATGGTACGAGTGGCGTAGGGATGACGAAAAACGGCGTGGCTTCCTAATTATGCCGATTCGCGACAGCGATGGTTTCTTTATGGTGGCAGAGGAGTCGGACTCTTCACGCTGGCGCTGAAAGGTCGTAGCTTTTCCAAAAAGTCCGACTTCTGGGGCGAACGACGAGATCGTCAGAAGCGTGAAGCCAGTCGAGAGAACAGCGACATAGAACGAGCCGCAGAAGACGACTTCCAGCTCGGCAACGATGCTTACAACCGAGGCGATCGCGCCGACCACTACTGCCAAACCTGCCTTGCGAAAGACCCGCAGCTCCACTTCGCGCGCTACAACCTGACCGTAGTGTTGGGGGAGTTAAAGCTGTGGGAGCGCGCCGTCAGCGAGCTAAATCGGCTGAAGATTGCTCGTGAATAGACCTCTTGCACAAAGATCCTGAGTTCTCGAAAAAGAGAGATTTTGAAGGCTGAGCGGAGTCGAAGCCTGGGTGCCGTCGCGAAAAGTGGCCGCGCTTCGACTCCGCTCAGTAGACTTGTTGCGAAATAGCTTCCAAAATCACTGAAACCCTTACTAAGTAGAGCTTTCAGGGGTTGTGGGTTCGAGATCGCCAAAAGCCATATACAGCCAGAGTTTGAGCCATTTTTGAGCCGTAATTCACAACAAGTCTAGTGCTCGAATCCTGGCTCTTTCGATTCATGCAAGAGGTCTAATATGAAGCCTCAACTTCGTCCAGCCCTTGCTCAGCCAATCTGTTGTTGGCCGCGCCATACTCACCCGACCTAAACCCGATTGAGAACACCTTTGGAGTCATGAAGCGTCACCGCTCACACCGCCCTCAGCTTTCTCTCGACGACCTCGTTCGTGCGTTCTGTTCGATTCTGAATTGACTGTAATAAAAAAGCGCCCCGATTGAGGGCGCTAAGCGGTAGGAGAAACTCGTACGAGAGAAAGCTAGAAAGCGAACTGTAAAGAACGAACGAACCGGCGGGAGGCCCTGAGACCGAGGAACCTAGCGAACCATGCCAGTCAGCAGCGGCTCGTCAGACTCAACGGTACTGCGACGCGTAATCAGCTCGGCAAACTCGACCTGCTGCTCGTCGTCCATCACGTCGCGCATGTCGCTCAGGCTGGAGTAATACAAATCGGCGAGGCTGCGATGGATTTTGCGGATGGTCGAGCGCGAGCGGCGTGCTTGACGGTTCTCGCCTGCGAAGATTTGGTCTTGCAGAGTGTTGCGCGCCTCGGCTAGGGCAATTTCTTGGCGATCGCGCTCTTCTAGGTAGTCCTGGTGAATGCGGTTGATGGCAACGCGCTGGTTGTCGGTCAGCTCCAGGCGATCGCGCCAGTCCATGTTCGGGTCGTCGGCCACTGGCGCGCTGTCAACGCCGGGAGGCTCGGGCAAAGCGATCGGACTGGGGGTCGGAGCTGGGGGAGCCGGGTCGATCGCTACGTCCGTGTTGGTTTCGGCCAGCTCGGCCAGGGTGCTGTCGTGAGTCAAGTAGATGTGTCCGAGGGTGCGGCCTTGGTAAGTGCGTTTCGTGAAGCGCCAGCCCGGATTTAGCTGGACTTTGCTGAAGTCGTCGGTATAACCCGCGCGGCCAATTTCGAGGCGGGGGCCGTCGCCACGGAAGGGATTAGCCATCAGCAGCATTTCATCGCCGCTACGCACCAGGCTCAGAGTGTAGCCAACGCCTAGGTCTTCACCGCCGACGCGGACGGAGTAGGCGTTGCTGTCAGTGGCGCGACCGCAGATGCCAGTGAAGTCGAAGTCCAGCAGCAGCGGCTCGACAACGGTCGGCGCAGAGCCGCTTTCCGACCAGCAGGGGCGGGTGCTGGCTTTTTGCTCGACAATTAGCAGCGAGCGGCGGATCGTCGTGCCAACGGGAGCGGAGATGGCAACGAAGTCTCGCTGGCGGACTTCTTCTTGACCGAACAAGGCAGCGTTGGCCGGGGCGATGCTGCCGAGGAGAGTCGCGCCGAGTAGGGTCGCACTGAAGGTGGCGAGCTGAACTTTTTTGGGGAGTTTTTGGGAAGGCTGGCCGGAGAGTTGACCGGAGAATTTGTCGGCGATGAGGCGTGCGATCGTGTTCATGGCTGTTCCTGCGTCGTGCGTGTGAGGTGCGGGTGCTCGTCCCGCTTCGATGTGTTTATTGTGCGGGGCGCTCGATAGCAGCAGAACGTGCTGCGTTCTACTTTGCGAACTGTCTCCGCCCCCCTGTGACAATGGGAGTCCTGGCTTTTTAGCTCGGACGATCGCACAACTGCACATTGCCCCCGCTCCGAGCCGTTACTGGAGCAGGCGCAGACCCTTTCGGACTCGGAGCGTTGCCGGAAAAAATCGCGCTCTATGAAATAAACCTCTTGCACAAAGATTTCTGGGCTTGGAAAAAGCAAAATCTCGAAGGCTGAGCGGAGTCGTTCGCGAAGCGTCGGCCTCGCCGATAGCCTGGGTGAAATCGCGAAAAGTGGCCGCACTATCTGCTTCGCAGAGGCTACGCCAACGACTACGCTCAGCGATCGAATCTCGGCCTTTTCAATTCGTGCAAGAGGTCTAACGTTTGCTTCTCTAGAAAGTCGTACTTTCTGCGCCACCGAAAGGAACGCCTCGTTCGCCGCCCCGCCAAGGGAATGTGGCACAGTGTTTTCAGCATCCCCAGCCATTTTTAGCCCGCCGCGCCATGAGTTCCGCCGCTCGCCCCCTTCGCTTCGCCCAGCGCATCGCCCCCCTCGAACGCAACGTCTTTGCCGATATGGATCGCGCTAAGGCCGCCGCGCTCGCCGCCGGACGCGACCTTATCGATCTGTCGCTGGGTTCTTCGGACTTGCCCACCGCCGCACCGGTGCTCGAGGCGATCGCCGACGCCTTGCAAGACCGGGTTACGCATCAATACTTGCTCTTTAACGACACCCGCGACTTCCGCGAAGCCGCCGCCCGCTGGTACACCGATCGCTACGGCGTTCCCGTCGATCCCGAAACGGAAGTGCTGCCACTCATCGGCTCTCAGGAAGGCACGGCACATTTGCCCCTAGCGCTGCTCGAACCGGGCGATTACGCGCTGCTCCAGGATCCGGGCTACCCTTCTCACGCGGGCGGTGTCCACCTGGCGGGCGGCAAAATTCATACTCTGCCGCTGTTGGCCGAGAACGACTTTCTGCCCGACTTTGGCGTGATTCCCGCCGCTGCGCTCGATCGCGCCCGCCTGCTCGTTCTCAGCTATCCTCACAACCCCACCAGCGCGACCGCTAACCTGGAATTTTTCCGCGAGGCGGTCGCCTTCTGCGAGCGTCATAACCTCGTCTTCGCCCATGACTTTCCCTACGGCGATCTGGTTTTTGGGGGCGATCGCCCGCCTTCGGTGCTTCAGGCCGATACGGGCAAGCAGCGCTCGATCGAGTTCTTCACCATGTCGAAGTCCTACAACATGGGCGGCTTTCGGGTGGGCTACGCGATCGGCAATGCGGACGTGATCTTGGCGCTGCGGCGCATTAAAGCCGTCGTCGATTTCAATCAATATCGCGGCATTTTGCGCGGTGCGATCGCGGCGCTGGAAAGCGACGACCGCCAGGTCGCCGAAACCGTCAACACCTTCCGAGCGCGGCGCGATCGCCTCGTCGAAGCTCTCGCGGCACGCGGCTGGCACGTCCCCAAACCCGACGCGACGATGTACCTCTGGGCAAAGCTGCCGGAGCACTGGGCCGCGAATTCGATCGACTTCTGCGTGCGGCTCGTGAAGGAGACGGGCGTGGCGCTCTCGCCCGGTGCGGGCTTTGGCGAGAGTGGCGAGGGCTACGTGCGCTTTGCGCTGGTGCGCGACCCGCAGACGCTACAGATCGCCGCCGATCGCGTGGCCGAATTTCTCTAGGCGCGACCTTCGCGGCTCAACGCTGGCAGGCAACCTAGCACGAGAAACGAAAGCACGTTGCAACACAGCCGCAGCGCCAAACCTACAATACTTTCTTCAACAATTTAAGGAACAGCACAAATGAGTGTCGTCGCCGTCCGCAAATATCCCGATCGCCTCGACTTTGCCGCCGACAGTATCCGCACCGTCGGCTACCGGCAGGAATCGCAGCGCGTTACGGAACTCACCAAGCTCGTCGAAGTCAACGACATGACGATCGGCGGCGTTGGCTACAGCGTCGAGCTGAGCTTTCTATTTCTCTTTGCCAAGACGCACAAGCCCAAAGCCGCCACAACCGACGCCGTTCTCGACTTTCTCGTGGAGTTTTACGACTGGGCGCGGGCCAAAAACGAGAGCTTCGGTCGCCAGAACCACTACCTTCTCGGCTTCCAGGGCGAAGCGTTTCGCATCTGCGACGGCTATTTGGTCGATCGCATCAATGAGTTCGGCGCGATCGGCGCGGGAGAGGACTTTGCCCTAACCGCGATGCATCTGGGCAAGACGGAAACCGAGGCGATCGAAGTCGCTAGCGAGCTGTGTGTCTACTGCGCCCTGCCCGTCATTTCGCTTTCGCAGGCGATCGCGACGGCCTAATCACCTCCGACTGCGCAAGCGAACGGCGCTACTCGTCAGGCGCTTGCAGGAACGACTTCATCGAATTCAGGCCGCGCTTGAGTCGACGCGAAACGGTAACGGCGCTGATGCCCAGCTCCTCTGCCGTTTCCTTCTGGGTCATATCGTGAAGGAAGACAAACTCGAGAACCTTACAGGTTCCGGCTTCGAGCCTGTTAAGAGCTTGGTGCAGCAGCAGGCGGTCTTCTTCAGCAAGCTGAAAGCTTCGGTAGCGCTGGTCGGGAACGAGTGCGCCGAGGCTCAGGGCTTCGTCTTCCTGCTGGCCGACGGGCGCATCGAGGCTGAGTGGATCGCGGTTGCGGTAACCGAGATGGGCGTCGCTGAGGGCTTCGACAGACACGTCGAGGCGATCGGCAATCTCTGCTTCGCTGGGTGCGCGCCCGAGTTCGTCCCGGAGCGCCTGGGCGGCAGTGGACGCTTTGCGCTTCAGGTCGATGTAATGCCTGGGGATGCGCACCGTAGTGCTGCGATCGCGCAGGTAGTGCTGGATTTCGCCGCGAATGTAGGGAACGGCAAACGAACTAAAGGCGACGCCTTTTGAAATATCGAAACGCTCGATCGCGCGAATCAAGCCCATACTGCCAACTTGCAGTAAGTCGTCGAACGATTCGCCACAGTTATCGAGCCAACGGTAAACTTCCCGACGCACGAGACCGAGGTTGAGCTGAACGATTTGGTTGCGAACCCGCGTCGAGGGCTCTTGGCGATAGCGCTGCAAGAGTTCGAGACTCTGACCCTTTAGTTTATGGTGTGCCGTTTTCGACATGGTGGTGATGCGGAGGAAGTGCTGGAACCCACGGGCTATCGGCAAAAGCTGGCTGGCGGCTCGAGGCGGCCCGGTAGCCCGGAGTCTTACTTTTCGTAAGCCTGAAGGGCGGGGCATCGATTGGCGCGCCAGCTTACATGAAGAAATAAACCGTGGCGTGGTGCAATCCGATCGTAACAGACGACTCGGATTCACCTGCGAGATTTCCGAGCAATTTCGTTCTAATAGCAAAAATTGCGTATTTCTACGGTGAAAATGAGTGATTTCATTCGCACAACCCGATTTTTCAAGTGACTCGTACCAAACACAGCAATTCTCAACTTGGCGCAGCCACCGCCAGAGATTGTGGCGATTGTCGTTGTGGATATTGCGTTCGGCATCCTGACCGCAGCTATCGACATTTGCTTCGTTCACCTCGTCGCCGTCACCGCCACCCGCCTCGATTCGCTTCCCGTCCTCGCCCGTCGCACCCGACCTCTATCGTGCAAATCCCAACATAAACGTTGCGCCGAACAGCAATAGCCCGATCGCACAGACCGAGCCCGCACCGACCACCCGAATTGCATGGGCGATTGCCGCAAAGCGTTCTGCATTCGCACTGTTCTCGATGATGCGCCGATCGGCCAGATTCCGACCCCAAATCGCCGCAATCCCGATCGCCGCCAGCGTAATCGCCATCCCCACCGAAATCGCGATCGTCAGCAAAATACTCGTCCACACCATGTCGTGCGCCAGCCCGAACAGCAAAATCGCCAGCGCGCCGCTACACGGAATCGCCCCGATCGCCATTGACAACCAGCCCCCCGACGCCGAATCGTCACCACAGGTAAAACACCGGCAGGCCGCTGCATGCCGCCAGCTCGCCGCCGGGGCGGCTTTGGGTTTTGGTTTAGTAGGTCGGTCGGCCAGGGCGGTGGCGCTGCGCGACGCGGTGGCGCTGCGCGACGACAGAACGCTGTCGCTGAGGCTGGGGTAGAGCAAGGCTTTGGCGACTTCTTGTTTTTCTTCTCTGGATTGGGCGGGCGCTTCGGATGGGACGAGTTCGACGATCGGCGATCGCAGCGCCTGCCAGAGCATCCAGCCGCCGATGATGGCGATCGAGCCGTAGCTGACCAGTCGCACGATCGGATAGTTCTCTGGCGCGAGGCCCAGCGCGTGGCGCAGCACCAGGTCGGTGACCAGAACGATCGCGATCGCCGAGAACACGTGGAACACCGCGACCCGCACGCCCATCGTCAGCCCGCGCCGCAAGCTGCCGCCAGACCCGACGAAGTAGGAAATAATCACCGCCTTGCCGTGGCCGGGGCCGAGGGTGTGCAGCACGCCGTAACCGAAGCAGACCGCCAGACCCAACAGCAGCGTCCGCCCGGACGGGTCGGCCTGGATCGCCACCATCGTATTGGCAAAGATCGTCGCGATCCGGAGCTGAATGCCCTCCCACCAGGAGATTTCCATCTCGTCCAGCGCCGACGGCATCGTCAATATATTTTCGCCTGCAGCGGCGCGATCGGATAGCTCGACGGCGGGCACGGGCTCGATCGCGCTCATCTCGATTTCGTAGCTGACGATTACCTCTTGGTAGCCGTCCACGCGAAACACCGAGTGCCGCGACGGCGCGCTCCGCAGCGTCCCCTCCAGCCAAACCTGTGCGAAGAGGCCGATATCCTCGATCGGCGCGTCCGGTTCGATATAGATCACCTGGTTCGGCGGCGGCGGCGGCACGTGGACGCACGCTCCGACGAAGGGAACCAACAAAAAGCGACCGACGGTGCCCCGCGCTCCGCGCTCGAGCGGTAGCATGTAACCCGCGAGGCGCACTCGTTCGCCGTCGAACTCGGAGTTAACCGCCGTGACGCGCTCGTTTTGGCGGCTGCGGGCGCGATCGATCTCGCGTAGCAGATCGTCCACATCGACGCCTTGCTCGGAAAGCTTGCGATAGAGGCGATCGACCTCGGCGCGATCGACATTCGGCTCGCCCAGTGCGATATCCGTCTTCAGGCGCACCAGCTCGGACAGGTCGATCAGCTGCGGTTCCGATAGACCCTCGTAGGGATTCTCGAACACCTCCGCGCCCGCAGGTCGCAGATCTGGCCAGCCGATCGACTGCGCCTCTGAAGCCATCGCCGCACTGCCAGTCTCGCTCCAGGGCGTTGCGGCAACCAAAGCGAGTAAGCATCCCAGGCAAAACGCCCAGAAAAACTGCCGAATGCGGGCAAAACCGAGTCGGGCCGGTCGAAGGGTGTGAGTCTGACGCATAAATCAGGCGCGCGGCGAGCGACCGGCGCGAGATGTGAAGGAGGGGAGCGAAAAAGGGTGCGATTCAGCGGCTGACAAAGATGAGAATGATTATCATCGTACTTGTCGTGTCACCGCATTCCTCTGTCATAGCGCATCCTTAGAATCGCGCCAGTGGGCGGGACGGAATAGAACCAATGGAGTAACGAGCATGAGCGATTTAAATCGTTTGGGATATCTAGAGTTCGGCAAGCGGTGCGTTGCGGTTTTCGGACTGATCGTAGCGGGATGCGCCGCGCCAGCGCCGGAGGGTGAGACCGAAGCGACGGACGACCCGACGGCCAGTGCCGAGCAAAGCGCCTCGGGCGAGACGCCGTCCGTGGTGGCCGTGACGGCGCTGCTGTGCGATATCGCCGAGGGCGTCGCGGGCGATGCGGTCGATTTGACCTGCCTGATGCCGCCGGGACAAGACCCCCACTCTTACCGCCTCAAGCCGTCGGATTTGGCCGCGATCGAGACTGCCGATTTAGTTCTCTACAACGGCTACAACCTCACGCCCGGTCTGGCAGACTCGGTTCTCGACAGTGCCAAGGACGGCGAAGCTGCGGAGATCCTCCCACAGATCGTCGCGGTTTCCGAAGTGGCGGTTCCCGAGCCGATGACCTTTGGCGACGCCCACGGCGGCCATGACGACCACGGTGACGAACATGAAGACCACGAGGGTCACGACCACGACAAAGAAGAAGGTCACGAAGGCCACGACCACGACAAAGAAGAAGGCCACGAAGGCCACGAAGGCCACGACCATGACGAAGAAGATCACGAAGGCCACGAAGGCCACGACCATGACGAAGAGAAAGAAGAAGGCCACGACCATGACGAAGAAGAA
>ERZ1740067.2415-NODE-2415-length-11409-cov-6.903822_pt1 | contig 11409 bp, 12 predicted proteins | sample MGYA00581736_ERZ1740067 | MGnify/ENA primary metagenome ERZ1740067 (study PRJEB43018, sample SAMN04849236) | marine metagenome | isolation source: floating plastic debris | place: Pacific Ocean | collected 2008-08-27 | study: EMG produced TPA metagenomics... | reverse complement strand
CAACACAGGCATTATTGCGGAAAAATTCAGTGTCAACTTTTTCTATCCATTTTTTCACTTTCATATTCACTGATTAGCCTTTTTATTGAATTTAAAATTTTATCAATTAAATATAGCATCAGAATATTGCCTATTTTCAAAAAACAATTAAATCGAATGTGTTCAATCTCGGGTCAACATGAAATAATCGATGCTCATTGGTCAGATTGTTTGTTTGTAAATAACAAACCACGTGTGACACTCATGCTTTGAAACTCTCTGTAGCCCGTTTTCCTAGGCTACAACTGATGCTTTAGATTGATGGCTCACTCAGTACCACCCACCAATACATCACTCTTTATTATATTCCCAATAGGTTAAGTGCGCCAAATACAATTTGGTAGATCCCTGAAAATGGAAAGAGAAAAAGTCAAGAAGACAAAAACAAAGGCACAAAACTGGTAATTATTAGCAATTTTTGCAAATCTTGTGAGATATAATATGACAGATCAGTTGTTTAACTTCACTGCCAGATATACAATTAAAAATTTCTCATTGATACCAAGTCCCAAGAAGAAGGTATCACCTCCTCAAGCAACAGCTCAAGTCTGGCCAAGTGGCTTGGCTACTATTTCTATAGTAGTATAGTTTAGTTAGTGTGTGGGTGATATTCTTATTACAATCAATGTATATGTCAGAACAAATTTTGCGTCACAAAGCATTGGTTCTTTGCACGAGAATGAATGGAAGCTGGTGCAGAGGTTTTGTAATAGTAGTAAAGTAAGCGACTTGATCCAGAACTTTTGCAAAGATAGATGGAGTAGGTAGAGACAAGGGCCTGCATTATTGTTGGCTTTATTTATTCCGTCTACTTGTCACTAGTAAATTATTTTCCATCAATTGAGGCAAAGTTGCAGTCTCAAGTCTGTTCCCTTGACCTGTTCTTATGTCTTTGTTGTAGGTTGACTAAAAACTTTGTGCTTCGACAGCCAACCAATCACTATCAGCACATCACAACAGAAAGTCTGTACAACAGATATCTGTGCGCTGGTCCAAAAGGCAACAAAGTCACCGCTAATTGTCTCGGCCGTCTGGTGCATGAGGTTAGTGGAGCAATTACTGAGGACTATGTAAGCCTAGTATAAAGTTTATCCCTGACACAGTCAAGTCCATATTTAGTGATTGCAAATGTGCGGCTGTATGCATGCTCATGAGCGTAAGCCATGTACAAAGAACAGTATCATGCTAAAAGCTATTCTAAGAGGCATATTGGCTGTAGTGCTGAATACTACCCAAGGTTTTCTGCATTTCAGAAGGACTTAACTGGTACTAGTCTGGTTCAATAACATCCTTATATGCTCAACAAAGTGGTGTTGGCTTTGGCTATACTGATCTGGCGATAGAGCGTTATACAGTGTTTAGGGTACAGTCTAGCCGGTCGCATGTCTTGACGATTAAGTGTGGATTACAGTGCTTGGTTCAAACACAAACAGAACGTAGACAGTATTGAAATAACACCAAATTTTGCTATAATTTTCGAACCACAAGTGTTTTGTGTGGTACTAATAATCGTCTCATTAGTAGACACACTGTCATCTACACAAATCATTTACATTATGGTGGATGTAGTTCAAATGTCCATTAGGTCTACGCAGTTTGTTCCCTCCTGTTCCCTCTGGCTGCTGGGCGAAGTTGCCACTTCACCCAGCAGCCAGAGGGAACAAACTTGTTCTAGCCTACGTAGCAAATTATAAACACCTGTAATTATTGTCCATTGCTGGAGGCTAAGGGTAACACTGTGCTATACTATCGTTGTGTGACTTATCCGGATAAATGCCCACACGCTCAAAAGATTTTGGCTATATACTGTATAAAACCTCTGCATCACTGTACTCACGGTCGCATTTCTCAAACTAAGAGATCTCATTCACATTTGCCTTCTATTACATACATACACGCATACAATAAATTTGAAATTTATGACGCACACATACCATTTTATTCTTTATTGGCTGTTATTCATATACCCAAATATTGCAGCTGTTTCCTGGCGTTAAAAAGAAAGACCGGCAAAGCCAAGTAGATGGCAGGAAGTATGTGTATGTGGGCCTGACGTTTGCAGGTGTCCAAACTCACTCAGTGTGGCTGGACCACAATTATTCCTGCAACAAAGAAGACATTCAAGTGCCGGTAATTTCAGTACTTTGATAGCCATCATATTGAGTTTTTTTCCTAAATTTTATTTTTTTTTGGAGTCTGAGCACTTTTACTATATGCGGCCCGCAAATAATTCTTTTCCGGTGCCAATGAGCTATTATAGTGTTGTTGATTGATGGAACTGGTTGCGCAACTTTCACAATAATACCCATACTCTCCAGTTTTACTTACCTGTAAATTTAATCCGCGTGGTATGGTATTTATCGATTGAAACAAATAGTATCAAAATACCACTTCGGACCTGCTTTGATGGGTAGGATAATGCTTCAAACCCACAGGTAATGGTGTTAGGCCTACTTACTAAAAATTGGAATAGAAATGTACAACCACCATCTAATTCTGAATCCCAGTGATTTGCTATCTGTTTGCACCAGGAGCCATTCGATACTACTCAGCGACTAAGAAATCCACTTGCTGATATTACTAACACCAACGCAACAGCGGAAAGCTCAGCAGCAGAGTCCGAGTCAGAGACTTCAGTAGCAGGAGATGAAGAGTGGGTGCCGGATGATATGGACATCTCGGATGATGAGGAAGATGCCGCCCTGCTGAACAGCAACATCGACAAAACCGACTGGCAGGCCCATCTTCCGCCCGAGCTAGCCCACGACCAGGCATGGATGGCGTTTTTCATTCAGCAAGTCAAGAATTGTGGGAAATACAAAAGATGGAGTGTGTCGTAAGTTGTTAAATCATTGTTAAAGTGCTTCAACTTTGGCAACCTGGTGTAGTGGCACTGACACTATCAACAAACCAGTGCCACTACACCCACTTACCAAAGTTTAAGCACTTAAACTACAAACTTTTAGAGCTAATTCATTGGTTAGCAGGGAATGATCACACGCTGTCACACAAAGTATATTATGAATTGATATTGGAAACTCCATGTGGGAAGCCGATGTTATCTAGTGAATGATAGAATGTATTGTCTTTAGTTAGGGTCAAAGCAGAAATTTTGACAGAGAAGAGTTTATTCAAATAACATTATACTAGCAGAAGGTCCTGCCCCAATTATTTTCTCAAGTTTTCCTTTACTGTTGTCAACAGTTCTGAATGTGCATTATGGGAAGGTTACAGATGCGATTTTTTCATCACTTTCATGAACACTGGCCGAGAGTCAGCGTCCATTTTCCCCTTGACAAAACTATAGACACCGACTCAGTGCACCAAGCACTGGTATGTTGTGTTGATGCCATCCCTACAAATTGCATATTGTGTTCTTTATTTAAAATGGTTTCTATCCCTTAGCAAAATATTTGTATGCAATTAAGGGACGAAAAGCCATTGGAATGATATGTCCTTACACTTGCGTATTTGTCTTGATGTTGTACAGACTGATTCAGCTAGCACTAGACTTGTTCACACGAGGGCCAGTAGCTTACACAAATCTGAGGCAAACTCTCCGCCTACCACATCCTAAGCATTTGCAGAGATATAAAAACTTTGTGAAGCAGAAGCCAGGCATCGTACATGAGAATCTGCACTGGATGGCTTTGGAGGCTAAACGGAGAAACTTGAGCAAGCGAGGACGTGAAGGGTTCATCATATTTGATGAAGTGTCTATTCAGGTATGTTTCTATTAATTGTAATTAGATAGATTTTCTCTGTGCCTCTGACGAGGCCAGCTGTTTTTGCTGCACCATTGCTGGTCATTTCTGATTGAGGAAATTTTGTTCCAATAAAAGAGAGTTATCCCATTAATGTCTGAGAGCAGACTACTCACTACAATCATAAACTTTCACTTTTTGTACATAAACAGACTTCAATGTGGCAAGTGTAACATTTCATTGCCTTTCCCGTGTCGCCAGCAAGTCACATCGGTGTTACCAAACAGATGGACACGGCTTTGTTCTAGCAACGGAGGTTAATATTGTTCAGTCATAAATGTATTATCATTATAACTATAATGGACTTTCTCATAGGATATTGTATATTGTGAACGAGGTCTAGTGTTGATTGATCATTGGTCCTTGTGTTCTTTTTCAAGTCTGACCTGCAACTAGAATCATGGAAAGCGGATAGTTTCATGTATGGAACCACAGACTATGGAGATGTGCAGGGGATGCACATGTTGCGTAAATATGGTAAGCGGATGTGTGTTTGTACATGTAGTCTGTATTTCTGTCATACTGACTCTCGTGAACTACTCAGAGATGTAGTTCACTGATAAACGTTGCACCTCCTGCCCAAAATGTCAGATCACAAATTGGACTAAGTTACAAGAGAAGACAATTACAAAATCCTTCTCATGAAAACTATACAGCTTGTTGGTGTTTTGCCCTCATTACGTCTATACCACAATCAAGCGTATAAAATGTCAGGGTTCCTTTCTTTCTTGTTCTATTTTCCAGTTAAACATCACTTTTTATCAATTGTCTGTGAAAAAATTATTGTATTGTTTTTATTTGTTCACAGGAGGCCTTCATGTTCTGGCCACTCATGTGCTTCAATTTATATTCCTCGGAAGCTCAGGCTTTCGGTGGCCAGTGTGTTATTTTGCTACCACAGAGGCTCATGCCGCGGAGCTGGTGATCATGGTGTGGAATGTGATCAACGTGGTTCAGTCATATGGATTTAAGGTATAGTGATGAGTATTTCTCAAATATGAATTTTAGTTTATGTTTACTTTGCTATAACCTAGGAATGGCTCATAGCAGTAACAATGGACAAAGGTCACAATTCTCAAAAAGATTTCCCTTAGTATCTAGACAATGTTTATAAGACCAGACCAAATAAATAACTTGATCTTGGTGATATTTGTAAGGAAGAAAGTTGTAGACTGGAATGATATTATTTCGTTATTTTTTGCCCATTTTATTAATAACAAAATTGCATTCAAGAATTTTGAGGTTGGCGTTTTGCCTATTTATCACTAATAAGCCATTTTTACATTCTATTATTAGCTGCTGTTTAATTTTATACCCTATGAAGAACTGGCGGGCTTGTCGCTTAGATCAATCACTTGATCTGCTGTGGCCTAAATTATCGAGTATACATATGAAACAGTCTCATCTATTAACCTCCAGGAAGAAATCCTATAACTTAATGTCTGTTTTCTTATTTTGGCTGATCACATTTCCTTGTAATAATTTTCAGCCCCTTTGCCAAACATTCCCTACAACATTGAAAATTTTTGCTAAGGTTAGATTTCGCTCACTTTTGATATTTTTTTATAATCTTTCAAAAATAATAATGATGATAACTTACATACAATTTCAAGTAACAAAAGTGGGCTATATAATGAAACGTGAGCTGGCGTATTAGATCAATGTGGACCACACGCAAAATGCAGGGTATTATGATGCATTTGCGTTATTTCTATTCAGATTTCAGCTGTCCTGATGGACGGGAGTGCCAACAACAGGAAGTTTCTTGACATCCAGCAGAAGAAGGCGATACCTGGGGTTATTACGCTTGACGACTATAGGATAACAAACCCTGTCCATGTCACTCACTATGTTCATGTGATGCTTGATCCCATGGTAAGACAAATAAAATTTATACAGAATTAATGTCACAACTTGATACGATTTTTCGCTCGTCAGCTTTCTCATCGCCAAAAAATGTCAATTACCTACCAACTATTATACCTATGGTTTTTTTTAATACAGTACTATTTGTATTTTCCTTCAACTTTGATCACAATGTTATATTTACCTTGCAGACAAATAGCTACATGACAGTGAAAGGTAATTGTAAAGTCAGTAGATGTACTAGGAAATAATGCTCACAATCATACCCTACTAACAATGATTTCACTGAACAAAATTAACATTCAGAAAATACAACATGCTGGTTAACAGATATCCTGGGAAAAACGAGCTGCTTATCCACTGTGAAATGCATATCTGTGCCGCTTGCAGCTGTACCATTGCCAAATACTCTAACACTGCACACTAATTGTAAATTCTGATAATCCCAAACATACTAATCATTCAGAAACGATGGTAAAAATACTGATCAAACTAATAATACCATAAAAATATAATTATATGTTTATGAATAATACTCATGAAGCGAACACACACTATTTCAACTAGGCCACCCTAGTTTGGTTGACCAGGTTACCGTATTTGGTTTACTCATACATGTATGCTTGTGGGTTTACTATACATGTTCACGCTTACACATAGATTGTATTGTAGATAAACAAAAAAAGTGTGAACAGTTATATTTCAGAGGAGTGTTGGCTTGCACATATACATGTACATGTGTGTAAGTAGTAAAATATTTTCAACAGTCTTTACTTTATGATTATAAGCATGGTATAAAGAAAGTTCGAAATGTCAAGAACAACTCTGCTCCTGACTCCGCTCATAGGAGGCTACGCTGGGGGAAGGACCGCTGCTACTGGTCGCATTACGAGGATGCATATGAGTGGGACCGGAGAGTCAATCCCCTAGCAGTCTACCACCGCCTCACAGAAGAGCACATCTATCTGAGCGACGCTGGGAAGATGAGAAATCATCTGGCGACTGATGTATGTAACAAAGAGATGCTTCATCTCATGCAGGTGAGTCTCCAGCTACAATAGAGAATCAATATCAAATAGCCATTGCTGATGATATACTGTAACATTGTGCATGGGTATGTTTATGATGAGTACAATGGTGTGTACACGCAATCAGGGTAGCTCACTAATAAAAATCATTGGTTTAAGCAACTTTAAATGAAATTTCAGTTAACTTGTCCAGTCAGTTATATTTTACCGCGGCAATTCGCGATCAATAAATTTAATAGATGATTCTATAAGTTGCCTTGTAGTACATGATTTTTGTCGCTTTAAAGAGAGTTGCTATCTCGTGTAAGTTGAGAGGGCAACTTTGTTTTCCTCATTTTCAGGAGTACAGAATAGCTAGCTCCCGGAAAGATCTAGATTTTACTATTCGACTACTGGAAAACATATCAGTGCTGACAGAAAACTTCATGCGACAGAAGCCCATTACCAGTGCTTGTGACCCCATCTTCGAGGAAAACAGAAAGGCAATATCCTTCTTCAAGGACTGGGAAGCGGCTACCAGGCACGATCCAAGGTAAGGTGCTTTTTACAAACAAAGCTGACTCACTCCTATTGCTTTACTTAGGTGGTGTGGATTACACCTGTTGGGTAGGCGGATGATTTAGTGTCAAACTAGTCTCTGGTTCCAGACCATGATACACTCATAATTGCAATTGCATGGTAAGTATACCATACATGAATATTTTCATCTAAGCGTCACATATCACATCTGAAATCATGTGGATTATCCCCAACCGTACTGGGAATAAATGATGTCTACCCCAAGCAAGGAGGTTAAGGGACAGGTGTGGCCCATTTAACCGTATGTTTGAACTGAAAGGATTTCCCTGCTAAGCAACCTCGGGAGCAGCTGTGTTTTTATGGACGTACATGTATACACGTGTTTTGTTATTTTCATTCATTACATTGTGTCTACATAAATACATAACTAGCTGGGTAAGACAATAAGCTTCATTAATTTACTCCAAGATCTAAAAATATGTACCAGAATGAATTGTAATACTGGAGGGATAATTCCAAGCCGTGTATTAAATATCTACTTCCATCTTAATCACATGAATGGGACCCTAATTTTAGTTCAACCTAGTTCATATGGGGTAGCTTGTTTGAATTCATTATGTCGATGGCTTTTTTTCAGGTGTTTTCTAACCAGAGAAAGTTATGATGATCTGCAATCATCAGTTTTAGTGTTTGAGTACATGGCTCAAAAACAGCTGAGAGAATGCCCGGGATCCCAGGTGGTGCCTGCTATCATGAACTCTGACGTTATAGAAAATCTGTTCTCCTCCCAAAGAGGAAGGTGCAACGGGGCCAACACCAACCCCACTCTCAAAGTCTATAGCAAAGCTCTCAATACCATAATAATGACAACTGAGAGGTCGAACATAAACAAATACTCGAAGAAGAATGCTGCTACCCAAGCCTCTGTGGGTGGGGCATACCCATACCATGTGATGGCAGGCAAAACACTTAGGGACATTGATCAAATATAAATTACGATTTTAGGCCACTTACAGTAAGTTCAACTTTTGTGCCATAATTTCTGACTTGAAGAGGGTAGAATGTGTGTTTTCATTTTTGAATTTCATGTTCCACCAATGCCGCATTATAATTAATGTATTCAGTTGTACGTGGGTCATTTCTATGCTTTCCTCTTTTTTGAATTGTTTCCACTCTCTGGTGTTTTTTTAATATAGAGGATTTTCTGGGTGGTTAGTCTATGACACAGAAGTTGGGCTTAATCGTGAGGGGCCACAAGAACCATGCATTGTAACTCACTTTTGCAGTTAATGCAGTGCCACACCAATTCTTCTAGCTGTGCATCAGTGAGACTTTCTGAGAGTTCTGAGCATTTTAGATGGTACCAATCGTCGCATAGGCTGCACGCAACCCACCGGACGTTGCCTGACTTTCGTGACCTTCTCACACTGCAAGGTCTTGCTCTACATTCATCATCATCACTTTTGCTTTTACCCTGTGAAAAAAAGATGACATTATGCTGAGCACATTTTATTCTCAATGAGATTCAAAATCACGTGAAAATATTAATTCTGTATCATTTTTGATCCAAAATAGTCACGAACTGTTCTGCTAGCCTTAAAGTTTTTTATTATCCTTGAGCTTGCTTTTTCCACAAAGTTGTGGTTGTGGCCAGTTGTTAAGAATATCCCGTCTGTTCCAGTATGAATTTATATACTGCTGGCTATCAAAACATGCATAGAACTGTTTATAATACATGTACATGTATGCGTGTCTTTGTTTAAACCTGGTACCTGTATCTTACATTCTCTCCTCTGCTCGGCCACAATAATTGGATAGATCATTTTTACTCATTCGACGGCCTTTCCCTTCCTGTGCAGCATAGTTTCCTTGAAAAATGTCGTGATCATATCCTGATCTAATTTTTGAATATCATTGACTACCATCCTATGCATATTGCTTCTGCCCTCCTGCCCCCAGCCCGTACTTAAAACCTTAGTCCAATATACAGGACTTGCCTTATATTTATCAGTTGTCAGTTTTGTTCTATGTTTTTTTACATACAAATATGTAGTCGGCTACTGCCACGCCTGATATGAAGAAAACTTTGATATATTTTGACCGCTTTCAAACAAAAAAGGTCACTAAAATGTCTATCTGATTGTGCCCAGCTACTTACTTATAATTAAATTAAAGTGATAGTCAAACCAAAGTAGAACCATTGAGATAGCCGGTGCCCATAGTTGTATAGCAGTTGTCCACCCATGCTCAAATGAAAGGCACTGAAAGATGCCCAGCATTAATTACATTTACATGGAGCTACAATCAACATGAATGCTTCACCATACCTTTTTGGCGCCTTTCTTTGCTCTTTTGGTGGCTGATGTTTCTGAGGTCGCCTCAATTCTTTTCCTGTGTGCGACTGTTTTGCTTTTATTCAGCTCGAGGAGCAGTTTCTTGCTGTATGTGTTATTGCACACAGGAACGTACTTTGAGAGCAGCAGCTCCCATAGCTGCTGCAGAGCTTCGGTGTTCTCAGTCAGCCTTGCAGGGAGGATGTTGTAGAGGGAATCCTTGAGCTGTTGGTTGGTGAGGAGGGAGAGATAGGTGTTTCTCATCACATCCGCTCCCAGAAGCAGGCCATTGCCGATACTCTGCAGTTGTCCTCGTTCCTGCTCTATCTCCAGGAACAGCTCGAACGCCCCATCGGTAATGTGAGTCAGGCCGCCACCTACTCTCTCCCTCCGCGTTGTCTCCTTTATTGTTTCAGGATAGAGACCGTTCAGCACATCCTGCAGAGATGCCTTCATAGCAAAAAGGCACTCTTTCATCGTTTTATACCTCTGCCACTTTTCCCCCAGTATTTCTTTTGGGTTCATGTTACTAATCCGCCGTGTGATTTCGTTTGTCATGAGATATAATGTTCGGCCGCCCACACGACGGATTGTCCCGCGACCAGCATCAGAGGGTTCTATGGGGGCTGTCTGACCGTATTTTTCAGCGATAGTTGTCTGGCCAAGAAGCTCAGCTTCCTTAGCAGTGTAATTATTCAGCATATCTATGAACATCTGATGTATATATGGATGATACTGAGCTTCTAAGGTGGCATCTCTAGTTAATATTTGGGGTAGTTCTTCAGTTAAAAATGTCATGGCCTTTGTCAACAGCTCGCTGAAGATCACCCCGTTGGCCTTGTCCGTCTTTATGTTCCCTGCTACTGTGGTGGTGTACATCGAGGTTAGTCGCTCCTCCAACATGGCGTGGATGCCACCAAGCTGAACAGTTAAAAGATGAGATATGGCATCATTCATTTGCTTATGCCTGAATGTTACTGGGAATTTAACTATTTGTTGATTCAGAAGGTTGATGATTTTGACGGAGTTGGGTGCAGAGTGAGGTTGGGCGGATGAGGTCGATGGCTGTGATTCTGGCTGTTGTTGAGTCCTTGGGTTGTCGGCTGCTGGATCGAACCCGATTTCACTTTCGTCCTCTTCAGACACGTAACCCACAGAAAATTCTGTCTCTGAAATCGTCCTATCTGGCATCATGCAGCACTCCATATTGTCCACAATGTCGCTTCCGTGATTCTCGATGGCCTTGAGCAACTCTCCCGATGGTGGTATCACACACTGCTTATTGAACTCCAGCACCCTCAGGCCTTCAACTGATGTGCAGCGGCTTACTGCCACAGGCAGCAGCCCTGCGTAGAACATATCTTCACAGTGGACCTCCACAAAGTCAGCCGTAAGACCCTGGGCCTTGTGGACAGTGGTGGCGTAGCACAGTACGAGAGGAATCTGAGTACGGCAGCAGATTTCAGCGCCTGAGGCATTGAATCTATAAATAAATAAATCACTATTAAAATCTCTCACCCAGGGCCGGTTTTTCCCAAAGTAACGGTGCTATTCTTGTCTAGTTAAGTAGGCATATTTGAACGGTATCCGGACAAAATGTCACGGACAAAACGCCAATGTTTGAGATTTCATCAGATTTGTGGTTTGGGGTTTGGGGTTTTTGGTCCGGGATTGGCGTTTTGTCCGTGGCATTTTGTCCCGAGATCTATTTGAACAAGTTTCTCCCCTAGATAGTAGGTAAACAACCCAACTGAAATAATAAATGTATTTTAAGATGAAACAATATGAAGCTCATGAGAGCATATGCAAATAACATTTGGGAGATGTCATAGTCAACACTTTCACGCTATCTCAAGTTTT
>ERZ1740067.2414-NODE-2414-length-11412-cov-4.309765_pt1 | contig 11412 bp, 8 predicted proteins | sample MGYA00581736_ERZ1740067 | MGnify/ENA primary metagenome ERZ1740067 (study PRJEB43018, sample SAMN04849236) | marine metagenome | isolation source: floating plastic debris | place: Pacific Ocean | collected 2008-08-27 | study: EMG produced TPA metagenomics... | reverse complement strand
GGCCGCGCTCTAGACGTGAAAGACAAGGTCATCGAAGGCATTACGAAGGTGCTTTTAGAGCACATCGACTCAGACCCGAGCCACATCCGTGTGATGATCGATGAGATTAGCAAGGACAATTACGCGGTGGGCGGGCGGCGCCTAAGCAAACCAAAATAAGCAAGGCGAAACCTAAGCGTTTGCGACAACTTGTCTTTACAAGTTGCCAGCGGCTGCAGGCTGCCTTAAGTCAGCATGATGGACGAAGAGTATGACGCAATCATTGTTGGCGGCGGGCACAATGGACTGACCTGCGGCGCCTATCTTTCGCGCGCTGGTAAGAAAGTCTTGGTGCTTGAGGCAAAACCCTATGTGGGCGGCGCGTCTGTTACTGAAGAATTTGCTCCAGGGTTCCGTGCCAGCACCTACTCTTTTGTTCTAGGGCATTTACACCCCAAGGTTATTGATGACCTTGAGCTAGAAAAGTTTGGCTTTGAAGCTGTCCCCATGGGCGAGACCTGCAATCCTACTGAGAATGATTGCATTGTCTTTTCCTCCGATCCAAAAAAGACGTACGAGCAGATTGCCCGTTTCTCCAAAAAAGACGCGGAGAATTACCCCAAATTCTTCGCACGGCTGCAATCCACCGTCAAACTCATGCGCGAGCTGCAGCTGGAAACGCCGATCAACCCTTTCGACAAAAGCCCATCCGGGCTTATGAAGACTGCCGGATTTGCATGGCGCTATCGCAATAGCGGCAAAGAGTTTTACAATCTCATCCAGTCTCTTTCCATGAGCGCCAATGACTATGTCTCGCGCTGGTTTGAGACGGATATTGTCAAAGCTAAACTTATGTTTTGGGCAACCATCGGCGGCAATGTCGGCCCTTACGCGCCTGGGACAGCCTTTTACATCGTGAGCCATCTGACCGGGCAGTTCGGCATGCGCTTTGCCAAGGGGGGGATGGGCTCTATTGCCGATGCGCTTAGAGCATCCGGCGAGGCCCATGGTATGCAGGTGCGCTGCAGTGCAAGTGTGGACGAAATACTTGTGGAAGGTGGGCGCACAAGGGGCGTGCGTTTAAAGTCTGGGGAAGATATTAAGGCGCGGCGCGTCATCTCTAACGTTGGCGCAAAGGTCACCTTTGGGAACATTGTGCGCCGCCAGCACCTACCTCAGGATTTTATGGAGCACATCGATGGTTTTCGAACACGGGGGATGGGCTTCAAGCTGTTATGCGCGGTGGACAAAAAGCCAACCTATAAAGGCTTTGACCCTGAAAAGACGGGAGTGGATTACCCTGGCTACGCACACATCTGCCCCACACCAGAGTTTTTAGAGCGCGCTTATGATGAAGCAAAGTTTGGCTGGTACTCATCAGAACCGTTCTTATCGCCGAGCGTGCCAACGCATTTTGACCCTTCGCTGGCGCCAGACGGCAAACATATCGTTACCTTTCAAGGCGGCGTAACGCCCTATGAGCTCACCAATTCCACCTGGGATCGTGAACGAGACAATCTGCTGCGCAACACCTTCAGCGTGATGGATCGGTTCGCGCCAGGGTTTTCTGACTCAGTCATCGACTACAAGCTCTATTTGCCCAAGGACATTGAAGACGACATCAACATGCCAGGCGGCAATACCCAGCACGGGGAGCTAACGCTGGATCAGCTGTTCTATATGCGCCCCGCACCAGGCTACGGCGATTATCGTTCGCCCATTGATGGCCTTTATCAATGCGGGGCGTCCACGCACCCCGGCGGCGCTGTCTCTGCAGTGAACGGGCATAATGCTGCGCGTGAGGTTCTCAAAGACTGGAAACGACTGTGAAATCCTATTGCTCATATTTTGACAAATGAACAAAAGCGGCTATTCATAATACAGTGTTTCAGGCAAGGCGGGCACGGACATGGCGCCACCAGCACCGCGACGTAACAAAGCGGCAAACGTGCGATCGCTGCCGCGCTATCAAGTCATAAAAAATCATATCTTAGATCAGATCCTCTCTGGCACAATCCAGCCGGACGACAAAACAGAGTCTGAAAATGAGCTTGCTACGCGCTTTGACGTGTCCCGGCTCACTGTGCAACGCGCAATCCGTGATTTGGTGTCAGAAGGGTATCTTAAACGGCTGCAAGGCGCAGGGACTTTTGTCGCCGAGCGGCCCGCCCACTTTTCTTTATTTGAGGTTCGCGATTTAGCTGAAGAAGCACGCCTGCGCGGCGCCAAACCGGAAACTGATGTGCTTGTTCAACGGCGCATCGTCCCGGACGAACACGTACGTACACTCATGGAACTTGCGCCAGATGCGCCTGCCTATCACGCCGTCTTATTGCAAAAGGCAGATGCCGCGCCGCTTGCAATCGAAGAAAGGTTCGCGCGCTGCGAGACATTTCCAGATTTTTTAGAGCAGGATTTCCAAGCCCAGAGCATTTATACTTACTTCGCACGCCATTCTGCTTTGGGCGAAATAGAGACCGTTTTGCGCGCCGTCGCGCCCAGCAATGCGTATCGGCAATGGCTTGATATCGCCGATGGAGAGCCATGCTTGTTTTTAGAGCGGCGCAACCGTTTCGAAGGCCAAATCGTCACGCTTACCCGGATCACATATGCGGGCTGTGATTTCAGTTTGGGCAGCAGATACAAACCGACAGACTAGGATCCGGTTACGCCAGAACTTAACTTGTCAATACAAGTTGTTGTCAGCTGCTCCGCTTCTTGCTACCTTACACACTACATTAGTGGTGGAGCACGCAATGACCCAGCAATCGCTGCAGGACAAAATTGACACAATCGGCAACCCAGTCGACATGCTGCGCAACGCGCCGCAAGGCCCCTATCAGTTCCCCATCAAGTCTGAGTTTTCCAATTGGCGTGACGAGCAGGAAGCGTGGCGCAAAACGGCGGTCTTGTTCGATCAATCCTATCATATGACCGACCACTATTTTGAAGGCCCTGACGTGAAGCGCATGCTGAGTGATTTGGCCATCAATTCCTTCAAAACATTCGGCCGAGATAAGGCAAAACAATTCATCGTCTGCAATCCGGACGGCTACGTCATTGGGGATGCGATTTTGTTTGGGCTTGAGGAGGACAAGGTCAGTATCGTTAACAGGCCTGTGGCGGGAAATTGGGTGCAATATCATGCCGAGACCCAAGGGTATAACGTCGAGGGTTTGAAAGATGAGCGGGCACTGGATAACACCGGCGCGCGAAAGGGCTATCGCTTGGAGGTTCAGGGCCCGAATGCATGGAACATTCTGGAAGAGATAAACGGCGGCCCAATCACTGGCTTTAAGTTTTTTGGCATGGGCGAAATCAACATAGCTGGTCGCAAAGTGCGCGCACTGCGTCACGGCATGGCCGGCGCCGCCGGGCTAGAACTGTTTGGGCCCTATGCAGAAAAGGCTGAGATTGTTGCTGCCATTCTTGAAGCCGGTGAGAACCATGGCCTTCTGGAAGCAGGCGCAAAAACCTATTCGACCGTTGCGCATGAGTCCGGATGGATCCCATCTCCGCTAGCCGCAATCTCCTCAGGCGATGCTATGCGTGCTTACCGCGAATGGCTACCAGCGGACGGTTTTGAAGGAACATCTTCACTGGGGGGAAGCATGGTCAGCGAAACCATCGATGACTACTATCTGACGCCTTGGGACCTCGGGTATGGGCATATTCTTAAGTTCGATCATGATTTCGTTGGCCGCAGTGCCCTTGAAGCCATGAAAGACCGCCCGCACCGAAAAAAAATGACGCTGGTTTGGGAGCCAGAAGACGTCGTACGCGTGTTCTCATCGCTTTTTAATGACGGGGACCGATATAAGTTTATGGATGTGCCTGCATCCCATTATGCGACTTACCCCTATGACGCCGTTATGAAAAATGGACGTCAGGTAGGTATCTCCTGCTATCCAATTTACACTTCTAACTACCGGCGCTGGATATCTTTATGCATGATAGATGAAGACGTAGCCAATGAAGGCGAGGACCTTACCGTTTTGTGGGGCGAGCCAAGCGGTGGCAGCCAAAAGCCAGCTGTAGAGATTCATGTCCAAACCGAAATGCGCGCAACGGTAACGCAGTGCCCGATTTCTGACCAGGCGCGAGAAAGCTACAAGCAGTGGGCAGCTTAACGTCAATCGCATCTGCGGAAGTCACGGCCCATCAGGGTTCACACCTAGAGGCTGCGTCTTCTGCCATACAGCCTGGTTTACCTGTCTTTATTGCAGCGCTGCCAAGCACCACGGCGGATGAACTGATTACCACCGCGAAAGCGGCGAGTGCTCTCGGCCTGGAGCCAGTGCCGCATCTTGTTGCACGCAATATGACGAGCGAAGAGCAGTTTGCTTACGTCGTAGATCGCCTCGTTACAGAAGCGGGCGTTGAACGAGCTCTTGTCTTGGGCGGTGACCGCAGCATTCCTGCTGGCCCTTTCAGCGATGCCTTGAGTTTGCTCAATAGCGGTATTTTAAACCCCCAAACCATATCGAAAGTCGCCTTCGGGTGTTATCCTGAGGGGCATCCAAAGATCGCCAAGGCACAGTTGGAAAAGTCACTTTTCGCAAAACTCGAAATCGCCGAAGACTTGCGTCTCAAAACGCGCTTGATCACACAAATTTGCTTTGATGCATCCACAATACTGGCCTTTGTAAGGTTGTTGCGGGCCAAGGGCATCGCGGCGCCTTTGCGATATGGCGTGGTGGGACCGACAAAAATAACAACGCTCTTGAAATACGCTGCAGTTTGCGGGGTCGGCGCCTCCCTTAAGACGTTGGCGCAGCAGCGCACTTTGAGCGCAAAGTTGCTGGCGGGTTATACCCCTGACGCCCTGATCGAAAGCATTAGTCACGCAGTGCAGGCTGAGCAAGACCTTGGCATTATTGGGCCACATTTCTTCACCTTCGGGTCGTTGAAGCGCACGCTAAACTGGCTTGCAGTGAGAAAACTGCCAAATGACCTGACGAGTGCAGCGTACAGCCCCGCAGCCGTTTGACCGAATAAAGAATTTTGCTTTGGCCAGGATGCTACAGCTATCCAAACCCGTTGTCTGCAGCGATTAGACGCAGAATTGCATTGGCAGATGTGCCACATTTGCAACAACCGCTATCCTTATGAAATGTAGCAACTTTTTATGATGACAGCCCGAGATCAAGGAATTTCTCCTGTATTTCCAAAGCCTTCCTAAGCGCTAAAGCAGAATAGCACTTGAGCCCATTCCCACTTGTCAATACAACTCTATGTTAACTTTTGTTTGCATTCGAAGTCAAAAGTCCGTTTGCTAGAGCATAGAGTTCCAAAAAGCGTAATTTCTTTAAACCTGGGAGGGATAAAAATGCGCACTCGATTTAAAACAGCAGTCTATTCTATCTTGTTTGCCTCCACTGCGCTGGCGGCACTGGCAGTTTCAGCGCCAGCAAGCGCGCAAGAAAGTGTTACCGAAGTTATTACGGTCACAGCAACACGCAGGGCCGCTGGCCTGCAGGATGTACCCTTAGCCGTTACCGCAGTCAGTGCTGAACAACTGCAGCGCAATGCTATATTCGACATCTCCAACCTCGATACGCTGGCTCCTGGCCTGTCCTTCGGCGCTTCGGGCTCTGACGCCCGGCCATCCATCCGCGGTGCACGCACGGAGACCATTAACGAGCGGCAAGACCCAGTTATCGGCTTTTTCATCGATGGCTTTTATTTGCCGCGGACAAGCCAAGCCTTCTCAGCCTTTTTTGATCTAGAGCGCGTAGAAGTGCTTCGCGGTCCGCAAGGCACGCTTTTCGGCAGGAACACCTTCGGCGGTGCCATCAACATCACATCCGCAGCGCCAAAGCTGGATGAATTCGACTATTCTGCGAGCATTGAGTACGGCTCCTTCGACCGCATCCGTGCTGAAGCCATGATCAACGTGCCACTTACTGACACATTGGCGTTCCGCGCCGCTGGGGCGATTGACCGCGATGATGGCTATATCGTCAACCTGTCTGATCCCTACGATAATCTTGGGCAAAGAGACAGCGACAACCTTCGTGCGGCTTTGTTTTGGGAAGCGACCGACACGTTCGACGCGACCCTCCGCTTCCGCCATTGGAACCAAGGTGGTAATGGCGCAGGCGATTTTGGCTATCAGACCCTCGGGACCATCTTCAACGCCGACCAAACAGCTACTACGCTTGATGGAACAATCACCAGAACCAATAGCCGCGATGGCGCAGGCGGGCCATTGGACCCTGGCCCCTACGAAGTTTTTAGAGATACGCCAAATTCTCGCAGCACCGACTCTTACCAAGTCGACCTAGACTTGAATTGGGATCTTGGTCCTGTTCGCCTTCGTTCTTTAACAGCGTATGTTGATTATCGCGGCTACAGACAGACTGATGCAGATTTCTCTGGATCACCGGGCCAGTTCTCGTCAGTTGATACCCGCTCAGAAACCTTTACCCAAGAATTGCAGCTTCTGTCTCCGGATGATGGCGGCCCATTGGAGTGGATTGCCGGCGTATACTTTTTGGACGATGATGTTCGTGAGGATTTCGTTTTCGATAACATCTGCAATATCCCTCCTGAAGACGGGACTGATGCGACTTTCAGGCCTTGTATTGACGAGAACCCATTTTGGGCGTCTCCCACAACGGTGGGCTTCGGCCGCAGTGGCAACGTTAGCACAACGTCATATGCCTTTTTTGGACAGGCAACCTACTCAATTACCGAGCAACTCCGCGTTACGGGTGGACTTCGGTATACCAACGACGACAAAGAATTTTTTCGGTTAGGTATCACCGAATTCGCACGCGACGCGTCCATCTTTACAAACGATCCTGGAATTATCATTGATCCTACTGACTTTCGTCTGTTCGATCCCGATACGGGTGAGCCTTTGGTGAGCGATACCTTTGACAAAGTGACGTGGCGCGCCGGGGTAGAGTACGATATCACAGACGACAATCTGATCTATTTCACCGCTTCAACAGGCTTTAACTCTGGCGGCTTCAATACTTCCGGCGCTGAGCTTAGTTTCGACCCTCAAAATGTACGGGCTTGGGAGATCGGATCGAAGAATAGTTTCCCTGATTACAACCTGACGCTGAACCTCTCGGCTTATTACAACGAGTTCACGGACCTTCTTGCGCAGGGTTTCGTTCCAGCTTTGGGTGACGACGGTGTAACGCAGACAGTTTTGGTGTTCTCTACGAACGCTGGAGACGCAGATGTTTGGGGTATTGAAGGCGAAGCCAGATGGGAGCCTGTAGACCAGTTGATACTGGCAGCGAATTTCTCATACACCAATTCTGAGCTAGACAACTATGTCTTAGGAAACCCTTTTGAAGAGGGCGGACAAGATTTCGTTGCATCAAATGGCGTTGTAACGAGCAACCGAGTAATTCTGGATGGTCAGGAAGTTGCCCTTACGCCAGATTTCACGACCACTTTGTCAGCTCAATACACTTATGATTTGGGCCAATATGGAACGCTTACCCCGTTCCTTCAATTCTTCTACTCTACGGGGTACCGGACCAACGATATCGCTATTCCGGGCACAATCCAGGACGACTACACGAAGACCGACTTTACTTTGACTTGGATGGATGAAGACGAGCGCTTCTCTATCGCTGGGTATGTGCAAAACCTGGAAAACGAAGCCGTCCTTAACCGGACCACAGTTGGCGGCGGCGACGCTATCTTCGCCAACTGGGCACGCCCGCGCCAGTGGGGCATCCGCTTCACCGTTCGCCGCTAAAACCGCCGGTATAGGAAAAAATCAAGGCCTCGCAGTGCGCTGCGGGGCTTTTTTTGTTAGACACAGCCCTACCGCCAGCTTGTAAAGACAAGTTAATGCTTCTATCGTTTCGGTGTTGATTGAGATAGCTTCTTGCTCAGGAGAGACTTTGCTTTGACGTCTGCGTCGCCACAGCATGCCAGCGCCTTTATCGGTGGGGCTCTTACGTCTGAGAAAGGCGCGCGGTTGGAGTTAGTCAACCCTGCGAACGAGACCAGTATTGGGCAGGTTGAGTGTAACACGCCTGAGACTGTAAAGTGGGCTGTTTCAAACGCGCTGGAGGTATTTCAGAACAGAATTTGGTCCGCAGCGCCTTTAAGCAAGCGAGCAGGCGTCCTGCGCGCCATTGCACAGACCATTCGAGACAATGCTGAAGAGCTGGCTGCGCTCGATACCCTCTGCGCCGGCCTCCCTTATCATCGCAGCACCTTGCGCCATGCAGCGGGCGCCGCAGGGTGGTTTGATTACTTTGCTGACTTTCTAGCGACACAGCGTGACGACGCCTATCTAGGCACACCAGATCGCACCACCCTCGTAACACGCGTTCCGCGCGGTGTCGTCGCCCTTTACGCACCATGGAATGTCCCGCTTGGCATTGCAGCCATAAAGCTTGCAGCCGCCCTTGCGGCCGGCAACACCTGCGTCATCAAACCAAGCGAGCAAACACCGCTTTCCATGCTGCGTTTGGCGGCGCTTATGGTGGAGGCGGGATTGCCTGCGGGCTGCGTGAATGTCGTGAACGGGCGAGGCCCCGGCGCTGGCGCGGCCCTTGCCAAGCAGGCTCCAATCGCGGCGATTTCCTTCACAGGAGGTGCGGCTGCCGGCGCAAGCATAGCCGAGGCCGCAGCTGGCCGCTTCATTCCAGTCACGATGGAGCTTGGCGGGAAAAGCCCAACACTCATATTCGCTGACAGCGACTACGAAGCCGCACTTGATGGCGCGCTGTTAAGCGCATTCTCCAACAGCGGCCAAGCCTGCCTAGCAGGCTCTCGCATCTTGGTCGAAGCATCTATCGCGGATCGCTTCATCGCTGACTTTACCGCGCGCACCAAGGCCATCAGAATCGCTGAACCCATGGACCCTGCGTGCGAAATGGGACCTATGTCATCGGAAAACCACCGGGCTTTGGTGGCCCGTATGTTTGAAGAGGCCGTAAAGGACGGTGCAGAGCCGCTAACCGCATGCAAAGCACCTGAAGCCCATCCGAACGGATTTTATCTTACGCCGGGCATCCTGCACGTCACGGACCCAAAGGCAATGATTTTTCAAACGGAAGTGTTTGGGCCGTTGGCCACACTCATGACATTTCGTGATGACGGCGAAGCCCTATCGTTGGCGCAAGACAGTAGCTATGGCCTGGCCGCTTATGTTTGGACGCGTGATATTCAGCGCGCCCTGCAGTTTTCGAAAGCCTTAGACGCTGGGACGATTTTGGTGAACACAGCTTTTCAGCGCGAGCTAAACGCACCCTTTGGCGGCTTCAACGCCTCAGGCATCGGGCGCGAGGGCGGCGGCAGCAGCTATGCGTTTTACACGCAAGAGAAGACGATTTTGTTGAGTGATGCATCGGCATCAAGTGCTCCCTTAGGAAAACTCAAATGAGTGGCTTACTCACCAAGAAGCGCGCCGTAATCACAGGCGCTGCTCAGGGGATTGGCGCTGCGTTTGCTGCTGGATTGGCAGAGCATGGCGCTCAAGTCTTACTTTGCGACAAAGATGATTGTGCACATGCCGCCAAACAGCTTTCAAAAGCTGGAGCCGAGGCCTACCACGCCCTTACAGACGTTGCTGATGATGCAGATTGCGCAGCGCTCGCAAAGGCTGCCAAAGCCCATATGGACGGGCTGGATATCTTGATTTGTAATGCCGCGCTATTCGGGTCCCTAAGCTTGAAACATCATCGAGATATCCCAATAGAAGAATGGGATGCGGTGATGGCCGTCAATGTTAAAGGTGTCTGGTTGCCCATAAAGCACCTTGCCCCGCTGATGGACCCCGGCGGCTCAATTATAACCATTGCTACCAACCGAGTGTTCGCAGGCTCACCGAACATGGTGCACTATGACGCCTCAAAGGCAGCGGTGATTGGTATGACTCGTTCCCTATGTAGAGAGCTCGGCGCGGATGGCCTCCGCGTAAATTGCATCGCGCCGGGTCTGACTATGAGCGAGAATGTGCTGAAAAAAGAGGGCATCCAAGAGCGCACACAATCCATCATTAATAGCCGAGCGCTGAAGCGGGAAATGCTGCCCGATGACATTGTTGGTACAGCCGTATTTCTAGCCAGTGACCTAAGCCAGTCTATAACGGGCCAAACATACGTCGTCGATGGCGGCGGTGTGCTTCGGTAATGGCCGATGCCCAAACGCTAAGCGTGACAGGACGGGTCGGCTACGGGATCGGCATTAGCGGGCTGTGGATGGTCTTTATGACCACTGCTTTCTACCTTCTCTATTTCTATACAGATGTCATTGGACTCTCACCAAGCCAAGCTGGGCTTATTATCTTCATCGCAACATTATGGGACGGCATAACCGATCCACTGATGGGCTGGCTTGCAAGCCGAACGCGCAGCCGCTGGGGTCAATATCGGCCTTTTTTAGTTTTAGGTGCTTTGCCGCTTTCAATCGCCTTTGTGTTCATGTTCGCGCGGCCTGATTGGGCGGCCGGTCAGCTGTTTATGTATGCGCTTATCACACAGCTACTCTTTAGAACCACTTTCACAATAGTATACATTCCCTACACAGCTCTTATTGCGCGCCTCAGCACCGATGCCGATGAGCGCGCCTCCATTGCAAGTGTGAAAGCCTTTTTCGTGTCGCTGGGGACACTCACGGTCAGCTTTTTTGGCCTTCCCCTGGTGCGCGATTTTGGCGGCGGAGATGATGTAAAAGGCTTTTTTCTCACCGCGCTTTTGTTCTCTTGTCTGTCGGCGGTCACGCTGCTCATTTGCGGCGCGGTAACCCGGGAGACAGATATCGCTGGTCCCGCAAAACAGGGTGACACATCATCCGTGGTGGAAGCCGTCAAGGTAACGCTTAAAAATCCAGCCTTCCTCATCGTCTTTTTCGGCGTCATTATTTTTACAGGCTGCTACACGACGCTGAACAAGACGACCGTCTATTTTTTTCAATATAACCTTGGAGCCCGCGAGAATGCGCGGTGGGCGCTCTCAGCCATATCGCTCGCAGGCCTTGTATCGCCATTTTTGTGGGTAAAAGTAACGCACAAAACGTCCAAGCGAGCGACCTGGTTTTTGGGCAGCTTTCTTGCTGCTACAGCGCTGACCTACCTGTACTTCGCAATGCCACAGTCTGTGGTGGTCATCACCGTCATCTACTTTGTTGCAGGCTGCGGCATCCAAGCGTTTTTAATGACGTTCTACGCCATGACGGCAGACGCCGTGGATTATGGCGAATACCTCACTGGCGTGCGGGTTGAGGCCATCGGTTTCGGCTTCCTAAGCTTTGCCAATAAAACCTCTTTGGCGATCGGTGGCGGCCTGCTCGGCTGGCTATTGGGCGAAATTGGCTACACTCCGGGCGCCGAGCAAAGCGCGCAGACTTTAGAGAGCATTCGAAAAATCTTGGTGTTCATACCAGCCGGAGGGTTTCTTTTTTCCTGAGCTGTGATTGCTTTCTTCCCAGTGTCCACTATTAGCAACTAAC
>ERZ1740067.2413-NODE-2413-length-11418-cov-4.589985_pt1 | contig 11418 bp, 8 predicted proteins | sample MGYA00581736_ERZ1740067 | MGnify/ENA primary metagenome ERZ1740067 (study PRJEB43018, sample SAMN04849236) | marine metagenome | isolation source: floating plastic debris | place: Pacific Ocean | collected 2008-08-27 | study: EMG produced TPA metagenomics... | reverse complement strand
GTCTGCACAGATGAAAGACCTTGCAAGCCGTGCACGCGACCGCAAACTTGCCCCCCATGAATATCAGGGCGGCAGTTTTGCGATCTCAAACCTCGGCATGTTTGGCATCGACAATTTCGACGCGGTCATCAACCCGCCGCATGGCGCAATCCTCGCCGTGGGCGCAGGCAAGAAACGCCCCGTTGTTGGCGATGACGGCGACCTGTCCGTCGCAACCGTCATGTCTGTGACCCTGTCGGTCGATCACCGGGTCATCGACGGTGCGCTGGGTGCAGAACTGCTGCAAGCCATCGTCGACAATCTCGAAAACCCGATGGGCATGCTCGCCTGATCCCCCTTCATCTTGCAAGATAAACCTCGGGGGAGTCGCGCAAGCGACGGGGGCAGAGCCCCCGAACAACAATTGAAACAAGCCAGCGCACCGCGCCGGCTTTCCTTTATCCCAACTGATGCGACGGCGTGGAGGCAGACAGCGCGCGTTCTTCGTCATCCATGTCTTCGGCGACGCCTTCAAACAGCGGCGTGGACAAATACCGCTCGCCTGTGTCGGGTAGCATACACAAGATCACAGACCCGTCCGGCGCGTCCTTGGCGACCTCCATCGAAATCGCGAAGGTCGAGCCACCTGAAACGCCGGTAAAGATCCCCTCCTCCGCCGCGAGCCGTTTGGACCACGCAATGCCGTCTGGGCCAGCCACAGGCAGCAATGCGTCATAGTATTTCTTGTCCAAAGCTTCTTGCAGAACCCACGGGATAAAATCCGGGGTCCAGCCCTGAATCGGGTGCGGATTAAAGTGCGGGTGCCCTTCGGTCGGCTGGTGCGCGTCATTGCGCGTGTTCACATAGCCCGATGCAACGATGGCCGCATTGCCCGGTTCCGTCAGGATGATCTTGGTATCAGGCCGTTCAGCCCGCAGCGCGCGGCCCACACCGGCGACGGTTCCCCCGGTGCCATAGCCGGTCACGAAGTAATCAAGCCGTTCCCCTTCGAAATCCGCCAGAATCTCGCGCGCCGTGGTGTTTTCATGGATGTCCGCATTGTCCGCTGTCTCGAATTGCGACGCGAGAAACCAGCCATTCGCCTCAGCCAGTTCCTTGGCCTTGGAATACATCCCGAAACCCTTGGCCTCTTTCGGCGTCAGCACAACCTTGGCCCCAAGGAACCGCATGAGCCGCCGACGCTCGACCGAGAAACTTTCGGCCATCGTGATCACCAGCGGATAGCCTTTGGCGGCACAGACCATTGCCAACCCGATGCCGGTATTGCCGGACGTGGCCTCAACCACAGTCTGGCCAGGCTTCAGCCGTCCGTCCCGTTCCGCCGCCTCGATAATGTTGAGCGCGAGGCGATCCTTGACCGAGGCCGCCGGGTTAAACGCCTCGGCTTTCACATAAACCGTGACATTCTTCGGCGCGATCCGATTGATGCGCACCACCGGCGTATCCCCAACTGTGTCCAAAATGCTGTCATAGCGCTGCCCGCGCCCGCTGGTTTGACGAATGCTCATGATCCTCCCTTTCGTGCCATAGCTGTTACACAAACACTAAGAACGATCCCCCCGAAAAAGCCAGAGGCCCGGGGGGATTCAGAAACGAAATTCCTAAGAGAGGCAAAAGATCAGGTATCTTTTCCCAGCATGTGGTTCATCGAGATAGAGGGTTGATCACATCCCGCCTCGCCCACGATCTTTGCGGGGATACCGGCGACGGTCTTGCACTCCGGCACCTCTTGCAGCACCACGGACCCAGCCGCAATGCGCGAACAATCCCCAACCTTGATGTTGCCCAGCACCTTGGCCCCGGCACCGATCAGAACGCCATTGCCAATCTTGGGGTGGCGGTCTTCTTCTTCCTTGCCGGTCCCGCCGAGCGTCACGGAATGCAGCATCGACACATTGTCACCAACAACTGCTGTTTCCCCGATCACGATGGAATGGGCGTGGTCGATCATGATCCCCTTGCCCATCTTGGCCCCGGGGTGAATATCAACTCCGTAAATCTCGGAAATCCGCATCTGAAAGAAATACGCCAAATCGCGCTGCCCCTGTTCTAACAGGTAATGCGCCACGCGGTAAGATTGCACCGCCTGATACCCTTTGAAGAACAGAATTGGCTGCAACAGCCGATGACAGGCCGGATCGCGATCAAAGATGGCTGCGAGATCCGCCCGCGCGGCATCGATCAACGCAGGCTCTTCGGCATAGGCCGCGTCCACCACGTCACGCACCATGACCATGGACATCTCGTTGCTGGCCAGCTTGGCCGAGATCCGGTAACTCAATGCGCGTTCAATGGAATTGTGATGCAGAATACAGGCGTGGATAAACCCGCCCATGAGCGGCTCGTCCGAAACCGCTTGTCGAGCTTCCTTGGTGATCTGATCCCAAACTGGGTCAATCGCAGTCAGTTTTGCGTGCGTCTTGGCCATCGCTCTGCATCCTCCATCCAGCGCTGCATTCAGTATCTCACATATGGGGAAAATACCAAATGCAAATGACTGATAGGGATTATTTCAAAAATGAATGGCTCCGCGCCGTCAGAATTGCGGAACCGGATCGCTATGCACGCAGGCTTGGCATCCAGCGTAAGTGCTTTGCTGCGGGACCAAGCGTGCAGCGCGCAGCGCGGGCTGCCGCTGGCTCGGCTACCGCACCTTCAGCGTCGCCAACCCAATCATCGCCAGGATCAGCGCCACAATCCAGAACCGGATCACGATGGTGGATTCCGACCAACCCAGCTTTTCATAATGGTGATGAATCGGCGCCATCAGGAACACGCGCTTGCCCGTCATTTTGAAGTACCCGACCTGAATGATGACCGACATCGCCTCCACCACGAACAGACCACCAACGATGGCCAAAACAATCTCGTGCTTGGTCGACACCGCAATCGCGCCCAGCGCGCCGCCTAAGGCGAGCGAACCAGTATCGCCCATGAATACCGCTGCGGGCGGGGCGTTGTACCACAGAAAGCCAAGACCGCCGCCAAAAAGGCCCGCGGTAAAGATCAGGATCTCGCCCGTGCCCGGCACGTAATGCACATCCAGATACTCGGTGAAGTCGACCCGCCCCACGGCATAGGCAATGATGCCCAGCGCGCCGGACGCGATCATCACCGGCATGATGGCGAGCCCATCAAGACCATCGGTCAGGTTCACGGCATTCGCCGCGCCCACGATCACGATGATCGAAAACGGGATGAAAAAGATGCCCAAATTCAGCAATGCATCCTTCAAGACAGGCAACGCCAGCTGGTTCTGCAACGCTTCGGGATGCGCCAGCGTCGCAACATAGGCCGCAACACCCGCGATCAGAAACCCAAGCAATAACCGCACCTTACCGGGCACTCCTGCCGAAGACTGCTTAGAGACCTTGGCATAGTCATCTGCAAACCCAATCAGCGCAAAGCTGAGCGTGACGCCCAGCACGATCCAAACAAACGGATTGTCGAGCCGCGCCCATAACAGGGTCGAGGTCACCAGCGCCCCAACAATCAGCAACCCGCCCATCGTCGGCGTCCCTGCTTTGACAAAATGCCCCTCGGGACCGTCATCGCGAATGGGTTGGCCCTTGCCCTGCTTGCGCCGCAACACCGCGATCAAAGGCTTGCCAAACAAAAACCCAAACACCAGCGCCGTCAGAAACGCACCGCCCGCGCGGAAGGTGATATAGCGAAAGAGATTGAAGAAATCCCCGCCATCCGACAGCGCCGTCAACCAATAGAGCATGCCCCCGCCCCTTTACATGTTACGTCCCGTGTGCGGGATCATTTGAGGCCGCATGGCCCATTTTTCGAATTGCGTCAACGATCCGCTTGAGATCCATCGACAACGATCCCTTCGCCATTACCACGTCGCCTGCGTCTAAAAGACGGGGAACTTTCGGCTCCAATTCCTCCGTCGTGGCGCACCAGACACCGCGGTTGGCTTCGGGGAGAGCCTCGTAGAGACCGCGCATCATTTCTCCAATGCAATGCACGATATCGACGCTTTTCATCGTTTCCAGTTGCGCTAGATCGGCATGCATCTGCGCAGCGTCCGGTCCAAGTTCTTTCATATCGCCCAGAAACGCGATGCGCCGCCCTTTGGAAAACCGGCCCCGGTCGTCTTTCACAGTTGCGGCGGCCAGAACTTCCAGCGCCGCCGCCATTGACGTCGGATTCGCGTTATAGCTTTCGTCGATCAGTTCCAGCGCCAGCCGCTCATCCACGATATCCAACTGGATCACCTCGCGCGCGCCGCGCCCTTTATACGGGCTCCAATGTCCCAGCGACGTGATCGCCATCGCCAGATCCGCGCCCAGTTCAACGGAGGCCGCCAGCGCGCCCAGCCCGTTCATGGCCAAATGCCGCCCGGGTGCGGCCAGCTTGAACAGGATTGGCGCCGCGTCCACCTCGACCTGCACCACTGTCACAGTGTCCTGAATGCGCACATCGGTCAGCTTGTAATCAAAACCAGCCTCACCAAAGCCCACATCCTTGCGCTTGCAATCATGCGCCTTGGCATAGAGCACAGCAGAGGTGTCGATATCGCAGTTCATCACCGCGCTGCCGCCATATTCGAGCCCTTCGATGATCGCGGCTTTTTCAACGGCAATCCCTGTGATGTCGTCAAACGCTTCCAGATGGGCCGCCGCCACCGTGGTGATCAGCGCCACATGCGGGCGCGCCATCTTGGAGAGCGGTGCGATTTCGCCGGGATGGTTCATCCCAATTTCAATCACAGCATATTCCGTGTCCGCAGGCATCCGCGCCAGCGTCAGCGGTACACCCCAATGGTTGTTATAGCTCGCGACCGACGCATGGGTGCGCCCCTGATCCGACAGGATCTTGCGCAGCATTTCCTTAGTTGTGGTTTTCCCAACTGACCCAGTCACGGCCACAACACGCGCTGCGGTGCGCGCACGGCCCGCGCGGCCCAGCGCCTCAAGCGCAGTCTGTACGTCGTCGACGATCAACAGGGGCGCGTCTTCAGAAACACCATCAGGGACGTGGGTGACCAAAGCCGCAGCCGCGCCTTTGTCGAGCGCTTGGGTCACAAACTCATGCCCGTCACGGGCGGCTTTCAAAGCAACGAACAAATCACCGGGCGCAATCGTGCGGGTGTCAATGCTGACCCCGTCCGCCTGCCACGGTGTCGTGACCCGACCATCCGTCGCCGCCGCCGCGTCTGCGCTGGTCCACAAAGCCATCACAGCGTTCCTTCCAAAGCGGCCACCGCAATCGAGGCTTGTTCGACATCATCAAACGGCAATACCTGATCGCCGACGACTTGCCCCGTCTCATGCCCTTTGCCCGCAATCAACAACGCATCACCGGGTTGGAGCGCATCGACGGCCCGCAGGATTGCCTCTGCACGATCCCCAACCTCTGACGTACGATCCAGCCCACCTGCATTGCGCACGCCTTCCATCACGGCGACCCGAATATCGGCCGGATCCTCACTGCGCGGATTGTCATCCGTGACAAACACCTGATCCGCACCGCGCACTGCCGCCGACCCCATCAACGGGCGCTTGAACGGGTCGCGGTCGCCACCTGCCCCCACGACAACAATCAACCGCCCCATCACATGCGGGCGCAAAGCCGCCAGCGCCGTTTCCACGGCATCGGGCGTATGGGCGTAATCGACATAGACCGCCGCGCCGTTGGAGCGCTTCGCCGCAAGCTCCATCCGGCCGCGCACGGTGTCGAGATGGCTGAGCGCGTTCATCACATCGCCGGGCGCGGCACCGCACGCGATGACCAAACCAGCCGCAACCAGCGCATTCATCGCCTGGAATTCGCCCACAAGGTTCAGCCGCACCTGATAAGGTTTGTTGCGATAGGAGATGCGCAAATCCTGGCCCGTCGTATCACAGCGCTGTGCCTGAAGGCACAAATCGGCCCCATCGCGGCCCACAGAAATCGTGCGCTGTCCGCGCGCGGTCGCAATTGCGATCATGTCGATACCGCGTGGGTCGTCGACATTCAGCACGGCGGTCCCGTCCTCGGGCAGAACCCGCGCAAACAATTGCGCTTTGGCGTCAAAATACGCCTCAAACGTCTCGTGGTAATCCAGATGATCCTGCGTGAAATTTGTGAACCCGGCTGCGGTCAGAACCACGCCATCCAGGCGCGCTTGATCAAGCCCATGAGACGATGCCTCCATCGCGGCATGGGTCACCCCCTGCTCTGCTGCTTCCGACAAGGCACGATGCAATGTGATCGGTTCAGGCGTGGTATGCGCCAGCGGCGCCGACCAGACCCCTTCGACACCCGTTGTGCCAAGGTTGACGGCGGGCAAGTCCAGAACCTCCCAAATCTGGCGCACGAATGTCGAGACAGAGGTTTTGCCGTTGGTTCCGGTAACCGCCACCATCACCTTGGGCTGGCGTTCAAAGAACAAAGCTGCGGTGCGGGCCAGTGTGGCGCGCGGCGTTTCGGTCAGGATCAGCGCGGCATGGCTGTCGGCCAACTCTTGCGCTGCGATGTCAGCGCCTTCGGCGTCTGTCAAAATCGCTGCCGCCCCCATGCGCAAGGCATAGGTGATAAATTCGGCCCCATGCATGCGCGTACCGGGTATTGCCGCGAAGAGAAAACCGTCCTTCACATCGCGGCTGTCAACGGCCAAACCGGTAACAACCGGATCTGCGCCGGAACGGGCGGAAAGCCCAAGATGGGTCAGGCGTTTGGGACTGCTCATAATGCCCTGATAAGCCTTTATCGGTTTTCCAGCACTATATTCGTGCGCCGCGCAGGTCTCAAGCGGGCAGACCGATCTTGGTTTAACTTATCGTGTCCCAAGACGACGCCCTCGGGCCGGACGTCTCAACACCGCGCGCCAATTGGCGCAAAATCAACATCAGGCAATAGGCATAAACAGGGTCGTCCAGATCCGGCTCTGGCGGCCGACGTCGCCCAGACGCCCAACCGGCAAGAGAGCCATCGCCGAATTCTGGGTGCCACAGACCAGTTGCAAGACGGTGCTGATGCGCGACGCGGGTCTCGGCAAAGGCCCGCTCGATGAGCGCACGCCGTTCATCCGCATCATGGGCATACAACACCCGTCCCAACTGGACCAAATCCCCATGCAAAACCCGGCGCATATCACACCTGAAGGACAGCGCGCTGAACCGATCCTGGACCATAGCGTTCGGAAATCTGGGCAACGCTCACCTCAATCGCGCCCGTCGCACCGTCCGCAGTTTGCAAAGCCTCCGGATAGTTCCAACCCGGCTGCGTCACGTCCACTGTACGCAACACTGTGCCATCCTTGGAGATGTTCACACGATAGGCTTCTTGCTCTTCGCCGATGGGCACTTCGCCTTCCCAGTTGTCCCCGTCGATGCGCGTACGCCGCGTCCAGGACAGCGAAAGATCACCGCCGCCTGATTGCACACTGCGGATATGCGCAGGTGCATAGGGGCGCAGACCGTTTCCATCAAAGGCATGAACAGCCGGTTCGAACAAGGGATCATCAATGGGCAATTGCGCGGGCCCAATACGGAAATACTGGGTGACCTGGCGCATGTTCGCACCAAGGTCCATCTGTTGCAGTGCCCCGTTCAGCAACACAAACCAGGTCCCAACCGGCCAACTGTCAGGTATCTGCGCCTCACTGCCTTGCTGGCCCCGCAAACGTCGGCGCAGCGCATAGGTGTCCGGCGCGATCAGCTCTGCGTCGGCAAACTGGATCAACTCCCACCCGCCGGGGGAGCCGTCGCCAATTGCCGCCAGATTGGCGCCCGCCATAACCGCCTCATCCGACGCGCTTTCCAATGTGCCGCCGACCATCTTGACCACCAAATCCCCGGCCCCGTCCCAGATTGCGGGCGCAGCTTTGGGCAAAGCGCTTTGGGTTACCCCCACGGTCGCGCGGGCCGGCAAGATCATATTCAACGCATAATTGCTGTCTGTCGCAGAGGCATACACCGCGGCCGATCCCGGCCACCCAGTTGCGGGTGCGCCAATAAAGGGGGCGTGTGGCACCTCATCCCCGCGCATCAGTGGCAAATCAAGGTAAAGCGGTGTCACCGGCGTTGGCGCTGTGAACTGCGCAAGTGTTGGCATGTCTTCGGGAATAGAGGCAGGCACATAGATGTTGGGTTCAATGCGCACAGCATCCAGCACTTGCTCTGTGCCTTGTTGCACTTTGTCGATGCGAAACCGGCGTGCGGGTGCGTCACCTTCGACAGGCAATGCAATCACGTCACCCGCCCCGATCTCTAACCGGGACGGCGGCAGCGCAAACTTGACTTTGTCGCGCGCCACGCGGGCCTCGGACAACCACCGCTCAAGGATCTGACGACCCTCTGCACGGTTTAACGACAGCGGAATTTCTGAGGTCGCAACATCATGGGGCGTTTCATCGGGCAGCGAGGTTTCTTCGGACACCGCTTCAAAACTGCCATCGGCCTGAGTGAATTGCAGCCGCACACGCCCACTCATTTCGACATCGGCATCGCGCTCATGTTCAAGAACGCCGTCCAAATCCTCAACCCGGGCAAGCCAGTCTGGATCCAGCTCTATTGCTTGCTGTCCATTGCGCATCACAAAATGCACCTTTGCATCCCGTTCAACCGCGTCAAAGCCATAGGCCAGCATCAAAGGCTGCAACGCGGAGCGCGCAGAGCCTACATTGCTCACGGTATAACCCCGCACATAGCCATGGAGCTGTGTGGTATCGATGGCGGTTAATCCCGCACGTTTGCAGATTTCCGTCACGACCGAGGCCAACGTGCGCGCAGACGTGCGCCCGTTCAACCAATGCCCCTTGGCATAGTTCTCACCATCGCTCCACAGATCCTGATTGCTGGGAAAATACGGATAGGGGCGCGCATCCCAGGCCCAGACAAAGGCGCGCGACATATCCACCATCGGCCCGCCATAGATCGCGGATGTCGGGTTGTTTTGCACCTGGCCATAATATCCCGTCATCGCGCGGATGTATTGCATCTGGATCAGATCGTCGCGCGCGCCATTGGAAAAGGCCGGCAGCGAACTTTCCGAAGATTTGGGATCAACAAATTTATTCGGCTGGTTCGTGGCTTTATCGACTGTCGCGCAACCGTATTCAGTGAACCAGATCGGTTTGGATTGCGGCACCCAATCAGTTGCCTGCGCCTGACGCACACCGCCAATACGTTCATGATGCGGGTTCAGCCACCAATTGCGCAGATCCTTGTATCGAAACACCCATGGCTCACCATGTGCGCCGTCGCTGATCGGGGTGCGAATTTGATCCTCGGCATCCGCGTCAGAGGCATAGTACCAATCATACCCCTCGCCGCCTTCGATGTTGGATTGCAGATATCCCAGATCATAAATCGACCCGGCCTCTGCATCTGCATGCCCCTCGCCATCGCGCCAATCGCTCAGCGGCATGTAATTGTCGATGCCGACAAAATCGATTTCCGGGTTGGCCCAGAGCGGATCAAGGTGAAAGTAACGGTCGCCATTCGCGTCATTGGGTTGATAACCAAAATATTCGGACCAATCAGCAGCATAACCGATCATGGTTGAGGTGCCCAAAAGGCTGCGCGCCTCTGCGGCCAACACCTGCAAATGCGCAACAAACGGGAACGCGTTTCCATCCCCCCGAATTTGCGTCAGTCCACGCAATTCAGATCCAATGCAAAAGGATTCAACCCCGCCCGCAGCCGCACAAAGCGCAGCATAATGCAGGATGAATCGCGAAAAACTCCATTCATCTGGTCCTGAATAGCTGACAGTGCCCTCGCCAACGGTGAAATGATGCGCCCGCGCTGTCCCAAAAAACGCGGCGGCCTCTGCTTCGGCATCCGCGCTGCCATCGGGAGAGCCTGGCTGACCCGGCGCAAGTGAAGTTGTGATGCGCCCCCGCCAAGGCAAATGCGGTTGCTCTGCCGCGCCATAGGGGTCTGGCAAACCATTGCCTTGCAGCTGTTCCATCAAGATGAACGGGTAAAACATCACAGCCTTGCCGGCTGCTTGCAAACCGCGAATAGCCTCAATCACCGATTGGTCCGTGGGCGTGCCGCCATAGATCGGTTTATCATCAACCTGGGCGATTTCTTCGGCTGTGGTGCGTGTCAGCCCAGCGACCCGCCAGGGCATCTTGGCCCCATCTGCGGTCTTTTGTTCGACTTTGGGGCGGATCTGACAGTCTGCGCAGCGCAGATCATCGCCAAACCAGCTGACGATCAGCGATCCGGCCCCCACATTGGGCAGTTCCTGCGCAAGGGCATCCAGCGAGACATTGAAATCCGCCTTGCGTGCCGGGGTGTTGATGTTGGCCGACCAGGCAGAACCGGGTCCGCTTGTGTAATTCACCGCCGAAGTCGCCAGAGCGTATTCGCCCGTGCCAGGCATGACGGCCACGGCTTCGATGGCGCGGGTCATATCATTGGTGTCGTCAGCATCGGGTTGTTCGGGGCGAAAGACCTCAAACGAAAACTGCGGCACGCGATTGCCAAACTGGGACAGTTCCAGATTTTCAAGCACCACATAAGCCGTTCCGCGATAGGCGGGTACCTGACCTGCCCCCTCGACGGCCTCAATCAACGGGTCGGGCAACTGGTCGTCGGATCCGCTATACACCCGCATGTTCAGCGTGTTTGTCGCCATTTCCTCGCCATCGGCCCACACCCGACCGACCCGCGTGATCACACCTTCGCACAGCGCCATCGCAAGGCTCAGGGAATAGCTATATTCGGTTGTGGTCGTCTTGGGCTGGCTTGGCGCGCCTTTGCCGCCACCACCGCTGGTCGTTGTCGTGGTCGTTTCAAGAAAATTCGTGGCCCAGATCACCTGCCCGCCGACACGGGTTTGACCATAAACCTGCGCAATGGCTTCGCCTTCACCCGAGTTTGACAGATAGAAGCGATCAACCTTGCCGGTTTCGACATGTTCAGATCCCTGACCCATGATGCGCTGATCGATCACCCGACCGATGGTTGCACCCACCGCCCGGCCAAGAACCGCTGTCGACAGACCGCCAAACACGGTGCCGCCAATGGATCCTCCAACTGCGGCCCCAACCGCGGACAGAACAACCGTTGCCATCAGCCAAACTCCTTCGGAAATCCAAATCGCGCCACAATCCGACGACGCCACGGCACAGCGAGCGGGCTTTCCACCACACCTTGTCCCGAATAACTGTGAATGAAAGAGGCGCCGCCGCCGATCTCTGCCTGCAAGCCCAAGTGCTTGGCCACAGATCCGTCACGCATACGGAACAACAACACATCGCCGGGCGCCGCCGTGTCGGCGGTTTTGCGATACAAATGCCGCCCTGCCGCGCGCCACAGCACTTCGTCGCCCTGCGGTTCGGACCAATCCATCGTATAGGGCGGCACCTGTTCTGGCTCGGCCCCATAAACCTCGCGCCAGACACCGCGCAACAGCCCCTAGCATTCGCATCCGGCCCCTTTGACCGATTGCTGGTGCACATAAGGCGTT
>ERZ1740067.2412-NODE-2412-length-11418-cov-8.684326_pt1 | contig 11418 bp, 12 predicted proteins | sample MGYA00581736_ERZ1740067 | MGnify/ENA primary metagenome ERZ1740067 (study PRJEB43018, sample SAMN04849236) | marine metagenome | isolation source: floating plastic debris | place: Pacific Ocean | collected 2008-08-27 | study: EMG produced TPA metagenomics... | reverse complement strand
ACTCTCCACCATCGCTAAAGCTGTCGGGTGTTACGTTCAGTACCGCCATGATGTAAGTCTTGCTCCCCCACGCGAAGCGCCAATCGGGGCGGCGGCGAGACAAGACTAGAGGCGGCGGGCAAGCATTAAAAGTCATCGTGACAGCCACTCGCACCTACGCGCCGCCACGAACGTAAATCGCATCGACCTCCAGGTCGGACGAGTGCGAAGCCGCAACTGCCAGCCGATCGCAGCGCTCGTTTTCGACGTCGCCCGAATGGCCCTTGACCCAGCAGAACGACACTTTATGTCGGTTGGCCAAATCCAGCAAGCGCTCCCATAGATCGGGGTTTTTCGCCGCTTCCTTGCGATTGCGCTTCCAGTTGTTGGCGCGCCAGCGCTTGGCCCATCCTTGCTTCATCGCATCGACGATATATTTCGAGTCGGTGTACAGCGTCACCGTACAGGGCTTTTTCAGCGCTTCCAGGCCGACGATCGCCGCTAGCAGCTCCATGCGATTATTCGTGGTGTGCTCGAAGCCCGCCGACAGTTCTTTGCGAAGCTCGCCAGACATCAGCACGACGCCGTAGCCACCCGGCCCGGGATTACACCGACAGGCACCGTCAGTATAGATCGTCACGGCGCTGGGGCCGGAGGTGGCAGAGCCGGAAGCAGTAGAGACAGTCAAGGTTGGCCTCGCGAGCGAACCCAACCATACTAAAACGGCTCGCGCGAACCTGGTTCGATCTCCGTCGCCTCGCTTACACCTTCTCGAGGTAGGCCAACAAGTCGGCCATCTCCTGGGGCTGAGGCTGAAACTGCGGCATTGGTGGCGTTTTGCCACTCGTTACTTGTTCGATAAGCCCGATCGACGACTTGCGCGAGGAGACCCCGTGAAGCGTGGGGCCGACGAGGCCGTCTGCCTCGCTGCCGTGACAGCCCGCACAGTTCATCTGAAAGATTTCGCGACCGCGATCGAACTGCCCGTCGAGGCTGAGAACGCTTTGAGCGTAGGGCTCGGCCTGCCGCCAGCGCTCGAGGCCGTACATCGTCAAACCGAGGCAAAGCAGACCGGCGATCGCCACGAGGGCGACCCGCTGGAAGGGAATATCGAGTTCGATTTGGGCGATCTGGTTATTGCTCAAAGGGGCCTGCGCCGAAGTGCGGGCGCAACGTACAAAAGTTTATGAACCTATGTGTCAATGATAAGAGACCGGCTTGGCAAAAGCCAGATCGTTATGCCCAGAAAGGGCAAAGCTTAAGCTTTTCTACCGCAGGGCACAGCTGGACGCCCGAGACTTCGAGTTTTGTGTAGTATGTTTCCATAGCCTTCTTTTGATTTTTTAGGAGTTTGTTTTAACAATGATCGAGCCTCTACTTTCTGGCATCGTCCTCGGCCTCGTCCCTACGACGCTTCTGGGCCTGTTCGTAGCTGCCTACCTGCAATATCGCCGTAACGACCAGCCCGGCTAGACAACTCGACCGGGGGGGGGCAGCGCACGCCACAAGCCACCGCCCCCCAGCGTCGAATAAGCGTCAAAAGGCATGGGCTGTCGTTAAGAACTGTCAAGATTTACGCACGCTTTTGCGGCACGAATTAACTGCCCTTAAATGAATGTTGTTGGGGCAAAGCTGAGTGTGTTTCCCTCGCAGGGCGCGAGCCATAGAGCCGCGAACTCAGGACGGCGGCGCAAATAGTAGACGAATGAGAATGCCGATCGTAATGCCAGAGATAATGGCGATCGCAATTGCAACTCGCAAGTATCGAAGATTTGGCCCGCGTTTTGCGTTCAGCCAGCGCTGGGCAACCGCGACCGATCCGAGCGGCAGCGCGGCAAAGAGAACGAGCGTCATCGCTCCCGTGACTATTGCGACGATCGCGCGGCCCAAAGCCTGAATCGCCAGACCCGAAGCCGCGATCGCCTCGATGACAACGAGCGTTAGGACGATCGCGCCGCCACCTAGGCCGACAGCAACCTGCCAAAGAGGGCGGTTCGTCAGATCGAGAGCCGCGCCGATCGGCTCGGTCAGACGGACTTTTGCAGGGGCGAGGGGCGCGTCGTCTGGTTCCTGAGGAGCTTCCAGAACTGGTGCAATCTCGACGGTCTCCGGCGCGTCGCGCTCGAACTGGGGCTCGGTCATGGCTGGCCCGCGATCGACGGCTCGGGAACGGCGGGTGCTCGATCGCGCAGCCAGTCGAGGACGGCACGCGTCGCCCACTCGGTGTCTTCGCTCCAGGTCGGCAGCAGCGTCGCGTCGAGCGCGCTGGCAGCGATCTGTTCGGCGATCGCGTCGGTCAGGCGTCCGGGAAACAGAAAATGCGGCACGATCGTTAGCCGCTTGTGGCCATCGGCAACGCAAGCATCTAAGGCAGAGGCAATGTCGCCTTCGCGCGACCAGTAGGCCAGCCGAAAGGGAACGCCGATCGCGGCACGAATGCGCTCGCCGAAGCGCTCGACTTCGGCATTGCCGCCCGGGCGACGACTACCGTGGGCGATCGCGACGACCGCTTCGGGCTGAGTCCGTCGCGCGAGGCGATCGGCCACCGCCCGGGCGAAGTCGATCGTGCGTCCGGCGTGGAACAACACCTCGATCGTCGGGCTTGCGGGGCCGGATGCGAGCTTCGAGCGTGCCACCGCGAGCTGCTCGGGGATATCGTCGCAAACGTGGACGCCAGACGACAGGAAAAACGGCGCGATCGAGAGGCGTTCGATGGCGTGTTCGGCAATAAATTCGACGATGCGACCGCCCAGGGGCAGGCGGCCGAACTCCAGCATCGCCCAGCCGACAGGGCAACCCAGCTCCTGGGTCAGCCGTTCGCAGAGGGCAGCGAGCGCCTGCTGTGGACGGGGGTCGCGGCTGCCGTGCGCGACGAGAAGGTAAGCAGCGGCCATAGGCGATGGAGCGATCGAAGTCGATGGGGTCGCTATGGATCCTAGCGCTTTTGCGGTGTTGCTTTAGGGCGACGGGCCGCGCGGCCCGCACCTCGAGCGCGGCAAAGATCTCACCCGCGACGGTTGCAAAGATATGTCCGCTGCCAGTTCATCGGCACGGTTGGCGAGACCCGTGGGCCAGTACGCCGGAAGTTCTAGACAAGAAGAGAGCACCCCTTGAGAAAAGATCCGATCGGGAGAGATTTTTAGCGCGACAAATTCAAGCTAAAACGAAATTTTCACGTAAATTTTTGCTGGAAATCCTGACAAGTCTCGATCGCGAAACTTCAAGATTCTAAGGCTGAAGCAAGGGGCGAATAAATCTATCGTAAACCTTAAGTAAACAACTGAACCCAAAAAATGACGTAAGATCGACTTTAGTTACAGTTAAGTAACAGTAGGCGATCCCCGGTCTCTGGCTTTCGATTCGATCGACTTTAGGAGTTCAGCCTCACGTATTTTTATTTCATTGAAACCAGCTTGTTGTGTTCTGGGACGATCTGAAACTTGACTGAGGCCGGGGATCGCAGACTTGTTGAGCTGTACGAATACGCTCCAGGCTAAACACATGAACTGCGAATACGAAACCACCTGTCCGAACTGCGGACGCTCTGCTCAAAGGATTTTCGTTCGTGACAGCAACGTCGTTCGGACGCAATGCTCGAGCTGCGACTATCTACTCGTCCTATGCTCGGAGACGGGCCGCGTTATCGAGACCTACTCTCCCGGCATGTACGTCGTTCGCTGAGGACGGCTCTCGAGTCGAGTCGACAGAGATTCCTGATTGGATGGCTGCACTCGCCGAACCGCTGACAGACCAAGGGCTCCGCATTGAGATACGTGCGGAGCCCTTGGCGATCGAGCCTAGTTGGTGGCAGTTTTGTCCGGGCGATCGATGATGCCGCCGACCAGCAACACGTCGTCGTCGTAGCCCACCGCTGCCTGACCCGGCGTTACGCCAAACTGCGGCTCGTCAAACTGGATCGCGGCGCGCTGGTTCGGCAGGGGGACGATCGTCGCGGGCGTGGCTTGGCTGCGATAGCGCACCTGGACGCTGGCGCGAATTGGGGCACTGGGTTCGGCGATCGAGACCCAGTTCGCGCGGCTAATTTGGCATCCGGCGCTATAAACCCGATCGCGATCGCCGACGACAACCTGGTTTTTCCCCGGATCGAGAGCGACGACATATAGCGGATGTGCCGCCGCGATGCCGAGCCCTTTGCGCTGACCGATCGTGTAGTTTTGAATGCCGTCGTGCTGGCCGAGGCGCTTACCGTCAGTATCGACAATATCGCCCGGTTTGGGGCTGAGGTACTTCGAGAGGAAATCGCGCATCGTGCCGTGACTCTCGACAAGGCACAGGTCTTGGCTTTCCGGCTTGGTGGCCGTCACCAACTCTGAGTCGGCGGCGATTTTGCGCGTTTCGGTTTTCTGGCGCTCGCCCAGCGGAAATAGGCTGTGGCCGAGGGCGTCTTGGTCGAGGTCGTAGAGGAAGTAGGTCTGGTCTTTGTTGCGATCGAAGGCGCGACGCAGTCGAAAGCGTCCGCTGTCGGGGTCGCGATCGACGCGGGCGTAGTGGCCGGTGGCGATATAGTCCGCCCCGAGTTCGGCGCGCGCGTAGGCCAGCATCGGCCCAAACTTGACGGCGCTGTTGCACTGGGAGCAAGGCAGGGGCGTAACGCCCGCGCTGTAGCCTTCTACTAGATAGTTGACGATATATTTCTCGAAGGTTTCGCGGCTATCGACCACGTGATGCTCGATGCCGAGCTGTTCGCAGAGCGCCGCCGCATCAACCAAGCCTTCCGAGCAGCACTGGCCTTTGCCCTTCATCAGCCAGAGGGTCAGTCCGGCGACGTCATAGCCTTGTTGTTGCAGGAGGGCGGCGCTGGCGGAGCTATCGACTCCTCCAGACAGACCGACGACGACTTTAGTCATAGCGAGCGGGCCGATCGCAGCGGTCGGCGGCGAGAAAAACCGGAGAAACTGTGTGGTTTTTTATCGTTACACAGATTTACCGAGCCGTGCGATCGTGCGTGTATCCTATCGGCCCGTTCGCTCGGTGTCTTCCTCATTCCAATCCGGCGGCGCTCCGCCGAGTGGCGCATCGAGCAGGCGGGCATCGCGCAGTTCGTTGATGGCGTTCTCGGAGACGATCGCGTCGGTCTTTCTCGGGTTTGGCTCGGCCTCGGTCGGCGTATCGGTCGGCATAATGAACTCGCCAAACGGGGACGCTTCGGATGAATCGGACGACTCGGGCGACTCCGGCGACTCCGGCGACTCGGGTGTTTCAGCTGGGTCGGTTCGTTCGATCTGCTCGGGTGACTCGGGCGTGACACCAGTGGGCGAGGTGATTCGAGACCGGGCAGGCCGAGCGATCGCACCACCGAGGGTCGCATCGGTCAGCTCGACGATCGGATCGGAACCCAGAGCTTCCGGTGGGGAGGGCGCGTTGCTGCCCGGTTCGACCGGCGGTATCGGCATCGGCTTGGCGTTAGATACGGGGGCGGGATCGACCTGCTGAATATAGATGCGATCGAGGCGCGGGCCGTCGGCGGACTTTACGGACAGCTCGAGGTCGTCGATGCGGAAGGTTTCGCCCACTTCGGGGATTTTCTGCATATAAAAAATCAGCAGCCCTGCCAGGGTTTGGTAGTCCTCGGATGCGGGCAGCCGCAGGTCGAGAGCGTCGTTGACCTCTTCTACATGGAGCTGAGCGCGGACGGAGAAGGTGCGATCGTCGATAAATTCCACGTTCGGCTCTTCCGACGGGTTGGGGTAGAGCGAGTCGCCGAAGATTTCCTCGATCGCGTCTTGCAGCGTTGCCAGCCCCGCCGTACCGCCGAACTCGTCCACGACCACCACCAGTGTCTGCGACGATCGCTGCAACATCGGCATCAGCTCGGCCAGGGGCGTGTATTCCGGCACGAAGCGCACCGTGGAGATCCACTGGGTAATTGGCATATCGCGGCGATCGTCGGCGGCGGCCAGGGGCTCGGCTAAATCTTTAACGCAGACGATGCCGCGCACGTCGTCGAGGGACTCGCCGATCGCCGGGTAATGGGAATGACAGCTCGTGGCGACCTCTTCGAGCACTTCGCCGATCTTGGCGTTGCAGTCGATCGCGCAAATCTGGGTGCGCGGCGTCATAATCTCGCTAACGGTGACGTCGCCGAACTCGAAGATATTGCTCAGCCACTCGCGCTCCTCGGCTTCGAGGCCGGTGACTTCACCATCTTTAGAAATAATCTGCTGGAGTTCTTCGGAAGTGACGTGATTGTAGGCCGTCAGCGTCGAGAGCTTGATGCCGAACGTCCGCAGCAAAAAGCGCGTCGATTGGTTGACGATCCACAGAAACGGGCTAAAACAGCGGGCGATCGCCAGGCTCGGCGGGCCGAAGAAGCGCGCCAGCTGCTCGGGGTAGAGCAGCGCCAGAGATTTAGGACACAGCTCGCCGAGGACGATTTGCAGATAGGCGACGAAGGCGAAGGCGATCGGAATCGAAATCGCGTGAGCGAGGGCAGGGTCGCGCACGGCTTCGAGAGGCAGATAGCGCAGCGGCAACACTACCAGCCTGGCCATGGTCTGCTCGCTCGTCCAGCCCAGCGCCAGACTCGACAGCGTGATGCCAAGCTGCGTAGAAGACAGCAGCAGATCGATATCGCGCTTGAGGATTTGGACGGTGCGCGCCTGGGTGTCGCCGGTCTCGACGAGGCGATCGATCTGCGATCGCCGCACGGACACCATCGCGAACTCCGCCGCCACGAAAAAGGCGTTGATGGCGATCAGGGTCAAAATCGAGAGCAGCCCCAAACCCAGGCGCGGTTCGGGAAAAGCGTCGATCGCGCGGGCAGGTGTAGCAAAGCCGATCGTGGCGATCGCAGCGCCAGTGGCGAGCAGCCCGTAGCGGACAGACATCCGATTGAGTGGTGAAAAACGGCGAGGACGATTCGGTCGATCCGGCATATCCGACATTAGTTGTTCGCACCCAGCGCGCGATTCGGGTCGGCGATCTGCGCTTCGACCTGCTTGAGGATGTCTTCTTCGCGCAAAAACTCGACGTTATCGGTTTGGACGACACCCTCACCGCGACCGAGAGTATGGCTATTCGGGCGAACATCCGGCTGCGTGACGCCTTGCAGCGCTTCGCGACCGATGGCAAATCCCCACAGGGCACTCACGACAACGGCACCAGCCGTCAGGGCAAGCAAACCGATCGTCAAGACGATCGTCAGGCGTAGCTTCATGGCGTAGAGAAAAGAGACAGAAAATAACAGCGAGTAACGGCAAGTTAAGCCCCAATGGCAGCCGCCGGACGTTTGCCTGCCTGGCTTGAAGTGACTGATAAAGTCAATCAAAGGCTGGCTGCGACGGGCTTCGATCGTAGCGTACGGCAAGCTGCGACGGTTAGCTGCGATCGCCTGCCGAACCTCCAGCCGAGACTCACCCAACAATTTCGATTCGATTGCGAAAAATCGGGAGCTTTTCATCGGTTTCGCTCGTCACAATCGACAGCGGGCTGACGCGAACCTCGATAATGCTCTCGGTATTGCGGATCGAGGTTGCGGCGATCGCACCGCGATGTGCCGATGACTCTACCGATCGCACGTCTCACCTTCAAGCTCGTTTGGAAATTCCCTGCATGAAAACCCGCCTCCGACTCACGATCGCTGGACTGATCGCCACCGGCCTCGCCAGCTTCAGTGCCCCCACTCACGCCCAACCGGCCAACTCTTTCGAGTGCCGCAGCGACGACGACGTGAACTTCACCGTCGCTCTGGCCCGTAACGGCGCGGTCTCCGACCCGATCGTCGTCTGGACGAGCGACGCCTTCAGCAACGCTGGTTACACGCCCGAGCGCCGCTGCCAAGCCGTGACCGGTCGCCTCAACACGCTGCTCGACGACAACGGCAACAGCCTCGACGGCCTTTATCTGACGGTCGGTCGCGTCAACGGCCAGTCGGTCGTCTGCTCGGTGGCCAGCACGCGCGGTGGCTGCAACAGCGATAACGTTCTCTTCACCCTCAGTGGTAGCAACAGCCGCAACCCCGAGCGCGTCCTCTACGGTCTAGCATCGCGATCGACCGGAACGAGCATCCAGGAGTCGGGCGGCGTTCCCTACGTCGATCTCGAAGAGCTGGTCAACGCCAGCTTCTAGTGGTGGTTGGCATCACACGGGGGGGCGTGATGGCTGGACTCTTCCGACACTATCGACACTGTATCCGCCTGCCGAACGCCGCGCCGACGCTCGCGCGGGTTGCAGTGGCTCTTCCTCGAGCGATCGCCATTGTGCTGGCGTCTACCCTGAGCGTGCCACTGGTGGCCGCCGACGCTCTGACCGAAGAACAAGTCGATGCGGTCGCGTCGCAAACCACCGTCGTCATCGGCCAGGGTCTCCAGAAAGGCGACATCGAAGCCCAGCGCGAGTGGAATCCGGGTTCGGGCGCGATCGTGGCGCGCAGTGGCGATCGCTACTACGTCCTGACGGCGCTGCACGTCGTCCGCACCCGAGACACGGTCTACGGCGTTCGCACCAGCGACGGCGAAGTTCACCTGGTCGATGACGTCAATACCGATCGCAATATCTACCCGCTCGGGCGCGAAGCGGGCGAGTTCGGCGAGACGATCGACGGGCTCGACCTGGCAGTCGTAGAATTCGAGAGCGATCGCGACTATCCAATCGCCGTGATGGGCGACTCGCAGGCGATGACGCCGGGAGAATCGATTTTCGTCTCCGGCTGGCCGAGCCCGGAGGACTTCGACGCGCGGCGCGAGCGCGTGACCGAAACTGGGGCGCTAACGGCGGTATTTCCCCCAGCGGACGACGGTGGCTACAGTCTGCTCTATAGCAATGCAACCCGGCGCGGCATGAGCGGCGGGCCAGTATTCAACGGCGACGGCGAGCTGATCGGCGTTCACGGTCGGGGGCGGGCGCAGGAGCAGGCGTACTGTCTCGACCCGGAGCTGAGCACGGACAATAGCTGTGGCATCCAGACCATTCATTTCGTCGATCGGGCCTTCGCGCAGGGGCTGGTGTTGACGTTCGCCCAACCGCCGGTAGACCCGCAGACGATCGCGTTGGGGCTGGCGGCGCGCGAGGAGGCAGACACGATCGAGGATATTTACGCGCTGTTCACGTTCGACCTGGGGACGCTGCTGCGCGATGGCCCGTCGGGCGGGTGCGGCAGCATGCTGCTGGGCGACGGTTGCGACGAGTTTTAGCGCTTCCTTGGGGCAAATGTGGTCTTGTGGGCAGCTTGACACTCGCTAAACTGGTGACAACCGCGCGTCCCACCAGACGATTCATGACGACCTCCATCTCACTTCCAGATGCCAATTCTGAGGATCTACGTCTCTTAATCAAGAGCGTGTTGCTAGACATCGTGCGAACGGATCGTGAGTTCGTGCGGCAGCTTGTCGAGGAGCTACAGGAAGAATTAGCGCAGCCCGAGCCACCGATCGCTGGCGACTTCGATGCATTCTCAATCGTTGGGCTCTTCGCTGCAGAGCCGGATTTTGCCGAGCGCTCGGAGGAGATGTTGCACGCTCGATTTGCAGCCGAGGACGCGCATGATGCCTGAGGCGGATGCGGTTGTCGATACGAGTTTTGCGATCGCGTTGCTTAACACCCGCGACGCTTACCACCAGAAAGCCGTCGATACTTACGCGCGGTGTAAGCGCTTGCTACTGCCGCAGCCCGCGCTAACCGAGCTGGCTTTTTTGTTGGAGCGCCGCTCGGTAAATCTGGCGTTTGTGGCTTTCCTAGAGCGCTTGGGGGCCAGCTACTTTGAAGTTGTCGAACTCAGTGCGGCGGATTTGGCTCGCGTGGCGGAAGTGCTGCGACAGTATGCCGATACTCGAATCGATTTTGTGGATGTTTGTGTGATGGTGCTGGCGGAGCGTTTTGAGCTGGAGACGGTGCTGACGCTCGATCGGCGAGACTTTAGTTTGTTTCGTCCGCGTCACTGTGCGGCGTTTACGCTGCTGCCGGAGGTGCTGTAGGTGAGTGGCGATCGCAACCAGCAGGGAATTAACCCAAACGACGACTCGACGGTCAATATCGGCAAGGTCGAGCAGATTATCGAATCGCGACCGTCGCCCGATCGCACGAGTGCCGAGCCGCCGAACAATCTGGGGTCTCGCGGGGTGGCGCGCGATCGCTTTTTCGGACGGGACGCGACGCTGCGGGATCTCCACGAGCGGCTGGTCGAGTGCGATCGGGTGGCGGTGACGAGCGTGGCGGGGATGGGCGGTGTCGGCAAGAGCGAGCTGGCGGTGCAGTACGCGCGGCAATATACGGCGGCGTATCGCGGCGGGGTGGTGTGGCTGGCTGGCGATCGGGCGGGGCTAGATTTGGTGGCGTTTGCGCGCGGGGAGCTGTTCCCGGATGTGGATGTGGCGCAGCTTGGGGATTTACCGGCGCAGTTGGCGTTTATTTGGTCGCGGTGGCCTGCGAAGGAGACGCCGCCGGAGTCGGTGCTGCTGATTTTCGATGATGTGACGGACTATGCGGGGCAGGTGGCGCGGTGTTTGCCGAGCGATCGGCGGTTTCGGGCGATCGTGACGACGCGGGAGAAGCTGGAGGCGATCGATCGGCTGGATTTGGACGTGCTGGCTCCGGCGGATGCGCTGGCGCTGTTGCGGGAGATCGTGGGCGATCGCGTTGAAGCTGAGGCGGAAACGGCGGCGGCGATTTGTGAGTGGTTGGGGTTTTTGCCGCTGGCGATCGAGCTGGTGGGGTATTACCTGAAAAGCAAGCTGGATTTGTCGCTGGTGGGGATGCTGGAGCGGTTGCAGGATAAGCGGGTCGAAGCGCGATCGCTGAATCCGAAGCGTTTACCGGCGAATCTGACGGCGCAGCGGGGTGTGTTGGCGGCGTTTGAGTTGAGCTGGGAGCAGCTCGAGGCGGAGGCGCAGGAGCTGGCGATGCGGCTGAGTATTTTCGCGGCGGCTCCGATTCCGTGGGAGTTGGTGCGGGAGTGTTGGAGCGAGGCGGATGCGGAGGAGTTGGAGGACTGGCGCGATGATGAGTTGGTGCGGCTGCATTGGTTGGCGCGGGTTGGGGAGGGGCGCTACGGGCTGCATCCGCTGGTGCGGGAGTTTTTTGCGGTGAAGCTGGCGGAGCGGGAGGAGGCGGCGGAGTGGCGGCGATCGTTTGCGCGGGTGATGGTGGCGATCGCGGAGCAGATTCCGCAGATTGTGACGGTGTCGAAGCAGGCGGAGCTGAAGGACGCGATCGCGCACCTGGCCGCCGCGACGGACTACAGCGATTTGCTCGGTGATGAGGATTGGGGTTGGCCGTTTACTGGGTTAGCTCGGTTTTATGAAGCCCAAAGCCTGTTTGCAGCGGCGGAAACGTCCTACCGGCAATGCCTCGATCGTAGCGACACCCGCTTCGGAGCCGACCACCCCGATACCGCCACCAGCCTCAACAATTTGGCGCTCTTGTATCGTTCGCAAGGGAAATACGAGTCAGCCGAACCGCTCTTGCAACGCGCCCTCGACATCA
>ERZ1740067.2411-NODE-2411-length-11420-cov-7.883502_pt1 | contig 11420 bp, 11 predicted proteins | sample MGYA00581736_ERZ1740067 | MGnify/ENA primary metagenome ERZ1740067 (study PRJEB43018, sample SAMN04849236) | marine metagenome | isolation source: floating plastic debris | place: Pacific Ocean | collected 2008-08-27 | study: EMG produced TPA metagenomics... | reverse complement strand
CCCTTGCACCTCACGTAACGTGAGGCCCTAGTATGGGTTCATAGATCGCAATAGCCTAGAAAACAAGCATTAGAGTGTCCATGTCTACGCTGCTCAAAATTGGTGACCTAGCCAAGCAAACGGGCCTTTCGGTCCGAACATTGCACTATTACGATGAGATTGAGCTGCTAGTGCCATCGCATCGTAACTCAGCAGGACACAGATTCTACAACGAGAACGACATCATACGCCTGCAACAAATCATCTCTTTGCGCCAGCTAGGGCTTTCTCTCAATGAAATTCGCAATGGCTTAGAAGACCCGAATTACTCACTTTCGCAAGTGATTGATTTGCATAGGGAGCGTCTTAGCAAGCAAATTTCACTCTCACACACGCTACTCAACCGTCTCAATGGTATTGCCGCGGAGCTTGAAAGTACTCAGTCCGTTGCGATCGCAAACCTCATCCAAACAATGGAGGCTATAACGATGTCCACACAATATTTTACCTCTGCGCAACAAGCCGTTCTCGAAACCCGCTTTCGTGAGGGTGAAGAAGAATGGCAGGCCATCCTCAACGATATTCGCACCGAAATGAGTAAGGGCAGCGATTTGAATAGCCCTGCGGTGCGTATGCTTGCCAGACGGTGGCTATGGAGTATGCGTTCTTTAGTACGCGGCGACGGAGAGATTTATGAATCACTGGTGAGAATGTATCAGCAGGAAGGAAACGTGGCCGCTGATTGGGGAATGGACCGTGCCACATTTGACTTTATGCTGAAGGCAATTTTTTCTATGGCGCTGGCTGAGTTCACCGAGACAACCGTACGAAGAGATAAAATCTTCACGCCACAAATGCAGGAAGTGGTGTGTTTGGCTGAAATCCCCATTCGCGCTATCAATTTCGATGTTTTAGGAACAGAAGCAATTTTGCTTGGCATATTGGCAGAAGGCAAAAGCCTCGCCGCTCAAATTTTGTTTTCTGCGGGTGTGTCCTACGATGCTGTGCTGCAACTAGTCAAAAAGTGGGTGTGCGTCCGTCCGACACCGCCAGAAGGGACTGTTGTGCCAGATATACTTCCTTTCGCACCCAGGATGAAGCGAGTGATTGAGCTAGCGGTTGAAGAAGCACAGCAGGTAGGAGAATCGAGGATTACGCCATCCCATGTGTTGCTGGGTATGCTTAAGGAGTATGACGAAGTGCCGCCCCCAGGTGGTGTGGCGACCTATATTTTGGGGACAGAACTCAGCATCAGTTTGGAGCCGCTGGAGGTGCAGTTAAGACAGGCGATTACACATCAGTAAACGGCAGAAATCGTACATTCCACATACAAAATCACCATTAAAGACTCAACCCGTAAAACACCATGAATTTAGAAACCAAAAATGGCATCGTATCTATTCATCTAGAGCCTACGGAACGCCTGTGGAGTGTGCATGTGAGTCCACAAATTGAAGTATCGCTAGATTCGATTCAAAGCGTACAGATCGACCGACCGAAGACGACTTGGAAAGAGATTAAGGCCCCGGGCACCTATATTTTTGGCTTTAAAGCTGGCACCTATTACACCGAGCGAGGACGAGAATTTTGGTATGCCCAAAAGGGACACAGCTGCCTGTGTTTAGATATGGAAGAGGGCTACTACAAGCGCATCGTACTAGGTTCCCCGCAAGCCGAAGACTGGTGCACTCTATTACAGTCTTTGCTGAGTTGAGCAGTGACTGAACAGTGAAGGGCGACGAGATGGATAAACGAGGAGAATAGCTTTAGAGTTGTTTCTCTCGCAGCCTGTAGTTTTATTGTCAAGTCTCACGATGCCGCTGGTTCGGCCACGTGTTTAGCCCTAGAAGATCCTAGCTTGAGCCAGTCTAGTGGCTCTCTGAGTACTAAAAATGAAACGCCAATAGCACCGTAAAACCCGTCTAAGTTTAGGCCCGTGTCTGTGTCTTGGACGTGGCCTTCTCCACTGAAGAGTCTATGAACTCGATAGCGATGGTATAGCTTTACGAGCTTGTCTAGGGTGACGACCTGTCGGTATCCAGGCTGGTAAAGTTCGCCGTCCAGCTGGGGAAGTAGGTACCAGGGGCAGTAGGTGATTTGATGATGGGCGTTGTGATAACCAAAGTTTAGGAAGAACAGATTTAGCCAGGGCCACTGGGTGGAGAGAATGTTGGAATAGGTGTTGAGTTCTTCGTATTCGTCGCTGTACTTGGGCATGGGCTGGCCAAGCTGAACGACCTCAAAGGTGTGCTGAAAGCAGTCGATGAAGCGTAAAAGATTAATAAAACAAATGTAGGCAACAAGATACAAAAACACTGCCTTCAGCGAGTACCAGCCGAGCAATCCAAACAAACTGGCTCGCGCAAACAGCAGCCCAGCATTGCGCCATCGATCTTGCTTACGAGATTTTCCTAGGAAAGGAGAAAGCGCGCAGAACCAGCGCAGAATGAAGTTCACAGCGGGGAAGTACATGGCCTCGAGCCCAACGATGAAGCGCGTGAGCCAAGATGGCAGGGCGCGGAGGAAGTCTGCGATCGCAAATGCAGAAAAGTCTGCCCGATTCTTGTGGTGCATCATGTGATAGTTCGTCAAAGGCCGGTACCGACAGTAGCAAGAGCCTGTGAGAAACAGCATGAGCTTGCCAAACAGCACATTTAGCTTAAAGCTCTTGAAAATAGCACCATGCATAAACTCATGCACAAAATACGCCGCCCACACCAACGTATGCGTCACCAGCACTACGCCCAGAACATTGAGCCATATAGCCTGAGCAGTTAGGTAAAAAATGCCCAGTCCATAGCCGCCAAAAACGTAAGCTAATGCCAGGCCGTTAAGCCAGTTCACAGGTCGCTTGATCCGGGTGGCCAACTCATCAGAAACTTTGATAGCGGAAACTGTCAGCATCGAGATACTCCAACGGTCCAAGCGGAAATTGACAATACCTTATTTGTAGCAAATAAAACATTCGTAGACTGCTAACTTGGCTACTGTCAGAATGCGGACGCAAGCTAGAGAGAGTCACGTCTTATGACCAATACCGATACCAGCACTTGGCCCAATACTGAAACCTACGATTGGCCCGAGGGTATTCAGTGTGCCGCAGCACTCAGCTTTGATGTTGATGGTGAGTCTGGCATTTTGGCCATTGACCCGAAATATGCTCAGCGGCTGTCGGCGCTAGCTTGGGCTCGCTACGGCCCTAAGGTCGGCGTCCCTCGCATCCTAGACATGCTGAAGAAAAAGGGCGTGAAGGCCAGCTTTTTTGTCCCTGGCTACACGGCAGAGTTGTATCCCGAACTGGTCGAGCGTATCCACGCAGAAGGCCACGAAGTTGGCGTGCATGGCTACATTCACAAGAAGCCTTCCGACCTGAGTGATCTAGAAGAAGAAACCGCCCTCGTCAAAACCTGCCGAATTCTGAAAGATATTACCGGCCAGCAGCCCACCGGTTACCGCTCCCCCTGGTGGGATATGAAAGTAAGTACCCCAGTGCTGCTGGCTCGCCACGGTATGCGCTACGACTCATCGCTGATGGATAACGATGCGCCCTACACCATCCAGACAGACAGCGGAGATTTGGCAGAGCTGCCGCTGCACTGGACAAATGATGACTGGGAGCAGTTTGCCTTTACTGTGGACCCACCGACCGGTAGCGGTGTGATAGAAACCTGTGAAAAAGCCTTTCAGCTGTGGAAAGAAGAATTTGAAGGCATGTATCACTACACCCGTTCCTTTATCTTGACAATGCATCCGGAAGTGATTGGTCGTCCGGCTCGGCTCATGATGCTGGAGAAATTGATTGACCATATGCGCTCTTTTGAGGGTGTGTGGCTGACGACCTGTGGCGAAATTGCTGAGCATCATCTGGCGAAATCTAAAGTAGCTGCTCCAGCCTGAAAAAACGTACAAGACACGCTACCTAGCTGCGCTCTACACTGAGAGAAGACACTGAGCTGTTTTGTATGAGCTGTTTTCCCCAACAGAAGAAGCCCGTCAAAAAAGACCGCACCTCTAAAGAGCGCGTGAAGTTTTGGCGGGACCCTGTGTTGCAAGATGTGGAAATGCTGCGCGCTACCTATGTCAACTATGCTTTTTCTCGCCATGCTCACGAAGGCTTTGGTATTGCCATTGTGGAATCGGGTGCTATGGCATTTGACTATCGGGGCGGTACTCACACTGCTCCTGCCGGTAGTGTCGTGGTTACGCAGCCGGGTGAAATGCATACTGGGCAGGCCGCCGTTGAACATGGCTGGACATACCGCACCCTACTTCCTGCAACGCGCTGGCTTCAGCAGGCCGTTGAAGAACTCACCGAAGGACCCAGTGCGGTTCCCTACTTTGCATCCCCTGTTATTCACGATGCTCAGCTCAACCAGCAACTGGTAGAACTTCATCGTACGCTGGAGGGCTCTCCGTCTGCGCTAGAAAGAGAATCTCGCTTTTTGTGGGGACTCGCTCAGCTAATTCACGGTTATGCAAGCGATCGCCCCGTTGCTTCCGCTGTTGGAAAAGAACACCGCGCTGTACAAAACATTCAAGACTATTTACAAAGCCAGTACACAGAAAATATTTCACTTGATGAACTCGCTGCCCTCGTAAACCTCAAGCCACTGAGGCTTTTGCGTACCTTTCGCAAACACGTCGGCTTGCCGCCTCACGCTTACCTCAATCACGTTCGCATTCGCCAAGCAAAAAGGCTTTTGATTCAAGGCTGGTCCATTGCTGATGCAGCTGTCGAAACGGGATTTACCGACCAAAGTCACCTGCACCGCCATTTCAAGAAGACAGTGGGGGTTACCCCTGGCCAATATTCCCGCGCCTGCTAAAACGTACTAGCCTAAAGCGTACAGTGCTCGATAAGCTAGCTGAATGATCTATCAGTTTGGCATCAGATACGCATGTCTTTTTCCCGCTCTCGCCCACAAGAATTCTGGACTGGCGCTCGTGACATAATTCCTTTGATTGTCGGCGCAATTCCCTTTGGCATTATCTTCGGCACCCTGGCTACCAGTAATGGATTATCTGCTGGTGCAACCCTGGCAATGTCTACTTTTGTTTTTGCTGGGTCTTCTCAATTTATTGCGGCTGGAATGGTTGCAACCAACACTGGCTGGTTACTGATTGTACTGACGACATTTGTAGTAAATCTTCGTCACTTACTTTATGCAGTAAGTCTGGTTCCGTATGTGAAAGAACTCTCTCAGTGGTGGAAGGTTCCTTTGGCTTTTTTGCTGACGGATGAATCGTTTGCAGTGGCCATTCGGGGCTACGAGGCAGGGATCAAAGCAGATGAGAAAAGCCCTTTTCAGCACTGGTACTTTTTTGGTGCGGCGATTGCGATGTATGTCAATTGGCAGCTGTGTACCTTTCTGGGGATTACGCTGGGTCAAATGATTCCGGATGCAACGGGGTGGGGATTAGACTTTGCCATGTCCGTGACGTTTATTGGCATCATTGTTCCTTATTTGAAAAATAAGCCAATGGTGATTTCGGTCATTGTGGCAGGCTTTGTTGCTGTGGCCACAGCGTCTCTCCCTAATAAGCTGGGTCTTATGTTGGCTGCATTGGCAGGGATTAGTGCCGGTGTCACTAGTGAAAATCTTCTTAGAAACGCAACAACCTCACAAGGTACCTACCATGAATGAATTTCTTCTAATTCTGGGCATGATGCTCGTGACATTTTCTGTTCGCTATGTGATGTTTGGCGCGAGCAGTCGGATTAAGCTTTCTCCTGCGTTCTTGAGGGCTTTGCGCTACGTACCACCGGTTGTGCTAAGTGCGATTGTGTTACCGGAGGTCTTGCTCGATGATGGGATGCTTTCGGTGGGGGTGATGAATGCGAGATTGGTGGGTGCGATCGCAGCTATCCTTATCAGTTACGCTACCCGCAACCTGCTCCTCACCATTGTCGTTGGCATGGCTGTCTTCTTCGGCTGGCAAGGATTTGTGGTGCCGTTGTAGGTCGTGCTCTTTAAAAGATATGAGATAAGTAAGACGTATCGCCATGCTAGGCACCTATCCGTGCCCCGTTCGTGTCAGCGCTTTGGAATATGGGAAAACTGCAAGTACTACCATTGATTTCCCGCCTACCGCTGGGTTGCCAGAGCCATGTTGAAAATTGCCGTTGCCAAAACCCCAGAGCAAATTGATGCACTCCTGAAGCTTCGCTACCAGGTATTGGTAGAAGAAAAAGAAAAGTTTGAGCCCAACTGTAGCGGACGGCTCGTTGAGAAATTTGATGCTTTTCCCACTACCACTAATCTCATCGTTACCCAAGACGATCAATTAGTCGGTAGCATGCGCCTAACGCTGGGAACTCAGCAGTATGTGCCCATGGAAGATAGCGCTGATTTTAATGACCTCATTCCCCGTGAAGTTAAAGTGCTCGGGTGCAGTATGTACTGCATAAAAAAAGGCTTTCGCAACACGCAGGTCATGTTGGGGCTGTTGCTGATGGCTAGCTACTTAGGGCTTTCGCATCAGGTGAATCACATTATTGCGCCCACCGATCTTAAGCTTATGAATCGTCTCAAGCGTGCAGGTTTTAATATCTCGGATTCAGAAACAGCGTCTACCCATACCGACTTAGATATTTCTCCGCTGCTTCTCAATATTAAACAAGATCTTAAAGATTTTTTTGCGACCTTTGCTGAACACAACAAAATCGAAGGCTCTATTCATGCCTATGAATGTGCTTTCTATGAGCCTGGAGAATATATCATCCGGAAGGGAGAAGTTGGAGAGTGTGCCTTTGTCCTGGTCGATGGAGAGGTAGAAGTGCAGCACGCTGAATATACGCAGAGCACCGATCGCATGACCCCAGGAGCTGTTTTTGGTGAAATGTCTCTTCTGAGTGATCAGGTTCGCTCTGCTAATATTCTGGCCAAAACTAAAGTGCGGGTCATGATTTTAGAAAAGTCTGTTTTTATTAAATACCTGACCACAGAGCCTACTATGGCACTTTCGATGCTAAAAAGCATGAGCGATCGCATGAGTAAGCTTATTCAAAATCGCCCCTTGGCGGCAACGCTAGCTGATTAATATGGGTGAAACGAACTCGCTGGCGCTATTAAACCAATGGTTGAACAACGGCGCGAGCATGAAACAATGAGGTTGATTCGACGTGTTTCTGTAGGGACTGAATCATGGATGATTGACCTCAACATGTATATTGCCAGCTCATATGGAGACTAATGTGAGTCTTGGCAGTGTGTAGAGAGAAACGTAAAGAAGAAAGTCGTTAGCTGTTATCAGTAGCTGTTATTCAGCGTCTTTAGTAATGTTTTAATTCAAAAAAACTTTCAATAAGATCGACCTATACTCCAGACATACCAAGGAATTAGAGGTGATCAGCTAGAGGTTCATACGGATTTAAGATTTTGATCTCAGCGTCATAACAATCATGACGCTTACTCAAGAATTTCAATCACTCTTTGTAGCTAGATTCCATTCTTTTGTTGTCGGCTCACATTCTATTGGCCAAAGCAGCCGGTACCTTTCTCTTTGATAAAGACTTGCACTGCGTGAATGACTTTTTTGACCCTGTGTCCATGATGGGGGCGATTGCTCGCCAGCACATAATGATGAAAAAGGTGTTGGAAAAAGGTATTAGGGGGAATAGGCTGTTTCCCTATCAACTGGTCAGCGTCAAAATACTCTTTTTTTCTTAGAGAAACTCAGTTAAGCGGCTACAATGACTCGATAATTTTGTGAATTTCTCCCATGCTCCATGATTGGATAAAGTCAAGCTACGCTAACAAGCAAATGGAATGATGTTTTGATCGTGCAAAGCCGTTTGAACATTTGTGCCGTACGCCTGTTGAATATTTTCCATCGTCATTACTGCTTGCGGCGTATCGTTAGCGAGTACTCGGCGGTTGAGCAATAGCAGACGATGATAACGATTAAGCGCTTCGCCCCACTCATGGCTGCAAACCAGCAGCGTCTTACCTTGCTGGCTGAGGTCAGCAAAGATACTTAGCATGATGGCTTCGGTTTTCTTATCGATGCCGCTAAACGGCTCATCTAGCAAATACAAGTTGGGCTGCTGAGCCAGCGCGCGCGCTAGAAAGATGCGCTGCTGCTGACCACCCGAGAGCTGACCGATGGGGCGGTTTTTGAGCGCTAGCATCTCTACGCGATCCAGCGCTGCGCTTACGAGCTTTTTGGCTTTGGCATTGGGCGAGCGACCCCAGCCAAGAGCCCTTGTCTGCGCCATCATCACCACGTTCCAAGCCGTGATGGGGTAGTCCCAATCGATTTGCGATCGCTGTGGTACATAGGCAACCTGCCGCCGCTGACGCTTCAGCGAAGCTCCATTCAGCAGGATTTCTCCCCTGTAAGGCGTCAGGCCCAGAATTGCTTTGACTAGGGTGCTCTTCCCAGCGCCGTTGGGTCCAATGAGCCCTACCCATTCGCCTGGGCTCAGCGTCAGTGAAACCTCAGACAGTGCTTCGATTCCTCGGTAATTCACCGACAGGTTTTGGACCGCTAACATACGTAAGAAATGATAATCATTATCGCATATGGGAAAAGTCTAGCAGATTATTTCTGCGCAGCTCTTATTTGGGTGTGATATTTTGAGAATGATAATCATTCATTTTTCGTAACATTCATGTCTGGGAGCTGCTTAGCCAAAGACTATCCGCTTGGAGCCTGTTCACCTTCAGGTGAACCAGTGATACTCCAACGGGGTGGCGATGCCATTACAGCGCCTGCTCAAAGAATGCCCATTACAGTCATTACTGGCTTTTGGGAGAGCGGAAAAGCTATGCTGCTTAACCATATTTTGAATAACGCTCAGGGCCTGAAGGTGGCTGTGCTGGTCAATCAATTTGGCGACATTGAGATGAATGCTCAGCGGGTGGTTTCTGAGCAGAACGACAGGATAGAGCTTAGCAACGGCTGCGTTTATTGCACAATTAGTGGAAGCTTGGTAGATACGGTTTCCTGGGTAATAGAGCATGAAGATCAGGTGGATTACCTGGTGATAGAAACCGATGAATTGGCCGATCCACTGTCGATTGTGACGACGTTTAGGGATGCGGCGCTAAAGGAGATAGCTCGGTTAGATTCTGTTTTGGGCGTGGTCAATGCTGAGACGTTTGGCCTGCCACTACTAAAGCATTCGGTGTATGTCAATCAGCTGATCTACAGCGACGTCATTGTGTTGGATACAACCAATCTGATTAGTGCCGATAAGGTTAGTGCTATTGAGCAAGATATTCATCTCTTAAAATCGGGTGCGCAGATTTTGAGCTGTAGCTTGCAATCCGCGTCTCACTTGCCATTATTGGCTCTTTTAGATGTCGGGCTAGCCGAGTCTGAAAGCTATGTCCCTTTAGAAAAAGAGTGGTCAGAAAAAGAACTTTCGGAAAGAGAGCTTTCTAAATATTTTGCGTCTGCTCATTTTGTTTCGATTCCTTTTTGCAGCGATCGCCCCTTTGACTTCACTAGGTTTGAACATTTTCTGATGGAGCAACTTCCCGAAAACATCTTTCGGGCTAAAGGTACTCTCTGGTTTAAGGATCAGCCCTGTCGATATCTTTTCCAGCTAACAGCAGGTAAGCGATGCAACCTTTCTCCGGACACTCACATGCCTCCCAGCCAGAATCGGCTCGTGTTTATTGGACACAAGCTCAACCCATTGCAACTCACCCAGCAGCTTGGAAATTGTTTGACGGGCCAGTCCGTTTCTCTTTTAAGCTCTTAACCGCTCACTTGCAATAAAACAAAAAATAGAACATCTCACACTTATGACACTTTCTACATCGCCTGCTACATCGACTGACGTTTCATCGATTTCCCTCTCGCCAAGCTCTACTTCTCCTGTAGAACCGGTTTCTTCTCGGCCAACCGTTTCTGATGCCGAAATGCGGCAAGCGGTGCGAACCCTGCTCATTGGCTTAGGCGAAGACCCCGATCGAGAGGGGCTCGTTGACACCCCTAAACGAGTCGTTAAGGCACTGAAATTTCTGACGTCTGGCTATCATCAGTCCTTAGATACGCTGGTAAATGGTGCCATTTTCCATGAAGCGGCCAAGGAAATGGTGATGGTCAAAGATATTGATCTGTTTAGCTCCTGTGAACACCATATTTTGCCTATTTTAGGCAAGGCGCACGTGGCGTATATCCCCGATGGCAAGGTGATAGGGCTTTCTAAAATCGCGCGCATCTGCGAAATGTATGGTCGTCGCTTGCAGGTGCAAGAACGATTAACGGTTGATATTTCTGAAGCCCTTGAGAATGTGCTTAAGCCCAAAGGTGTTGCCGTTGTGGTAGAGGCTTCTCACATGTGCATGGTCATGCGCGGCGTGCAGAAGCCAGGGTCTTGGACGGTGACCAGTTCAATGCGTGGTGTCTTTGCTGATGATGCCAAAGCCCGTCAAGAATTTATGAGTTTGATTTCTCATCGACCTTCTTTTTAGTAGAAACACCTTAGTGAAAACATCTTCGTGAAAACACCTTAGCAAAAACGCTTTGCCCATAGCCCTTTAGAAAGCCCTTCTAAGGGGCACTCGTTGCTTGAGGAAATCTTTCTAGGAAAGTGTTATGACTACCCCTTCAACAACAGCTTCTGCTAACACTATGTCGCTAGCGATGGACGACAAACGGTTACCCGTTACGATTGTGACAGGTTTTTTAGGTAGTGGTAAAACCACTTTGCTCAATCATATTTTAGAGACTTTCGAAGACTTTAAAGTTGCCGTGTTGGTGAACGAGTTTGGCGATATCAATATTGATAGTCAGTTTATCGTTGAGCTTGATCAAGACATGATTGAACTGACGAATGGTTGCATCTGCTGCAGTATTAACGACGATCTGTACAATGCGATTTATCGGGTGCTAGATCGCCGAGACCAGGTTGACTACTTGGTAGTGGAAACCACAGGCGTGGCTGATCCGCTGCCAATCACCCTTACCTTTTTAGGGACAGAGCTGCGCGATCTGACTCGGCTCGACTCGATACTGACCCTGGTTGATTCTGAGTCTTTTGCACCGGATATTTTTGAAAGTCAGGCAGCATATAGCCAAATCGCCTATGGCGATATCATTATTCTCAACAAAACTGATTTGGTGACGAGCGATCGCATAGCGTTTTTGGAAGAAAGTCTTCGCAGTATTAAAACAAATCCTAGGATTATCCGAGCCGAGCAGGGAAAAGTACCGCTGCCGCTAATTATAGATGTGAAGGTGGGAGATGCCGGCGCTTACCAGGAGAAAGCCCAAGAGAAGCTAAGAGAAACGGAGCTGGCCAAATCACATGGCCATCAGGGCGAACATGGTCATGATCATGACCACTCACACGACCATGATCATTCAGCTCATGATCACTCAGCCCATGAGCATTCACACGACCATGACCACTCGCATGACCATTCACACCATGGCCATGATCACCATGACCATGACCACGCCGGCCATTTAGAAAATGATGGATT
>ERZ1740067.2408-NODE-2408-length-11430-cov-5.732308_pt1 | contig 11430 bp, 8 predicted proteins | sample MGYA00581736_ERZ1740067 | MGnify/ENA primary metagenome ERZ1740067 (study PRJEB43018, sample SAMN04849236) | marine metagenome | isolation source: floating plastic debris | place: Pacific Ocean | collected 2008-08-27 | study: EMG produced TPA metagenomics... | reverse complement strand
CCCTTGGCGCGAGACGAAAGCAGCGCGGCATCCTGAGACACCGCGCTGCTGATTTCTGAGTTGTCCGTGGTGATCAGCGGATCTCGACCGCATAGGTATCGACAGGAACCACTTTAGAGATCAGGTCATTTTCAGCCATGAATTCAGCAAAACGCTGATAGCGGCCTTCATCAAGGGCTGCAGGGCGTTTTGCAAAACGCGGAAGCGTATCGGCCCAGGCGCGTTTGTTCAGCTCGTCATTCAGATTCGGGTAGGCTTCGATAAACGCATTCCAGGCTTCGTCCGGATGGTTTGTCAGGAAAATCGTGGCCGCTTCGATGGCCGCCATGAATTTTGCATAGCGCGGATCATCCGTCTTGTCCTTGTGAACAACGTAGATCAGCTCGTCAAAAATCGGCACACCGTTCTCTTCCGGATAGAACGCCTTGCCTTCCTTGCCTTCAATCTCAATCTGGGTGAGCTCGAAATTCCGGTAAGCGCCAATGACCGCGTCGACTTGACCGGCCATCAGCGACGGTGACAGAGCAAAGTTGACATTGATCAGCTCGACATCATCGACACTGAGGTCGACGGACCGCAGCATTTGGCCGAGCATGGCGTCTTCAAACCCGGACACTGAGAATCCGATCTTCTTCCCCTTAAGGTCTTTCAACTCCTTGATCGGACCGTCTTTGAGAACGATCAGAGAGTTCAATGGTGTCTCGACGAGCGTACCGATCCACTTGAGCGGAAGTCCTTCTTCGATCTGGGCGTGTAAGGTCGGCTGATAGGAAATGGCAATGTCGCCCTGTCCTGCTGCAACCAGTTTTGGCGGCATCGCGGGGTCGGCGGGTTCTATCAATTCGACATCCAGACCTTCTGCCTCAAAGAACCCCAGTGCCTGAGCGGTGATCAGCGGCGCGTGGTCGGGATTGGTGAACCAATCCATCAGGACCGTCAGCTTTTCAGCAGCTTGTACAGGTGCCGATGCACACAGAGCGGCTGCGAGAGCGGCAGAGAGCAGTGTTTTTTTCATTCAATCCTCCAAGGAAAAGCAGATCAGTCTTCAACCTGCCAAGGAACAAGAAACCGGGTGAAATGGTCCACGGCGAACCGCAAAGACAGAACCATGAGAGCGAGCAGGATCAGCGCGGCAAACATCACATCGGTCTGCATCCGCGCGTTGCTTTGAAGCATGATGAAAGCGAGCCCGCCCTTCGCGCCGACCCACTCCCCGACAATCGCACCGATTGGCGCGAAAACAGCCGCAATCCTCAAGCCGGACGCCAAGGCAGGCATGGCAGACGGCAGCCGGAACACCCAAAGTTCTTTGAGGCGGGACACGCGATAAAGGCGGCTGAGGTCAGAAAGTCCGGGATCAAGGCGGCGCAGACCATCATAGAACGTGGAGGTCACGGCAAAGAAGATCACCAAAACCGCCATGACAATTTTGGAGGCAAGGCCAAATCCGAGCCACAAAACAAGAATCGGCGCGATCGCAAAAACGGGCAAGGCCTGGGTGACCAGGATCGTCGGCATGATCGCCCGTTTGGCAACAGGAAACACCCAAATGAGGATCGCCAAAAGGCACCCTGCAACGACTCCAAAGACGAAACCGAGAAGTGTCTCGGAAAAGGTAATGCTTGCATGGTGCAGGAGAAACAGGCCCTGGTTTTGAAACGCTACAAAAACGCGTTCCGGACCAGGCAGCATATACGGCGGGATTTCAAAAAAACGGACCAAGGCCGCCCAGATAAAGATGGCAACCGCTACACCTGCACAGCGTTTTAGTAGAAAATTCAAAACCATCATGGTCTGCCGCTCCTGAGCAGGAGGGCATATGGTTTTGTGTTTCTATAAAGGGCAGGCAGCTGTTGAACAGCGTGTGCCCAGCGCATAAGCGCATAAGCAGACATAAGGATCTCCCGCCTTCGGCCAAGCCGAAAATGACACTGGAGATCCGGGAAGAGGCTAAGGTTTCCGTCCCTTCGCCGGCATGACCCGGATCAGGTTCTAAGGGTTCGGCGCGATGCCATCTCAGTTCCGGAAACCGGAACACCCCTCGGACCAAGCGGGACAATGCCCCGCCAATTTACAAATTGCAAGAGAAACTGCCGACCACCGGCCAAAAACGAAAGACGGCTGGTTATGCTTAGCCAGCTTGCCAGGCGGTGACTGCCTTTTCAACGACATCTTCGCCGATCGGGCCCTTCTCGAGCGTGAGAATGCCGCGTTTGCCATTCTCATAAAGCATCGGAATGTCGATCCAGCCGCGCTCACGCAGAAGTGCCAAATTGCGTTGTTGCTCATTGGGCAAGCTGGAAAGGGCAATCCAGAAAAAGCCGGGAGATACCTTGACGGATGCCCCGATCAACGCATCACCGCGCGCTTCCTCGGTGGGCTTCATGACCAACCCGGGAACATTGACGATATCGCCGCCAGAAAACCCTTCTGGAAGCTCATATTTGATTTCAACCAAGTGGCTTGCCGGCAGGGACGTATCATCGTTAGGTTTGATACGGATATCAACTTTAATATCCCGCTCCGGAATTTCGACGGCAGCGGAGAGGACAGACTGCGCTTCACCGCCAAGATCGGTCTCTTCGCCAAGTGTCCAGATGACGGCACCTTGCGCCGCAGTGCCGGTAGAGCTGGCATCTGCCCCTTCCTCATAAAGGATGGAACGCTGCGCTCCGGAAGCCGGGACCTGAGCTGCCGGTGCCGACTCGGATTGCTCTGGGCTCACTGCAGCAAGGCTGTCCGGCGGGACGCCCTGGCGTACCCCGGCGCTGTCCGTTGCTGTCGTATCGACATCGGCGGACGGGGTACTTTCCACATTCGTCACGATGGACGGTTGAGCAACAGTCCCCGGTGCGGTTTCTTGCGGGTTGATGGTCGTAGTTGTCACTGCGCGTGCGTCAGGTGCGACCACATTTGCATCGGTCTCATTCAAAAGACGATCAGTATTCTTGCTCGTCTCGTCCGCATCTTCCGAGGTTGCGGCCACAGTGTCTTCGACGGGTGCCGCTGGTTCCGTAACAATCGCTGTTTCCGGCTCTTGTGAAACAGCCGGTGCGGCATCGGTCACAGTCTCATCAGACGGCCCAGACAAAAAGAAATAGGCTGCGGCTCCAAGAACCAGGACGGCAACCACAGCAGCTGCTGCAATCGGCACTGTCCGGTTTTTTTCGTCCGAATCGCGAAGCGCCGCTGAAGCAGATGATCTTGAACGGCTGGCGCGGGACGATGCTGGGGTGTCTGTTAAACCCGCTGTGCTGGTCTGCGGCTGAACCACTTCGTCTTCAAAGAGCGGTTCTGTTTGAGACACTTGATCATCCGAGACCGAACCCGGTTCGACTGAAACTGGGTCGTAGGCAGGCGGAGTCTCAGGCGAGGATACTGGACTATCCGGCTCCGTCAGACTTGAACCGGTCGTTCCTGACAGAGTCGCGGCTTGAGGCTGGCTATCGTATGAAGCGTCGGGCGAAGGAACACTTGCGGGGTCTTCCACGGGATAGGCAGACGGCTCCGGAGATGTCACTGGCGATGCAGGTGTTGCCGAAGTCTCAGCCGGAGGAGTCGTGGCGGCTGCCGGAACCAGCGGTGCTTGCTCCGGTTCGCGAACCGGTGGTGCAGATGGCTGCAATCCCAGGCTTTCTCTGGCAGCTTCAGCCTCGACCTTCCGGATTGCCTCTTCCAGACGAAGTTGCTCTGCCGTTATTTCCGATGGCGACAGCGGCGGCTCATAGGCCTTGAGCTGATTCACGAAGGCATTGCGCGCACGGCTGTAAACGCTTCGCCGCGCTGCACCGTTGCTTTCGGGCAAAGACGCGATCGTTTTCTTTAAAATCGAATAGTAATCAGCCATCTTCCTGCCTACCGGCCAACTGCACTCATGCATCTCCTGAATCAGATTCGCGACTTCTTCGTGACTTATACAAAGTTTTCGAAGAGAATTTCGCCTATCAGATCGCGCGAGACGCGCACAGTTGTCGTTCCACTTTGCTTTTGATGCCGGAGATTCCCGATTTCAAAAGCTACCGAGTGCGCAGCGATTCGCAACGCACTCTGAGCATCTTTGATATTGTATTGTTTACGTCAATTCGCTCAGTCTTGGAAAGGATTCTGCACAAGAATTGTGTCATCGCGTTCCGGACTGGTCGACAAGATCGCGACCGGTGCACCGATCAGCTCTTCAACATGCCGTACATATTTAATCGCTTGCGCCGGAAGCTCAGCCCAGGTGCGCGCACCTTCTGTGGATTCTTTCCAACCCGGCATGCTCTCATAGATCGGCTTGACCCGTTCCTGAGCGCCTTGCGACGCTGGTAGATAGTCGATGCGTTCGCCGTCGAGTTCGTAGCCAACGCAGATCTTGATTTCCTCAAGACCATCCAGAACATCAAGCTTGGTCAGTGCGATACCGTTGATACCAGACGTGCAAACGGTTTGGCGGACTAGAACGGCATCGAACCAGCCGCAACGGCGGCGGCGGCCGGTGACCGTGCCGAACTCGTGACCACGGGTTCCGAGAAACTCGCCGACTTCGTTTTGTTGTTCGGTCGGGAAAGGCCCCTCGCCCACACGTGTGGTGTAAGCCTTTGTAATACCCAAAACATAGTCGACCGACCCCGGACCAAGGCCGCAGCCGGTCGCGGCCTGCCCGGCCACAGTGTTGGACGATGTCACGAACGGGTATGTCCCATGGTCGATGTCGAGAAGTGCGCCTTGAGCCCCTTCAAAGAGGATCCGTTTGCCTTGGCGGCGTTGCTCGTCGAGCAAGTACCAGACCTTGTCCATGTAAGGCAGAACCTGATCTGCGACACTGGACAGCTCTTCGAAAATGGCATCCGCGGCAATTTCGTCCTGCCCCAGACCCCGGCGCAAAGCATTATGGTGGGTCAGTAGCCGGTCGATTTTCGCCGGGAGCGTTGTGAGGTTTTTTAGATCCATCAAACGGATCGCACGGCGGCCAACCTTATCTTCATATGCCGGACCGATACCGCGCTTTGTTGTGCCGATCTTGGTGCCGGTGTTGGAGTTTTCACGAAGTGCGTCCAATTCCCGGTGCAAAGACAGGATCAAGGTTGCGTTTTCAGCCACCCGCAGGCTTTCAGGCGTGACAATCACCCCTTGCTCGCCGAGCCGCTTGACCTCTTCGGCCAACGCGTGGGGATCCAGCACAACACCATTGCCGATCACAGACAATTTGCCGGGACGTGCCACACCGGATGGCAGCAAGGAGAGCTTGTAGCTCACACCGTCAATAACGAGCGTATGTCCAGCGTTGTGTCCGCCCTGGAACCTTACAATGACATCGGCTTGTTCCGACAACCAGTCGACAATCTTGCCTTTGCCTTCGTCACCCCATTGCGAACCGACAACAACCACATTCGCCATCTAGCTTTTGCTCTCCTAAAGCAGGTTCGTGACGTCCTTGACGCCAACACAACAAGCCCCGGACAAGGCCCCGGGGCAAACGGCGCGGACTATAGACAGGATTGGTTTGCCGCGCGAGTCTTCCCAGCCATTTAATTGAAGAATTGCGCAAGCTACCGGACAAACTCTCCCCAATTCTGGTGCTTGGTCATTTTATCGCTGCGCAAGACAAGCCAGCCCGTCCAACATTCGCTCGGTTTTCGGGTGTCGGGAACCGAAAACACATGGTACCCGGGAGACATTCACCTGGTTGGAGCTCCCACATGAAATTGCAGCATTGGATCTTGCTGATTTGTCTCGGCGCGATTTGGGGCGGATCGTTTATTTTTGCCAAGGTTGCGGTTGCCGAGATCCCTCCGCTGACTCTGGTCTTTTTCCGCGTCGCATCCGCCTGCCTTGCACTTTGGCTCGTGCTCTGGGGCCAAGACACTCTGAAGCAGTTTCCTATCAAGATGGCGGCCTCGTTTTTGGCTATGGGCCTCTTGAACAACGTTATCCCATTTTCACTGCTTTTTGCAGGACAGACTGTGATCGGGGCAGGACTTGCGTCTATCCTCAATGCGACGACACCGGTCTTCACCGTTTTGGTCGCCGGAGTCTTGTTCCGCCAGGAAACTCTCGGCATTCACAAGATTGCCGGTATTGCTCTCGGAATTGCCGGCGTCGCAACGATGCTTTCCGGTAGCTTGTCCGGCATAGTCTCAGACCCTTTGTGGGCTCAGGTGGCATGTCTGGGAGCGGCGCTGTCCTATGCCTTTGCAGCGACCTTTGCAAAACGCTTCAAAGGCCTCCCGCCACTAATCTCGGCAACTGGTCAGTTGTCCGGATCAACCTTGATCATGGCCCCGATCGCGTTGTTCGCATCCGGTTCTTGGAGCGTGGCGGATCCAGGCGTCATTGCTTGGCTCAACGTTCTCGCGCTCGGGATCTTCGCGACTGCACTTGCTTACCTGATGTATTTCCGGCTTCTGGCCGAAGCTGGCGCGACCAACGCTTCGCTGGTCACGCTTCTGGTGCCTGCCAGTGCCTTGTTTTTTGGATGGCTTTTGTTGGGTGAAGAATTGTCGGCGATCCAACTGGCCGGCTTCGCACTCTTGTTAAGTGGGTTGGTCGTTCTTGATGGGCGGCTCTTCGCCCGTTTCAAACCTGTATCCACACCAGCCAAATAGCAAGCGCCCGGATGACATCTCATCCGGGCGCCATTGGTATCAAAAGCGAAGCGGCTTGACTTGCTTCACATGAGAGACCGTCTCCAAGCGTGCCATGACCTCCTTTGAGACCGGGGCATCCACTTCAACGAGACATATCGCTTCCTCTCCTGGCGCTGTCCGGCCGAGGTTGAAAGTCGCAATATTTACCTCGTTGTTGCCCAGTTCCATTCCAAGGTGGCCGATAAAACCCGGTTTATCTTCATTGGTAATGTAAAGCATGTGCTCGCCGAGCTCAGCTTCCATATTGATGCCCTTCACCTGGATAATCCGGGGCTTGCCGTCAGCGAAAACCGTCCCTGCAACAGAGCGGCTTTGGCGCTCTGTTTCCACAGTCAGGCGAATGTAGGTTTCATACGCCCCCTGCTTGTCCCGCCGCACCTCTTCTATCTGCATGCCCCTTTCTTTCGCAAGGATGGGTGCAGAGACCATGTTGACGGTCTGCAAAAGCGGTGTCAGCAATCCAGTGAGTGCAGCCGACGTCAGCGCCTGAACGTTCATGTCGGCGACGGCACCGGCATATTCCAGGCGAACGCGTTCAATCCCGGTTTCAGTAAGCTGTCCAGCGAAAGACCCCAACTGCTCGGCCAACCGGACAAATGGCGCCAGTTTCGGCGCTTCTTCAGCCGTGATTGACGGCATGTTGAGTGCATTCCGGACAGCACCGGTCAAGAGGTAGTCGCACATCTGCTCGGCGACTTGCAGAGCAACATTCTCTTGGGCTTCCTCCGTTGAGGCTCCAAGATGCGGTGTGGACACGAAGGTCGGCGCGCCGAAAAGCAAATTATCCTTGGCCGGTTCATCGACAAAGACATCGAAAGCGGCGCCCGCAAGTTTCCCGCTATCAAGTGCATCACGGACGGCCTGTTCATCAGCAAGACCACCGCGGGCACAGTTGATGAGGTAAGCCCCGTCCCGCATTTGTGCGATCGCGGCTGCATCAATGATGTTCCGCGTCTTGTCAGTGAGCGGTGTGTGCAACGTGATGAAGTCCGACCTGGAGAGAAGCCCATCCAGTTCCACCTTCTCAACGCCGAGCGCGAGCGCCCGTTCTGGCGTCAGGAACGGGTCAAAAGCGATCACCTTCATCTTGAGACCGATCCCCCGCTCGGCAACGATCGATCCAATGTTTCCGCAGCCGATCAGGCCCAGGGTTTTGCCGGTGATCTCGCGTCCCATGAACCGTGACTTTTCCCATTTGCCAGCCTGGGTCGACGCATCAGCGGCCGGGATCTGACGGGCCACCGCCATCATCATGGAAATCGCGTGTTCGGCCGTCGTGATGGCATTGCCGAAGGGCGTGTTCATCACGATGATGCCGCGTGCCGTGGCCTTGGGAATGTCGACATTGTCGACGCCGATCCCTGCACGGCCGACAACTTTCAGGTTGTCCGCTGCGGCGATGATTTTTTCGGTCACCTTCGTGGCAGAGCGGATCGCCAGGCCATCATACTGACCGATGATCTCGCGCAGCTTTTCCTTGTCCTTGCCAACATCTGGCAGGAAATCCGCCTCCACACCACGATCCTTGAAGATCTGCACGGCAGCTGGAGACAACTTGTCAGAAATCAATACTTTCGGGGCCATATGAGCCTCTCCTTGACATCAATACCTGACCGGGCAGCGCACCGCCCGGCATTGGACTTAGCTGTTCAAAGAACAGGCTCAGGCGGCCTGAGAGTGTTTCGCTTTTTCGGTTTGGAAGGCCCAATCCAGCCAGGACGTCAGCGCTTTCAGATCACTGGCCTCAACGGTTGCCCCTGCCCAGATCCGAAGACCGGATGGTGCATCCCGGTACGCGCCAATGTCGTAAGCAACGCCTTCACTGTCGAGCAGAGAGACCATGCCCTTCGCGAAAGCGGCCTGCTGCTCATCTGACAGCGCCAGAATGTCCGGATCAACCACGGTCAGACAGACGGACGTGTTGGACCGGTTAGCAGGATCCTTCGGCAGAAAATCGACCCAAGACGTCTGATCAACCCAGTCAGCCAGAACCTGAAGGTTGCCGTCAGCGCGCGCGACAAGACCGGCCAAACCACCGAGATCGTCAGCCCATTTCAGAGCATCGAGATAATCTTCAACGCACAGCATAGACGGGGTATTGATCGTCTCGCCGCGGAAAATCCCTTCAATCAACTTCCCGCCTTTGGTCAGGCGGAAAATCTTTGGCAAGGGCCAAGCCGGGGAATAGGTTTCAAGGCGTTCGACAGCGCGCGGGCTGAGGATCAGCATGCCATGTGCGGCTTCACCGCCAAGCACTTTTTGCCAGGAAAACGTCACCACATCGAGCTTGGCAAAGTCCAGCTCCTGCGCGAATGCGGCCGAAGTCGCATCGCAGATTGTCAAACCTTCACGGTTCGCTGGAATCCAGTCTCCGTTCGGCACACGAACGCCGGATGTGGTTCCATTCCATGTGAAGACGACATCATTCGAAAAATCGACCGTCGAAAGGTCCGGCAGCTCACCATAAGGCGCTTCTATCTTGCGCACATTTTCCAGCTTCAGCTGTTTGACCACATCGGTCACCCAACCGGACCCGAAGCTTTCCCAGGCGAGCATGTCGACGCCCCGGGCGCCAAGCAATGACCACATGGCCATTTCAACTGCGCCCGTATCGGACGCCGGAACGATGCCAATGCGGTAATCTGCTGGAACGTTCAGCACCTTGCGTGTCAGCTCAATGGCTTCCGCAAGTTTGGCTTTGCCTGGCTTGGCGCGGTGCGACCGTCCAAGCGGCGCATCGGAAAGCGCTTCCAGCGACCACCCGGGACGCTTAGAGCAGGGACCAGAAGAAAAATTGGGATTGGCCGGACGCACGTCCGGCTTGGAGATAACTATGCTCATTTCAAGTCTACCCTCACAGATAGGAGCCCCTCGTTGGGGAGGGGTGGCCCATCTATGGGGATAAAGCCGAACGGCAGTTACGTCAATTCAATTGCGAAAAGGACGTGAAAAGGGCCGGTCGATGACCGGCCCTTTCGCTAACAAGTATTCTGGATAATCAGAAATTGCTCGTGATCGGTCCGGCCGGATAATATGCCGGAGCCGCTGCAGGTGCGTTGAATGTGTAGCGTGCACCAATGCGGAATTCGTGAGCGGTCAGGTCTTCCCACACTTCACGGGATTCGCCTGTTCCAACGTTGTAAAGCTTTACGGTTTTCGCCTCGCCGAGGTCCTTATACCGGTAACCTGCGTCGATGCTCCAATTCGGCGTGACAGCGTATTCTGCACCTGCCATCAAAGCCCAGGCAAAATTCCAATCGCCGTTGCTACCGTCGTAGCTTGAGGACGTACCGTCAGGATTGAGGGACGTCTTATTACTGGCGCTCACATATGATGCACCGATACCTGCACCGACATAAGGTGTGATGCGGTTCCAGGTCGCAAGATCAACGTAGCCGTTCAGCATGACGGTCCAGACGTCGATGTCGGCTTTCTCGGTCGAGAACTGGCCAGGAGCCACACAGCCGCCGCACGGCGCATAGCCCGTTGCGGTTGCTTTGGCCTCATAATCGACCGTGACATCACTTCTGAAGTAACGGTTGAACTGGTAGCCGACACCAACGCCGATCATCCAGGTATTGTCCAGGCTCTCCCGCTCGTAGCGCAGATCGCCGATTGCTGAATCGCTAAAACTGCCTTTGGGATCACCGTAGACTTTGTAGCCGATGTCACCCCGCAGATAGAAACCGCCGACGGCCGCAGGAGCGACCGGAACGTGTTCAATGACCGGCGTCGGCAAGTCTGCTGCAAAACCCGCAGTGGACAGCACAACAGCAAAGCCGGTCAAAGACAAACGTTTAAAAAATTTATCCATGTCTTCGTCCTCTTTCGATGTAGCGTCTGCATTTCATTGCCGACACACCAATCTCGAGAACAAAAATGACGCGTATTCATTAAGGTTGACTTAACTGTGTTCTTTAACCGAGTTTTTTTACGTAAATGAATGGTAAATCCTGCGCCTTGCTTTTTACCAAACATTAAAAAAGCCAGCTGAATCAGCTGGCTTTATTGTTAAGACCGTAAGTGAACCCAAGAGGCAGCAGGCGCTACGCAGCGGAAGAAGCAACAACCCCGGCAATATCGTTCACAACTTGTTTAACCAAATCCGCGTCATCACCTTCGGCCATGACCCGAATCAATGGCTCCGTCCCGGAAGCCCTGATCACGAGACGGCCGGATGTGCCGAGACGGGCTTCACCGTCCTCAATCGCAGATTTTACTTCGGAATGCTGAAGCGGCGCACCGCCTTTGTAACGGACGTTTTTCAGGATTTGCGGAACAGGATCAAACCGGCGGCAGACTTCCGACACAGGTTTATCCTGCTGCTTGATACACGCCATAATCTGAAGAGCGGCGATCAACCCGTCACCCGTGGTCGCGAAGTCCGACAGCACAATATGGCCAGACTGCTCTCCGCCCACGTTGAAGCCATTGGCGCGCATATGTTCGACCACATAACGGTCGCCGACTTTCGTGCGCTCAAGACCGAGCCCCAAATCCCCCAAATACCGTTCCAGGCCAAGATTGGACATAACAGTTGCAACGATACCGTTGCCCGCCAAGCGACCATTGGCTTGCCAGGATTGGGCAACCACCGCCATCAGCTGGTCACCGTCAACTACAGTTCCGTTTTCATCTACGATGATTACCCGATCCGCATCACCATCAAGGGCAATGCCGATGTCCGCGCGCACTTCATGAACCTTCTTGGACAACGCATCTGTGGACGTCGACCCGCAGTCCTTGTTGATGTTAAACCCGTCCGGAGAAACGCCCATACGGATTACATCAGCACCGAGCT
>ERZ1740067.2407-NODE-2407-length-11448-cov-7.350917_pt1 | contig 11448 bp, 7 predicted proteins | sample MGYA00581736_ERZ1740067 | MGnify/ENA primary metagenome ERZ1740067 (study PRJEB43018, sample SAMN04849236) | marine metagenome | isolation source: floating plastic debris | place: Pacific Ocean | collected 2008-08-27 | study: EMG produced TPA metagenomics... | reverse complement strand
ACGGCATGCTGTCGCCCGTTGACTTCGAGATCAGGCACCAGAAACTGAACCAGGCAGGTGTCTACGAAACCAGGGGCACCTCACTGAAACTGGGCATAGAACGCTGGGAACAGTCTGATCTTTTTAAACGGGCAAGCCACAGCAGGACGCCTATGTCGAGCGCTACAACAGCACCGTTCGCACCGAAGGGCCGGGACCATACCACTTCGCGACCGTCGCGGCGGTGCAAGGCTGTACCACCCGTTGGCTTTCACCTAACAACCACGAAAGGTCAAACGAAAGCATCAGAGGCATTGCCCTCGTGCAGAAATTGAAAGCAGCTCAGATTCCGCTGATTAACCCCTCCAAAAAATGGAGGATTACCCATGCAGCGCGAAATACAGCGCGACACTATATTCCAAAAGGCCGATCTATTCTTTTCGTATGTTCAGCGTTGTGTTGGAAAGGCTCGCTACCAGCCTCAATGTTTTACGCGGCAAAGTGGGCAGAGCATCCCACGGCGTGTACCGCGTCGATGAGGCGAAAAACCTTCTGCGCCGCTCTGGCCACTACCTTTTGGCACGCTGACCACGGGAATAGATATCATCGTAGCGGATAATGTCGTCTTCCCCCAGATAAGCGCCGGTTTGCACTTCAATAAGGACCATAGGCACCTTGCCGGGGTTTTCCATTCGGTGCACCACGCCAAGTGGGATATACACGGACTGGTTTTCGCTCACCAGCTGGACATGCTGGTCAATAGTCACCTTGGCGGTGCCGGCCACGACGATCCAATGTTCGGCCCTATGGTGGTGGCTTTGCAAGCTCAGCTTGCCACCGGGTTTGACCACAATCCGCTTGACCTGGAACCGGTCTGCGCGCGCCAGGGTCTCAAAATGGCCCCATGGCCGGTGATCCATGGCGAGTTGCTCGGCTTGGGCAGCCCCTTTGGCCTTGAGCGCGGCCACCGCCGCCTTGACCTCTTGGGTGCGGCTGGGGTCGGCCACCAGCACCGCGTCGTCCATGGCCACGACAACGAGATTTTTTAGCCCGATGCCCACCAATTCCTGATCGTCCGCCTCGGCGCGCAAAAGCACATCAGCACAGTCAATGGCTGTGACTGGGCCTGAAGCAGTGACCCCATCGGCCCCGACGGGCATTTCCCGTCGCACCGCATCCCAACTTCCCAGATCAGACCAATGCGCGCCGAACGGGACCACGGACAGGGTGTCTAGCTTTTCCATCACCGCATAGTCGATTGAGACTTCAGGAAGCCGTGCCCAGGGCTCGGGCGCCAGGCGCAGGAACCCAAGATCGGTTTCCGCCTCCATGACGGCCGCAGTCACATCGCTCAGGATATCCGGGGCGAGGCGCGCAAAGGCGTCTTTCATATCACGCGCGGCAAACAGGAAAATACCAGCGTTCCACAAATATCGCCCAGTTTCCAGCATCTGCGCGGCCGCATCGGCTTGCGGTTGATCAACAAAGCGCACCAGGGGGGCAGGGGCTCCGAACGTGCCTTCCATCTGTGGTGCTGTTTCAAGCTCAAGATACCCAAAGCCCGTCTCTGGCCTATCCGGCGCGATCCCGAATGTGACCATGCGGCCCTCTGCTACGGTCTCAAGCCCGGCTTGCGCTGCAGCACGAAAGACATCGGCATCTGGAATGCGGTGGTCCGAGGGTGCCACCAGCAGCACCGCCTCAGGATCACGCGCCAACGCTGCCAGACTGGCCGCAAGAATGGCGGGCGCCGTATTGCGTGCCTCGGGTTCGATCAGGACCTGTCCTGGATCAATGCCTACCGCCGCCAGTTGTTCGGTGACGACAAAACGGAAATCGGAATGGGTCAGGACCATGGGTGCAGCAAAGCCGGGGCCCGACAAGCGCATGGCCGCTTGTTCGAACAAAGACGTCTCGTCCAGCAGAGCAGCGAATTGCTTGGGGTGGCTCTTGCGCGACATGGGCCACAGCCGAGTACCTGATCCACCGCTCAAGATAACAGGTGTGATCGTGGTCATAGAAAATCCTACGTGAGTGCGCACCCTGATATGAGGGCGTCAAACCAAACAAGGTGCGTGCGTGCAAGCGATTTCCATGTTTCAGGCACCCTGGGTAATGGTTGTGGTGAGGCGTTTTGAGTTTGGGCCAAACGCTTTTTAAAAACATAATCTCGCGCACCCGAGGGCAAAACGAGCAATATTCTTGGGCAAATCGACTAGGTCGCTACTCGCAATAGCGAATTGCTCTTCACCTTGATGGAACCATGGCACATCCATGACATCACTGCGCGTATTATGGCAAACCTGTTTCAGGATGGGCCAACTCTAGCGGGTTCTGGGTGGTCCAGACGGCGCCATGCTTGGAGTGTTGCCGCCTGGCTCCGCCCGTGAAGGGGCTTTAGAGATCTCGCAGCCGATCGATCGCCAAAGGCTCTATAGCTCGGATCAAAGCCTGAGCCGCATTGCTTTCGCGGTGTTGTGATCTGTCGCGGCGGCGTTTGAAAACAACTGTGCCGGGGACATTGGCATGGCGCCAACCCCTGGCCGTGGCCTCAACAAACCACTGGTAATCCTCAAGCGCAAAGCCGCCCGCGATGTCACGATGGGCAAAAGGCAGGGTCTGGAAAGCCCGCGCGGGCGCCATGCACATCGCATCATAGTAATTGCACATCGCCATGACATGAGGTCCAAACAGCGGATCGTCCTGATCGGGGTTGGAATAGACCTGCGCACCCCCGTCAAACATCCAGTTCACCTCTGGATGGGCAATGGTATCGATGCCCTGGGCCGCACGGTCTTCGAGCAGACCCACCCCCTTGACCAGCCAGTTTTCGCTGATCAGATCGTCGGCATCCACAAAGGCCAGAAAACGCCCGCGGGCCGCCTGCGCCAACGCGGTGCGGGTCTGGCCCTGATCGGCAAAGCCATATTCAAACCGCCGGGCGCCGGGCAGGTATGTGGGCAGGGCGTGATCGAAAAACCGTAGGCACGCCTCGGAGGCGCTGTCAAAGCCCACCAGGATGTCGATATCCCTGCCAGACATCGCGGCACAGGCCGCCGCGACACTGCGCAAGGTCGGCCCCGCCACATGGCTTTCCCCATGGGCCGTGATCGCCACGCTCAGGACGGGAGCATTCGGGCGCAAAGCAGGTGCAGCAAGCGGCAGCACGTCTTTTGGCGCGACTGGCAGATCCAGCCTGGTAAGCAATGCGTCCAAACCAGGCATGCCCGCCGGTGAGAGCCGTTCGGGCTGGACCGTCCTCGCCACCACCGTCATAGCTACGTTCAAGGACGCCGCAAGGGCCGGCAGGTCCGCCTGATCGTCAGGTGGACAGTAGCACGCCGCCGGGTCCACGCCTGCGGCTCGACAAGCTGGCGCCGGGGCCACAATCACCGCCCCCTGACGCGCCATCTGCGCCAGCATAGGGCCACCGCTGCCCGTCTCAAGCCACAGATCTGCTGCGCGGGCTGCCGCCTCATAGCCCGGCTCGCCGGCAATAAAGACCTCGACATGCGCCGGGAAATAGCGATAGCGGCGCTGTTTGCCCGCCCCGTCCAAGAGCAGCGCGAAACGCGCCTCCGGCACCTGTGCCGCCAAAGCCATCAGGCGGTCCGTTTCCAGCGCATTCAACCCCCGCGTAGCGCCTGCGACGCGCAAGGGGGCCGCTTGGGGCCGCGGCGCGCGCACCGCCTCTGGCAGGGCTATGGGCAGCACCCCGAACCGCGCCTGATCGCTGGCACTCAGGCCAAAACATGCGCCAAGCTGGCGCGCGATCTGCTCGGTTGGGACCCAGACCCCTGACAAAGACCCAAAATATCGGTAGAACCGGCCAGACAGCGCGCCATCCAAAACCGTCACATCCGGCATCCAGGCCACCAGCGCCGCGACAGCCGCCAATTGCCGACCATAGCTATCGATCAGTGCCCATACCGCCTCTGACCCCGCTCCGCCGCTTGCAAAAATACAGATCTCGGGTCGCAAAGACCGCAGAAACTCGACCTGAATACGGGCCCTGGTCCGTGCAGTCTGCGCGGCCGCGGCCTCCGGCAAAGAGATCAGGCGCACGCCTGCGGCAGACAGATCGGACCAGTGTTCGGGCGCAAAACCCTCTGATCCCAGGCGCAGCACCACAATTTCGGGTCCGGGCATGAGATGGGCAAGGTTTTGGACCAGAGCGACAGTCGCGCTTTCTGCGATGCCGCCAGGGTGGCCAGTGACCAGAACGCAACGGGCGCGGCGCCAGCCTGCCGCAGATTGCAATTGGAAAAGCGCTACGATCCGGCTCAAGACATGTTCACTGCCCATCGGCAGAAGGCGCGGGGCAAAGGCCTCTGGCCAGGTGTGTGTGATCAACGGTTCCAGACATGCCGCCTGCTCTACCATTCGGGCCAGATCGCCATGTGTCAGTTGGTTGCGCAAAACATTAAAGCGGGTGTTCAGATAGTTATGTAAACGTATCGGGTCTTGGCTCAGAAGCTGCGCAAAGGCGGCAAAATCGGTGTCCGTTGCGCAGGCGGCCGCCATACCGGGATCTGCGCCCGCCTTTGCCCAGTGGCCAAACGGGGTCAGACCCGACCCGGCCGCCTCTGGCACAGCGCGCAGATACGCCGCCCCCGAAAAGAAGGGCGCCGGATCGCGTCCTGCGGCAGCCCCGGCCCGAATGTAATGGGCCACCGGATCAAGGCGTGAACGGGCCACATCCTGGGCCTGACCATAGTAATAGGCATGGTCAAAATACGGCGCGATCAGCGCATATTCTTTTGCATACTCGGGCGGCACGGGCGCAGCGCGGGCCGCTGTCAGCAGCGCCTTGAGATCATCTGGCAGAGGGCCCTCTATTGCCGCCGCATCGGTCAGTGCCTGAAGGTAGGCCGCCCCAAGGGATACGCGCGGCAGGCTCATGAGGCGGATTGCCGGGTTGGGCTTTGGTCGGCAAAATCACGCAATTTATCCAGCACGTCCTCATCCTCGATCTGCAGATCCAGACAATGCTCTGGATAGGCATTGGCAAGACGCAGAAACTTGCGCCGCTCAATACGCCTGCGCTCCCATAGTAGGGCCTCGCGCCCCGCCCGGTTTTGTTCCCAGCCCACGTATTCCGGATAGCTAAGGGGATGTGCCCGTTCGAGCGTCTCAACGGCATGAAACCAAGCTTTTCGTTTGCGCGAGACCCAGATCAGCCGGGCATCTGGCGCGATGGCCTTGCACACATAAGGGTGCAGCACGGTCTGACCCAGAGGTCCATGCTGAAACAGATCGTATTGGGCGATTGACCGCGTCACGGGTGCCAGAATATCGCGCACCCGCGCGGCATGACGCTCCATATAGACATGCGGTGCTAGATGCCTTTGGACCGTGGCATTGGCTTCGGTGATCAATGGGCGAAAGCGTGACAACTGGGTGAGGTTTTGCACATCGGGCCTGCTCACAATGCCCCAGTCCTGTAGCGCGTCCTTTAGAAGCTCGACCCCGCTGCAATAGGGTGCGGCCAGAATCCAAACGGGAGATTCGATCACGCTACTGGGACGCCAGAAAGCCCCGAACCTCATCCGATGATCCGCCGAAGCTGGCGGTAGGTCCACAAAAGCGCAGGGCGCAGGGCGGGCACACGGTCCGCCAGAGACCTACCCGTCGCCACCAGCCGCGCCAGCGAAAGGCTTTGACGCTGCGCGGCAGGACCACGGGCATGGCTGGTCAGAATGCGGGCGTAAAACGGGGTGCGCAGCAAGGCTTGCCAGTAGTGCTCGCCCAGCAGAACAGGGCGTTTCCAAGGTTTATAGTCCCCCGCTGCGTAATGGATCACCATAGGGTTCCTGCGGGCCTCCATGGCCGCCTCGTAATTGGCCTGAGGTACGCGCCCATAACCCTCCTTTACGGTGTTAAAGACATTATACCGCCCCGGCAGACGCAAAACGTCATTCTTGAAATATACATTAAGAATATCTTGGTCCCGAAATAGGTATTTCCCCGTCTGTGCCATTTCAATCAAATCACGCCCTGTCTTGGCCGTATCCAAGGCTGCGAACTGAAACAGTAATAAGCCTGCATTGAAATAGCCCAGAATCTGCGCCTCGGTCAGCCCAAGGTCATTGCGATAATAGTCCCCAAGATCCGGTACAGCGGGATCTACCGTCGGTGTGGGGCCTGTCAGCACACGGGTCATGATGTAGTCGGTGACTGCCGCCAATGGGGCGTTGCCCATATCCCAGTCAAAGATCTCGGCCACATCGCCGAGCAGGATCATGTCCACATCAATGTACAGCAATCGGTTCAGCCCGGGCAGCAGATCAAAGAGCAGAAACCGGTTATACGTGGCATTGGAAGGGGCACGGCTGGGCGAGCGGTAACTGCCCTTGAATGCCTGGCCAACGGCTATGGGATAGAGGGTGGTGTTCGGCCGAGCGGCAACTAGGCTTGCCAATAGCTCTAGATCATAGGCGGGCACATCAGTTTGCAAGAAAAAAAGGTTTATCTGGCGTTCCGGGGCGGCGTGATCCAACATCGAACGGACCATGGCTGCGGCATGGGGCACGTACGCCTGGTCGGCGGCAAAGGCGACGTTGATATGCTCTGGCCCGTTCAGGTGCTCGCCTGTGATCATAGGAAAGACAGCGGCATCTTTCATATTGATGATAGCGGCCCGGTGAATGCGGATGCCAGGCTCAGTCCGGCTCAGATGGTGCACAAATACAGTGAGCAATCGTTCGGCCACAAAGCCCAGGTACCGCCGCTGACGTGGATCATAGAGACTTCGGTCCAAATCGACCGCTTCAAGCTTGAAGAGGATGTCAAATAGCCAGGCACAATAACGATTGGCCAGCGGTTTGCGCATCAGCATCATATTGCCCAGCAGGATCTCAGGGCCGGTGGCCACATGATCGAAACTGGTCAAGTATTCGGGATGATCGCGGGCAATGATGGCACGGGTGGCTTCCCAATCGCCTGGCGCATGGCGCTTGGTATAATTGGAGGCCACCGACTGGCCCATGACATGCGGCGGCGGCACCACCAGATCGAAGTGGTTTAGGCTCTCTGCCAGCCAATCTTCGGTCTCAGCGCACCAGGAGGCCACATCAAAGCGGCCTGGGAAAAGCTCGGCCTGCCGCGTGCCCTCAGCCGCCGCCGTCGTACCAGTAAAATCAAATACGCGGCGGTAGTGCATCAGGCCCAGCCATTGAGCCTCTGCGTCATTCTTCCACGCCCAATACAGAGCCGTCAGTTCGCAAAATTCCGGGTTGCGTTTTGAAATATTGTCGGCGCTATCATCGCCAAGCATCGGCGCCAAAACCGGGTCCAGAGGCATTGCGGCCCGGGCACGGCCCACATGGATAGGACGGATTGCACGGCTTTGGATCAGAGGGGCTGCGGCATGATAGGCAGAGTAGATCGAAATGGTCAAAGCGCAGCCTCTCGCACCGTCTTGTCGCATGGGGAGTAGAAAGCTCAAGGCAGGATGTCAACGCAGGCGCACCGGACATCCCCGCCCCAAAGTTCATGTGATGCTCTGCAGCGCTGCAGTCGTTCGGGCCAAGTATCCAGCCTTGGTTTGAAGCCGGACCCAAACAGGTGGCATGTTGTCTGGCTTTCAGGAGGCCAATCCGGAACACCACCGGGTGGCGGATTTTGCCTCTGAGGAAGCCATAACAACGGTCATCGAAAAGCCCTAGGCGCTGCGGTTAGAATATGTGGTGACGCAGCTTTGCTTTAGGGACGAGTCGGCGGCGGATTGGGCATGGCTTTTGCGCGCCCTCAGATTGGGGCGAGCCGGAGATCACCTCCCCGCTCCAGATGTATCGGGCCGACAGGCACTTGAGTGTGCAGCAGGTGGGCCGACGGTATGCGTATTGAGATACAGGCGCGCGTGTCGCGCTGGTTTTTGACAACCTCAGGACGTGCTCGCGATCACGAGCGCACTGGCGAGGGCGCATCCGCCGCTGCGTTGGTGGCCGCGGCGGATATGGGCGGGAAGCGCAAAAAACCGCCATTCGCACTGCGTTCTGCTTCTTACCTTGCCTCCCTATTTCTGCCTTTTTTGTCCCTTAGGGACCATGCTATTGGGTGGGTGTAGGTTAGGAGCAGAACAGATGTGTGTTGTTTGCATGATGGTGGACGCAGAGAATGGCGCAGGCCAGACCACGGCGACACCGGATCAAAGCACTGCCATTCACGATAGTTTTGACAGCAACATTCAAACGCTCACCGGAAACGATATGGCCTATCGCTGGAATGTTGCCGCGGATGTCGGAACCGAAGTGGTAGTGACCTACAACTTTCCATCCAGCCCGGCCTCCTATCTCGATAGCGATGACCGCGCTGGCTATCAGGGTTTTGACACCACGCAACAAGCTCTGGCTATTCAGGCACTTGACGAATGGGCGGCGATCAGTGGACTAACCTTTGTCGAAGTGCCCGAAGACGAACAGGCCGAGATTACATTCCAGTTCATTGACATGGATCCCGGCACAGCAGGCTATGCCTATTACCCATTTGTGGGCTCGTGGAGCGGCTTGGATTACATTATCCCCGGCGACGTCGGTGGTGATATCTTTATGAGCGACACCTACGACTATTACGGTGGTTTGAACGTTGGTGGCTGGGCCTATGCCACCTTGCTGCACGAAATCGGTCATGCCATCGGGCTCAAACACCCGTTCTCAGGAACTCCTACCCTTAGCTCCAGCCTGGACAACAGCTTGACCACCGTGATGTCCTATAACTGGAACATCATTCCGACCGATCTGGGGTGGCTGGATGTGGCTGCAGCGCAGGCACTTTACGGCAGCAGTTCGACAGTCAGCGCCTATTGGGATGATGCGTCAGATCGGCTGTTTCAGCAAACCGGGAACGGGGGCGGCAGCCTTTTCGGACAGTCGGTTGATTCCTATATGGAAGGCGGGAATGGGAACGACAATTTCTATAATCCTTTCGGCAATGACACTGTCGTAGGCGGGAATGGCAACGACACAGTCTATGTCGACACGTGGTTTTTTTGGACAGACGTCATCGCCAACGGGGATACGCTGTTGCTCGACTATGAAGGCGAAACCATCACCCTCACTGGGATCGAGAATTTTGTTTTCTTCAACAACACCTATACCCGACAGGAATTGCTGCCCAGTGTTGGCTATACCGGTACGACCGGCAACGATATCCGCTACGGCAATCAGGGCATCGACACGATGCTGGGCGAGAATGGCAATGACACGCTCTATGGTGGCAACAGCGGTGACAACATCACCGGCGGGCGGGGCCATGACTATCTTGATGGCCAGAACGACAACGATGAAATCCGTGGCAACAATGGCGACGACACCATGTTTGGTGGGGACGGGCTCGATAGCCTGTATGGCGGCACCGGCGAAGACAGCATGACCGGCGGCGAGGACAACGACGTGATGCGTGGTCAGCGGAACGGCGATTTCATGGATGGCGGGGATGGAAACGACAACGTCAAGGGCGGCGGTGGTAATGACACGATCTATGGCGGGGCCGGGGACGATTTCCTCAAAGGTGGCACGCGGGTTGATGTGATCTATGGCGGCGCGGGCAATGACACAATCAATGCCAATTCCTTCGATGACACGCTTGATGGTGGGACCGGCAATGCCAGCCTGAATGCAGGCGGCGGCAACGACCGGCTGGACGGCGGTGATGGGAACGACACGCTCAAAGGCGGCGGCAACAATGACGTGTTTGTGTTCCAAGGGGTAAGCGCCTCCGATGATGATCGCTTCCTCGATTTCACCATCGGACAGGACAGGCTCGAACTTGAGCAGGATTTGCTCGGCGGGCAGACACTGGATCAGTTCTTCGCCGGCAAAGCTGGCAGCTTCAGCGCCACAGGTACTCTGAATTTCGACAATGGGTCCAGCATCACATTTGTGGGGCTAAATGACCTCAACGCGCTGGCAGGCTCGATCGATCTGATTTGAACAAAGCTCGTCACGGTGGCATAATTCTTGAGAGAGCGTTACCGTCGGGAGGTTTGGCGCTCCAAGTTTTCTCCCGGCTCCGCCTCGAAGTTCTCTCACTGCAGCAAGAGCCTGCCTGAGTTCACGAATAACCTCGCTCGGATCTAAACCGGTCCGCCCAGCGTGGATGTGCGAGCAATCGCGCCATTGCTAGCCGCACATTTTTTCGCCCGTCAAGGTGACGGTACCTGCCTGACACACTGAACAGCGGTACGCCTGCTGAAGGTGATAAAAACCCGAGGATGTGGGCGCAGGGTTGTATCAACCCTGCTCTGGTCTTTGGCGGAGGATCAAAACCCGTGAGCATCCCACCTTTAGACAAACGTGATGTCGTCCACCACCACGGTCTCATCCAATACACCATTTAGAGTGATGGTATTGCCCCCACCAAAATCAAAGACAGTGTTTCCATTTACCACGTCGGCAAAAGTGTCGACAACAACTGCCGCATTGGACAGGCCGCTTGTGAGCGCTGTCGAGATCTGCAGCGTATCGGTGTCGTCCTGGAAATCGAGCACTACGTCTGCCCCCATTCTGGTTTCGAAGATGAATGTATCCTCGCCACCGCCGCCCCTGAGAGTATCGTTCCCGGTGCCACCGTTGAGAGTGTCATTGTCGCCGCCAGCGTTGAGCAAATCGTTGCCGGCATCCCCATTGAGTATGTCGGCGAAGGAGTTCGCAAAGATCCTGTCGTTGCCCTCGCCCCCGTTAAGTACATCAGCTCGCGTGCCACCCTTTATGAAGTCGTTGCCTGCGCCGCCGTCTATGCTGTCATTGCCGCCGCCGCCCCTGAGATTGTCGTCACCTGCGCCGCCGTCAATCGTGTCGGCATTGCGCTGGCCGGAGATGCGATCTTCGCCCGCGCCGCCATTGAGCGTATCTTCACCGCGCCCGCCCCGCAGGAAGTCATCTCCAGAGCCTCCGTCGACACTGTCATCGCCAACGCCTGCACGGACATCATCTGCGCCATCACCTGCATCGATCGTATCATCACCGCGCCCGGCATCGATGGTGTCGTCCCCTGCTAACGCCGTGATTAGGTTATCTCCATTGCTCCCGACAAGCGTCTCAGGATTTGACGTTCCTACGATCGGATCTGGAATACCCAGAACCCGGATTTCCACAGTCGCAGTATCGGTACCGCCATCTGCGTCCCTCACTGCGTAACTGAACGTATCTATTCCGACTTCGCCTTCTGTTAAGCTGTCAAAGGCGCCGTTGGGATCGTAAGAAAAGGTGCCGTCGCCAAGGTCTGTGACGACGCCCAGGGTTCCGACAAGATCAACAGCGCTTACCGACAAGACATCGCTGTCTGGATCTACGTCGTTGTCCAGGACATTTCCTGTGATGAAGGCGGTGTTCTCTTTTGTTTCAAATTGCGAACCCGCATCGTCCTGCGCATCGGGAGGTATTGGAAAATCGTCGTTCGCAATTGTTGCCTGCCCTGCGGCATCGTCGACGCCATTTGCGATGGCGGCGTTTGGTGTGACGACAAGAG
>ERZ1740067.2406-NODE-2406-length-11457-cov-4.442466_pt1 | contig 11457 bp, 9 predicted proteins | sample MGYA00581736_ERZ1740067 | MGnify/ENA primary metagenome ERZ1740067 (study PRJEB43018, sample SAMN04849236) | marine metagenome | isolation source: floating plastic debris | place: Pacific Ocean | collected 2008-08-27 | study: EMG produced TPA metagenomics... | reverse complement strand
CTTGGTGCCGTTGGGGACGCGGGCGGGGTCGCCCAGGTAGATGAAGCGCTCGTCGGGCAGGCGCTCGCGGAGCGCTTTGAGGACGCTGAGCCCGCCGACACCGGAATCGAAGACGCCGATGGGGCGCTCGCGTTCGTCCATGGCCCGAGACTACCGCGCTCAGGCGGCGTCGCGCGGGCGCTCGTCCTCAAGACGTCCCGCCGTCCACGACAGGATGTCGCGCCAGGTGACGATCCCGGCGCATCCGCCTTTCTCGTCCAGGACGGGCAAGCACGAGACGCGCGCGTCCAGCATCAGGGCGATCGCCTCGGAGATGCTCTGCCCTGGCGTCGTGCTGACCAAGCCGCGAGACATCACCTGGTGCGCACGCTTCTTCAGCGTCGCGGCGTCCGATCGCGTCTCCCCCATCGTCCCCGCCCAGGGGGAGAGGTGACGCAGCAGATCGCGGTCCGAGACCACCCCAACGACCCGCCCGCGCTCGCAGACGATCAGATGATGGAACCCCTCTGCGTCGAAGAGCTGTCGCATGCGGTCGACGGTCGTGTCGGAGGTGACCGTGACCACCGAGGCTGTCATGATGGTGGCGACGCTTGGGTCCATAGGACCTGTATCGGCGATCCGCATCGCGTGATCCAGAGCGGAAGGCACCGCTTGATCCCCAACGAAGGGGGCCCGGGCTCGGAAGACCGCCAGCGGGCGGCAACCCGCTCGCGGTCGCTCTCTCTTACTCAGCGGGGCTCACGAGCGGCGGCGTCTGACTCCGAACGCCACCGATGCGAGAGCGATACTCAGAGCGCCGGGCGTGGGGACCTGCAGCAGTTCAACACCCGTGATCGTCGCCGCCACCGCGACGTCCTGCGGCGGAGATGTCGGCACGGCTGCGATGTCGACGAGTGAGAAAGAGCCAACGCCCGTGCTGGCGGACAGGGCGAGGTCGAACTCGAAGCCGTCGAAGGTGTCCGAGAAGGAAACCGGGCCATCCAGAGCGAGGATGTCGAGCCCGTCGATGATGTTGGGCGTCGCGACGTCGAAGGTGTATGAGCGGGTCGGGCTGGTGAACGATCCTTCGAGTTGGAGTTGGGCGAAGCCGCCGCCGGTATCGATGGTGAGCGTGCCGGTGAAGGGCAGAGGCAGATCGCTCGGCTGCGGGTTCTGGCTCAGCAGATTGCCGTTGATGACCGCGAACGTGAGGTTGTCGGCGTCGGTGATGATGCCCGAAAGCCCGTACACGATGGGCTGGGCGGAAGCGGTGGCGGCGAGCGCAGCGATCGCGCTGCTTGCAACAAGCGTGGGAGTAACATTCATGGCGAGTTCTTTCCTTTGGTGTTTTTTTACAACGATCGCGCATCGCGGATACTGTTGGCGCACGCGACTGTGTGGGGTTGATTCTGAGTGGGCGATGAGAACGGATGCCGGTGCCGGGGATGAGTGGTTCCGATTGGTCGGGCACACCCGGGTATCAGCGCTGAGAGTGTGTGGAGTCTCTGCGTGAAGAGGTCGTCATCCCGCTCTCAACACGCGCAGCCGATACCCGGGCGACACATTCGTCGCAGGCATCGTTCGGCGTGTTGGGAGGATGACGGTGACATCGTTCTGGAACATAACCCGTTCTCTGAGGAAGTCATACCATCAAAGGCCGATTTACTTTGATTTCAGGCGCACACTCTGGGCGCGAGCCACGGGGCTCGGAGTGCGCCTGCACCGTCCCACTCGAACAGAGCTCGCCTGTGCCCGGCGTGGCGCAGGCGGAGCCACTCGATGCGCGTCACGATCGTGCGCACGACGCGGAACCGGTCGAGGCCGGCACCCGTGTCTTCGCGCACGATTTCCGGCGTGTTGGTGACGGGCGATGGTGCCTCTTCACCCGGCGGCAGCGGGCCGCGATAACAGACGCGCGAGCCCACGGACGTGCGGCCCCACGCCTCGCGGACGAGCGGATCGTCGTCGACGCCCAAGACGGAGGCTATCGCGGCGACACGAAGCTGGACGCGGCTCTTGTAGTCGTACAGGTGCCACAGCACGCGTGGGTTCGAAGCGATCTGCTTGACCTTAGGCGAGCGCACGTCGGTATGACATATCAGCACACGCTCTCCGGGCGCGCAGGCGCGGAGCACGACGGTGCGCGCGTCCGGGTTCCCGCCCATGCCTGTCGTCACGAGCGTGGGTGTATGGAACGCGTGCCGGCGGTCGGAGACGCCGCGGGAGAGGGCGTGCCATGCGGACTCGAGGACATCGTCGAGCGTGTCGGGGTGAGGCGGGTGCATTGGAGGTTGTAGGGCAGTCACACCGCGGATTGACGCACACGCTCAGCGGCGCATGAATTCCTCGATTTCCTCGATCGTCCGTGGGAGCCCCTGCGACAGCACCTCGGAACCCGTCTCGGTGATGAGCACGTCGTCCTCGATGCGGATGCCGATGTTCTCGCCTGTCAGGTAGATCCCGGGCTCGATGGTGATGATCGTCCCGGGCGTGAGCGGCAAGTGGTAGTTGCCGGCGTCGTGCACGGAGAGGCCTAGGAAGTGCCCGAGGCCATGCTTCATGTCGTCGGTGTACCCCGCCTGCTCGATGACCTCGCGCGCGATGTCGGTGAGCGCTCGGAAGGTGATGCCGGGACGCACCGCTTCGATGGCGGCGTCCGCCGCGCGGAGCACGACCTTGTAGACCTCGCGCTGCCTGGGGGTGAAGGCGCCATCGACGGGGAAGGTGCGGGTGATGTCCGCGGCGTAGTTCTCGACCTCCGCGCCGACGTCGCACAGCACGAGTTCGCCCGCCTGCATCACGCGATGGTCGTGCTCGCCCCGGTAGTGCAGCACGCAGGAGTTGGGGCCGGACCCGACGATGCTCCCGAAGGCGAGCCGGCGTGAGCCCTCGCGCCGGAAGGCGGACTCGATGATGGTGCGCAGCTCGAACTCGGTCATGCCGGGGCGGATCATGGCCATCGCGTCGCGCAGCCCCGCCTCGGTGCTAGCGATCGCGCGACGCGTGAGTTCGATCTCCGATTCACCCTTGGCCTGGCGCATCGCGGGGAGGATCTCGCGATCCAGCCCGACGGAAGCGCCCGGGATGCGGGCGGTTGCATCGCGCAGCACCTCGAACTGCTTGGGGACCGGGCTGGTGTACCCGACGACGGGCCCGAGGAAGACGGCCTTCATCGACTCGCCCGTGAGGATGGCGTTCGCGAGCGCGCTGGGCAGCGAGCCGATCCGTCGGACACGCGCGAAGCCGGTGCTCAGCTCGATCTCGCGTCCGAGCCCGGAGCGCTCGCCGTGCCAGACGTGGTCCTCGACGTCGAGCATCGGGAGGAAGAGCACCTCGGCATGCTGGTCGGCATCGGGGTCGAGCAGCAGCGCGGCACCGGGCTCGTGTTCGATGCCGGTGAGGTAGTAGAAGTCGAGGCCCGAGCGGTCGGGCCCGCCCGAGGGCGAGTCGCGGACATCGTTGAAGATCACCGCCGCGGAGAACCCGTTCTCCTGCATGTGACGCAGAAGGCGTGCGCGGCGCTCGCGGTAGACCTCGCGCGTGACGAGCCCGCGCGGGCCGGCGTACGCCATCGCCTCGTCGCCCGTGGGCAGGACGCGGTCGGGCGTCTCGTGCGGGACGACGACGGAGATGTCGTCGACCTGTGCGACGGCTCCAGCGGAAGACAACGCGAACGCGAGCACGGCGGATGTGATTGAATGCATCCGCCGAGGGTATCAGAGAGGGCGTGGCGCTCGTGCTCAGGCCCTGCTAGCCGGGCGTGAACCCTGACGTCCTCGCCCGCCAGGACGCTTGCCCTTGGGAGCGGCGTTGCTGCGGCGTGCGTTCTTCTTCCGCTTGGGCTGGTGCGATGCGGAGGCGCTATTGGAACCCGACCGCTTGGCGTACTTCTTTTTGGCCCCGGTTGACGGACGCGGCTTGCGGCGATCTTCGGGCGCCTCCGACGCTATGCCGAGTTCCTCCGGGACGGGCGTGGCTTCGAGGCGCTCTTCGGTGAACCGCTCGATCCCGCGCAGGAGGCCGCGCTCTTCGCGGCTGCAGAAGGAGATCGCGCGCCCGGTGGCGCCCGCGCGTCCGGTGCGCCCGATCCTGTGGACGTACGCCTCGGGCTCCATCGGGAGGTTGTAGTTGAAGACGTCGGTGACGCCGTCGACGTCAAGGCCGCGGGCGGCGACGTCGGTCGCGACGAGCACGCGGAACTTGCCGGCGCGGAAGGCGCCGAGCGTGCGTTCGCGCTGCTTCTGCGTGCGGTTGCCGTGGATCGCGCTGGCCGTCACGCCGCTGCGCTCGAGGGACTTGGCGAGCTTGTCGGCGCCGTGCTTGGTCTTGGTGAAGACGACCCCGCGCTCGACGGCACCCTCTTCGAGCAGGTGCTTGAGCAGCACCGGCTTGTGCTCGACCGCGACGTGGTAGAGCGACTGGTCGATCTTGGGCATCGACGCGGGCTCGGGCGTGATGGTGATGCTCACGGGGTCGCGGAGCATGGAATCCGCGAGCGAGCGGATCTTGGGCGGCATCGTCGCGCTGAAGAAGAGCGTCTGACGCTCGCTGTGCAGCTCCTTGGCGATTCTGCGGATGGGGTCGATGAATCCCATGTCCAGCATGCGGTCCGCCTCGTCGAGCACGAACATCTCGATCGAGCGGAGATCGACGAGCCCCTGCTCCATCAGATCGAGGAGGCGACCGGGCGTGGCGACGAGGATGTCCGAGCCCGCGCGGAGCTGTCGGACCTGCTTGTGCTGCTTCACGCCGCCGTAGACGACGGCGGTGCGGAGGCGCGTGCCGCGACCGTAGGTGTGGAGGGCGTCGTCGATCTGCCCCGCGAGCTCACGCGTCGGCGCCAGGACGAGCGCCCTGGGAGCGCGACCGGCCTTCGAGCCGTACCGCTCGTTGGCGACGAGCAGCTCGATCATCGGGAGCGAGAAGGCGGCGGTTTTGCCGGTTCCCGTCTGGGCGCAGCCGAGCACGTCGCGACCCGAGAGGGCAGCGGGGATGCACTGGCCCTGGATGGGCGTGGGCTCCTGGTAGCCCTGCTCGTCGAGCGCCTTGAGGATGCGGGGGGAGAGTCCGAGCGAAGAAAAAGTCTGCAAAGAAACGGTCTCCGACGCCGGCGAATGGTGATCGCGCGGCGATGGTGTTGGCAATCATGAACCAACCTGGATTGGTGCAGGGGTGCCGGCCAGAAGAACGCCCGTGCCGATTCCGATCGGGGGCGTGGCCAGCTGGATCTCGTGTTGAGCCCGCTCGCATCGTCGCGAACGGACCACGAATCGACTGGCAAAGTCGGGGTGACTGGATTCGAACCAGCGACCTTCTCGTCCCGAACGAGACGCGCTACCAAGCTGCGCTACACCCCGAGGTGTGAGGGGCGAGTGTAGGCGTCGGGCCCGGGATCAACCACTTCGCACAGGACGCGACCAGGGCGGGACGGGCGAGCTCCCCGCCATCGCGAGGGCAGCGTGCGTCGCGGTGACGTGCCCGAGCGACATCCCGTGGCCCGTGAAGCCGGCGCAGCACCACAGGCGTCCGGCCTCGCTGACGGGGCCCACACGCGGCAGGCCGGCGGGGCTGAAGCCCATCACGCCGCCCCAACGGGCGATGACCGGGTATCGCCCGCCCAGCGCGCGGGCCGCGAAGTCTTCGAGGCCCCGCTGGACGTTGACGCTCACCCCGGCGGTGTCGGTCCGCTCCTCGTGCTCGAAGTGCTTCCGCCACCCCCCCACGACGACCCCGCCGGGCTCCGCGGCGCGGAAGTACTCCGAGCCGCGGTTGGCGGAGTAGGCGTGGTCCAAGCGGACAGACTCGGGCACGCGCAGGGCCAGCATCTGCCCGCGGTTGGCAACGACGGGGCAGTCGACGAGGCGCGAGGCCCAGGCGTTGGCGCACACCAGGACGCGCTCCGCGCGGATATCTCCTGCGGACGTGCGTACGGTGACGCCGGCGTCGCTCTCGATGAGGTCGAAGACTTCGGTGCGCTTGGCGATCGGCGCGCGGACGTGTGAGCGCAGCCACGTGATCATCCGCTCGGGGTTCACGACCGCGTCCCCCGGGTTTACGAGCGCGCACCGCGGGGGCATCTCGCGCCACAGGGTGTCCTCGCCCGACGTGACCAGTTCCGCGTCGAAGCCGTCTTCACGCATCATCGCCGCGGAGGCTTCGATATCCAGGTCCTCATCGTCCTCGTACGCCAGGAGCGTCGAAGGCCTACGCTCGAAGCCGTCGACGCTCTCTACGCCGAGCGCGATGAGGCGTTCGAGGTTCTCCTCCGTCGCGCGCCACAGGCCGGCGGCGCCCTCGCGACCGAAGAGGTCGACGGCGGCGGCGTAGTTGTCCGCCCCGCCACGCATCAGGTAGCCGGCGTTCTTGGTGCTCGCGCCGCTGCCGACGGCACCGCGCTCGACCACGAGCGTGTCGACGCCCGATCCGTGCAGGGCCATCGCGGCGGACAGCCCCGACACGCCCGCGCCGATGACGAGGGCTTCGACGCTCTCGGGCAGCTCGTTGGTTACAGGTCCTGACCAGTGCGATCGCATGTGCGGATCGTAGTGCGCGCAGAAAAACACCGTCATCGGGCGGGCGACCCGACGACGGCGCTGCTCTCGGTCCTACCGATCTCGCTCTCGTAGCGAGGGGGCGGATGGGCCCCTGCTCACGGGCGTTCCTCCTTACCCGAGGAGCTGGAGCACACCCTGAGGCTGGGTGTTGGCGAGCTGGAGCGAGGTCTGTGCGGACTGAGAGAGGATCTGTGCACGCGTCAGGCCCGCGGTCTCGCTCGCGAAGTCGGTGTCGCGGATGAGCGATTCGGCGGCGGCGGTGTTCTCGAGCGAGATCCCGAGCGAGCGGATGGTCGCGCCGACGGTGTTGGCCTGGAATGCGCCGAGGCGTCCGCGGAGCGAGCTCACCTCGCGGATGGCCTCGTCGATGACCTGCTGGCCCGCGTCGAGGTTGCCGTCGACGTGGTTGAGCTCCTTGCCTGTGCCGAAGTCGGCGAGGGAGTAGCGCTCGGTGGTCGGGTTGCCCGAGGCGTCGAAGACGCGGGCGTCGGTCACGCCCAGGTCGCGGGCGGCGACGTTCGCGATACCGATGGGCACGCGACCTGCGATGTCGACACGCGGGGCGAGCTGGAAGTCGGCGCCGCCGCCGGTGATGGTGAAGGCGTTGACAAGGCCGAGCTGGGCCGCGGACGGGTTGCTGGTGTCGTAGTCGAGCTCGACTTCGACGTCGAGGAAGTCGGTGTTGATGCGCACGGTGCGCCCGTTGGTCGTCGCGACGATGCCGTTGATGGTCGCCTCGACGTCCTGCCCGAAGTCGGTGAGCCCGTTGGTGGCAGCGGTCGCGGTGAAGAGGGCGGCGGGCGTGGTGCCGTCGAGCACCTCGGTGTTGCCCGCGGAAAGGTTGTAGATGCCGGCCTGGGCGACGGCGGTGTTGAGGGCCGAGTCCTCGACCACCTTGACGGAGACGAACTCGGAGCTGCCGTACTCGGAGCTGTCGAGACGCAGGCCCGTGCCCGAAGCCTCGGCGACGACGCCCGTCACGTTGGTGAAGGTGTTGATCGCGGAGACGATGTCGCTGACGGTGGCGCCGGAAGCGAAGCTGAGCTCGCGTGACCCGAGGGAGCCGGCGATCTCGATCACGAACTGGTCGTCGGAGCCGTCGGTGGCGCCGGCGCCGCCCAGGTTGAGCGAGCCGCCTAGGGAGAGGATGAAGCCCGCGAGCTGAGCGGAGGCGGTGTCGAGGACGTCGACGTCCTGCGTGCCGTTGAACTCGAGCTTGGCGCCGTTGACGCTGCTCTTGGAGACGACTCCCGAGACGTTGGAGATGTTGTAGTCGAGGTTGCCGTTGAGCAGCTTGCTGCCCTGGAAGGAGGTCGAGCCCGCGATGCGGTCGATCGTCTGGAGGATCGAATCGATCTGGAGCTGGTTGGCCTCGAGCTCCTCATCAGAGAGGCCCGCGGCATTGGCGGTCTGCGTCAGCAGGGACTGCACCTCGGTGAGCAGCGAGGAGATCTCGTTGAGGCCGCCCTCGGCGATGTTCACCACCTGATCGGCGCGTTCGGCGTTGCGGATCGCGGCGTTGATCGCGACCTTCTCCGCACGCAGGTTCTCCGAGGCGATCAGGCCCGCGGGGTCGTCCTTGCCGCGGTTGATGCGGAGGCCGGTGGAGAGGCGCTCGAGCGAGGTGTTGAGCGCCTGGTTGTTCTGGCCCAGAACACGCTGGGAGATCAGGGACGGGACATTCGTGTTGATACGAGTCATGGGGTTCCTCCGTGAGCCGGGGATCGTGTCGCGGTTCGCGCCGCTGTTGTGCGGGGCGTGCTGTGGTGATCGCCGGCTCCGCCGGTTGGCGCTCGCCCCGTCCGGGGGCGTGGTCTTGGGCGATCGGTTCGGTCCGTGAACGGGCGACGCGCCCGTGGTCCGATCGGTCCGTGCGTCCGCACAGGTCATCGACCCCGCACAGACCCACCTTCAGCGCATCCAATAAAAAAGTGGAGCGATAAAAGCCCTCCCCTGCCTCGTTCGCGATGCCCCCGCCATCACGCACGCGCCACGCCCGACAACCGGACCGCGAATCTCCGCGTCGAGCGTCTTCGGCTCAAGGCCCCGGTTTGTGGTCCGAGAGCGCGTGCGGGTACGCTGGCCCGTCATGCTCGTGCTCCGCGACATCCGCAAACGCTTCAGCGCCCATCAGGCGGTCGATGGGCTCTCGCTCCATGTGGAACGCGGCGTCTGCTTCGGGCTCCTGGGCCCCAACGGCGCGGGGAAGACCACGAGCATCCGCATCGGTGTCGGGCTTCTCGCCCCGGACAGCGGCGAGGTCATCGTCAACGGACGCGGGGCCCCCACCGACCACGACATCCGCCGGCACATCGGGCTGGCGCCGCAATCGCTCGCGATCTACGACGATCTCACCGCACGCGAGAACCTGGTCTTCTTCGCGACCCTCTACGACCTCGCACCCCGCGACGCACGCAGGCGCGCCGACGAGCTGCTCGAACGCGTCGGGCTCACCGACCGCGCGACCGACCGCGCGGGGGGCTTCTCGGGCGGCATGAAGCGCCGCCTCAACCTGGCCTGCGCACTCGTCCACAAGCCGGACATGCTGCTGCTCGACGAGCCCACCGTCGGCGTCGACCCGCAATCACGCAACGCGATCTTCGACCTCGTGCGCGAGCTCAAGGACGAGGGCGTGACCATCCTCTATACCACCCACTACATGGAAGAGGCCCAGAAGCTCTGCGACACCGTCGCGATCGTCGACGACGGGAAGCTGCTCGCGATGGACAGCGTGGAGGCGCTGCTCAGTGCGCACGGCGGCGACTCGGTCGTCCGCGTCACCTCGAGCGAAGGGGTGCGCGAGGTCCGCGCTCCGGACCCCATGCCCGAGCTGTCGCGCGCGATGCACGACCCGACGACGACCGCGCTCGAGATCAAACCGCCCGATCTCGAGCGCGTCTTCCTGAACCTGACCGGGCGCTCGCTGAGGGACTGACGCGTGCGCTCGATCATCGCCATCGCCATGAAGGACATGTTGCAGCTCTTCCGCGACCGAGTGGGCTTCTTCTTCGTCTTCGTCTTCCCTGTCGCCTTCGGGATCATGTTCGGATTGATCTTCTCAGGAGGCTCCGACGGGCCCACCGACATCAAGCTCGTCGCGCTCGACCTCGACGGGACCGACACCTCGGGCCTCATCGTCGAGCGTCTGCAGGCCGATCCGAAACTCACCGTTACCCTCTCGGACGACGAAGAGCTGGCCCGCGCGGGCGTCGTCTCGGGCGATCACTCGGGGCTCGTCATCATCCCCGAGGGGTTCGGCGAGGCGCTCGAGTCGATGTTCTTCGGCGAAGGGGCGGAGGTTCTGCTCGTCCTCGACCCCAGCGACTATCTCGAGGGGGGCGTCATCCGAGGCGCCGTCGCGGAAGCCTCCTATCAGGCGATGTTCGCGGCCTTCCAGGGCGGCGAGGCCTCCCGGCGGATGCTCGACAGCTCGCGCGCATCGCTCGCGGAAGCCGACGGGCTCAACCCCGCCGACCGACTGGTGCTGACCGGGCTCTTCAACTCGCTCGACAACGTCTTCGCGCTCGATGACGGATCCGAAGACGGCACCGACACGGCGGATGCGGGCTCGACCGCCGGCGGCTTCCGCCCCATCACCATCCGGGACGACTCGCCCGCGCCGGACGAAGAGGCCGACTCGGATGCGCCCAAGCGTGCGGCGCCCGACACCATGTTCGAGATCACCTTCGCCCAGGCCGTCGCGTGGGGGCTCATGTCGTGCGTCCTCGGGTTCGGGCTCGGCGTCGTCTCCGAGCGCACCCGAGGCACCCTGACGCGCCTGCGTCTGGCGCCGGTGCCGCAATGGAAGATCATCGCGGGCAAGGCGCTCGGGTGCTTCGTGACCTGCCTTGGGGTCCAGGTCTTCATCCTCGCGCTGGGCGTGCTCGTCTTCGGCGTGCGCCCCGACTCGTGGGTTGTGCTGATCGCGGGCGTGACGAGCTCGTGCATCGGGTTCGTGGGGCTCGCGATGCTCCTCGCCGCGATCGGGAAGACGGAGACCTCATCCGAGGGCATGTCCCGCGCGGTTCTCTTGGTGCTGGCGCTCGTGGGAGGGGCGGGCGTGCCCCTCGCGGTGATGGACGACTGGGTCCGCATCGCGGCCTCGGTCAGCCCTTTCAAATGGGTCATCGAGGTGCTCGACGGGGCCCTGTGGCGCCAGATGAGCCTCGTCGAAGCCCTCGCACCGTGCGGGATCCTCATCGGTATCGGGGTCGTAGGCTTCACCGTCGGCGTGTGGCTCTTCAGCCGAGACACGGACTGAACCCGAACGCCCCCTGATGCGGCGTGCCGGGATCGTCACCACCACCTAGCATCGCCACTCACCCATCACCCAACCCTCGCTCCGGAGCACGCTTCCTATGCGCACCTTTGGCACCACCGCCTGCATCGTCGCCCTCACCCTCGCGGGCTGTTCCAACGAGTCTGCCGAGTCCCCCGTCTCAGAATCCGCTGCTCCCGCTGAGACCGCCCAGGACGCCCCCAGCACCGAGGCGGACGCCAGCGAGGAGAGCACGCAGCCCCAGGAGACCACCGAAGCCATGAGCGACGACGCCCCGTTCGTCTACGTCACCCTCACCACCAACAAGGGCGACATGGTCGTCGAGCTCGACCGCGAGAACGCGCCGATCACGGTCGCCAACTTCCTCCAGTACGTGGAAGAGGGCCACTACAACAACACCGTCTTCCACCGCCTGACCAAGGGCGGCATCTTCGTCATCCAGGGCGGCGGCTTCGGGCCCGGCATGCAACGCAAGGCCACCCGCGACCCCATCGTCAACGAGGCGAGCAACGGGCTCTCCAACATCCGCGGCACCCTCTCGATGGCCCGCACCAACGACCCCAACTCCGCGACGAGCCAGTTCTTCATCACCGTCTACGACAACGTCCAGCTCGACAGGAACCCCGCGAGCGCCGGCTACGCGGT
>ERZ1740067.2405-NODE-2405-length-11459-cov-4.045247_pt1 | contig 11459 bp, 12 predicted proteins | sample MGYA00581736_ERZ1740067 | MGnify/ENA primary metagenome ERZ1740067 (study PRJEB43018, sample SAMN04849236) | marine metagenome | isolation source: floating plastic debris | place: Pacific Ocean | collected 2008-08-27 | study: EMG produced TPA metagenomics... | reverse complement strand
AGACGGCATACGAGAGTGGTCAGTGACTGGAGTTCAGACGTGTGCTCTTCCGTCTGGGACGACCGCACGGATTAATTCATACGGCGCCCGGAACATAACATCGACCGAAGCATAAAACCCAGCCGGATCGTCGATCATATTCGTTTCGATCAGCACACCGGCGTTGTTCACCAGAACATCAACCGGCCCAATTTGGGCAAGCAATGCGTCGGCAAGCCCACCATCGCGCGCCACGGCCGCAAGGTCCACCTGGGCCGACCCGCATCCCAAACGTATGGCCGCCTCGTCTCCGGCAGCGGCATCCCGTACTCCGATCACCACATCCATGCCGGCGGCGAGCAAGCCTTGCGCAATCGCAAGTCCAATACCGCGATTGCCGCCCGTCACCAGTGCTTTGGGCCGCTCTGGTCTCATCGCAACTTCAGGGTCGCCAGGCCGATCAATGCCAGGATCAGTGAGATAATCCAGAACCGGATCACCACTTGTGGCTCCGCCCACCCTTTTTTCTCGTAGTGATGGTGGATTGGCGCCATCAGGAAAACGCGTTTTCCGGTTGCCTTGAAGTAGGCAACTTGGACAATGACGCTGACCGCCTCGGCCACGAACAAGCCACCCACAATCGCCAGAACGATCTCGTGCTTGGTTGCCACTGCAATAGCACCAAGGGCGCCGCCCAGGGCCAACGAACCCGTGTCGCCCATGAATACGGCGGCAGGCGGCGCATTGTACCACAAAAAGCCCAGTCCCCCGCCGATCAAACCGGCACAAAAGATTAGCAGTTCACCCGTTCCAGGTACGTAATGCACGTCCAGATACTCGGTGAAATCCACCCGACCCACGGCGTAGGCGATCACACCTAGAGTGCCCGCCGCAATCATCGCTGGCATGATCGCAAGGCCATCCAATCCATCGGTCAGATTCACAGCATTAGCTGAGCCCACGATCACGATCATCGCGAAGGGAATAAACATCCAACCCATGTTGAACAGCACATCCGCAAAGACCGGAACGGCAAGTTGGTTGGAAAGCTCGGTCGGGTGCAATTGCCCCGCCACAAGGGCCGCAGCGCAGGCAATGGCAAAGCCCGCCGCAAGCCGTATTTTACCCGGCACACCCGCCGTGGATTTTCGGCTGACCTTTGCCCAATCATCGGCAAAACCCACCAAGCCGAAGGCCACGGTCACGCCAAGCACCAACCAAACATACGGGTTATCGAGCCGCGCCCACAGGAGCGTCGACAGGGTCAACGCCGCCAGGATCAGCAAGCCCCCCATCGTCGGTGTGCCTGCTTTTGTCGCAATATGGTGGGCCGGGCCATCCTCCCGGATCGGTTGACCGGCATTGTATTTATGCCGGAGCGCATTGATCAGCGGGCGGCCAAAGATGAACCCAAACACAAGCGCTGTAAAAAACGCACCACCCGCCCGAAACGTGATGTAGCGGAAAAGATTGAAGAAATCGCCGCCATCGGACAGCTCGTTGAGCCAAAACAACATCTAGCGGTTCCTCACACCTTTGCCCCAACCGACTGCCCCAGTTTCCGCAAGGCGTCAACCACTGTGGACACCCGCGACCCTTTGGAGCCTTTGACCAACACGACGTCTCCGGGCCTCAACTGCGCCGCGATTTGGCGGCACATATCCTGGGCATTTTCCGTCTGAAGCCCACGCTTTGCACCCGGTAACGCGGCATGCAAATGCGCCATTAAGGGTCCGGACGTATGCACCACGTCCACTTGTTCAATGGCGGATAGATCCGCAATCTCGGCGTGCATCGCCTCGGCCTCTGGCCCTAATTCTAACATATCGCCCAGAACCGCCACGCGCCGGGCGCCGCGTTCAGGGACAACACTGGCCAACACCGCCAGCCCGGCGGCGAGGGATACAGGGTTTGCGTTGAACGCGTCGTCGATCAGCTCAATCGCGATGTCGTCGGTGGCACTCAGCGGAATGCGCTCGCGTTGGCCACGCCCTTCAACGGGCTGCCATTGCGACAGCGCCATGGCCGCCTGGGTCATGTCGGCACCTGCAGCAGCGATCGTCAACAAAACACCCACCGCATTCATCGCGTAGTGCTGACCCGCAACCGACAGTTTGGCGAGCCGCGCACCTTCTTCGGTCGCGAGACGCATGATCGTGGCGTCATCTGATACGATGACTTGGCTTAATTGCAGGTCGGCGGCCTCGCTTTCACCGAAGGTCACAACCTCCGCCGCATGAGCCTTTGCGCCTTCCAAAAGGATATCCCGGGTTTCGACGTCCATCGGAACCACTGCAACGCCTTCGGGCTCCAGTCCCTCAAAGATCGTTGCCTTCTCTAGCGCAATTGCCTCCATCGAGCCGAGGTTTTCCAGATGCGCGGGCGCAATCGTCGTGATCATCGCCACGTTGGGCCGCGCAAGTCGCGTCAGCGGGGCGATCTCCCCGGCGTGGTTCATACCCATCTCGATGATCGCAAAATCGGTGTCGGTCGGCATCCGCGCCAAGGTGAGCGGCACACCCCAATGGTTATTGTAAGATGCCACGGCGGCGTGAATATTTCCCTGCCCTTCCAAGGCCTTACGCAGCATCTCTTTGGCGGTGGTTTTTCCGACGGAACCCGTGATACCGATTACTTTAGCCGCGGTGCGCGCGCGGCCGGCTGCGCCCAAACGCGCCAATGCCCTCAGGACGTCATCAACGACCAAACACCACGACGCGTCCACCCCATCGGGCACATTCGATACCAAGGCGGCGGACGCTCCGGCCTCAAACGCCGCCGCCACAAAATCGTGGCCATCGCGAACATCTTTCAACGCCACGAAAAGATCGCCTGGCGCCAAAGTCCGCGTATCGATCGAAACGCCGGTAGCGGCCCAATCACTGCCTGTCACCCCGCCAGTGGCCTCAACGGCTTGATCCGAAGTCCACAAGCTCACACCGCGCCCTCCAAGGCGGCAACGGCAACACTGGCTTGTTCGACATCGTCGAATGGATACACAACATCGCCCACTTGTTGCCCCGTCTCGTGGCCTTTGCCCGCAATCAACAGGGCGTCACCTGGTTCCAACATATCGACACCACGCAGAATCGCCTCTGCCCGATCGCCAACCTCCGTTGCTTCCGGGCACCCTTCCATCACAGCGGCACGGATCGTGCCCGGGTCCTCGGATCGGGGGTTATCATCCGTCACGATTGCAATATCCGCGTACTCCGCCGCCGCAGCGCCCATCAGCGGGCGCTTGCCGCTATCTCGATCACCGCCTGCGCCGAACACAACGATCAATCGGCCCAATACATGGGGACGAAGCGCTTTCAGCGCCACCTCCAGGCTGTCGGGGGTGTGAGAATAATCCACATAAACCGGCGCGCCGTGGCTGCGCCGCGCGGCCAGCTGCATGCGGACGCGAACGCCCTGCATCTATGGAAGAACGGCACAGACAGCCTCTGCACCCTCCCCCGCACCAATAACCAAGCCCGCAGCTGTCAGAACATTCATCGCCTGGAACGCTCCGATTAGATTCAACCGAACCTGCTGCACCTTGTCCTGCCAGGAAAACAAAACGTCTTGGCCGGTTTCATCGATGCGCCGACCTGTGATCTTAAGCGCCGCGTCGGTGTACTGGGCAACCCCCATCACCTCTACCCCGCGTGCATCGCATATCTCGGCCACACGCGTTCCATAGGCGTCGTCCAAATTCACCACAGCCACGCCATCGTCAGGCAAAAGGTCCAGGAAAAGCCGAAGCTTAGCCTGGAAATACGTTTCCATATCGCCATGGTAGTCCAGGTGATCTTGCGTCAGGTTCGTGAACGCGGCCGCCGCCAAGTCCACACCATCCATCCGCTTTTGGTCCAACCCATGCGAAGACGCTTCCATCGCCGCATGGCTGACATTTTCGGCGACCATATTGTAAAGAACTTTGTGTAGCGTTACAGCATCGGGCGTGGTGTGGATCCCAGGCGCGTCAAACGCGCCCTCCACGCCGGTGGTCCCGATGTTAACTGCGCCAAAATCCAGCGCCTCCCAAATCTGCCGAGTGAAACTGGCAACCGAGGTTTTGCCGTTGGTGCCGGTCACGGCCACCATTACGTCGGGCTGCGCTCCATAAAACAGCGCCGCCGCACGGGCCAGCGCCGCTGGCGCGTCTTCCACCACGACCAAAGCAACGCCATCCGGGATGTCCGGTGCGATGTCGGCGCCCGCGCGGTCCGTTAACACTGCTGCAACGCCCATACGCAACGCGTATTGGATGAATTCCGCCCCATGAACACGGGTTCCTGGCAACGCAGCAAAAAGGGTTCCCGCCGCGACCTGCCGGCTATCCAGAACCAGCGACGTCACCGTCACGTCCCCACCTGACCTTGGAGTTAAACCCAAATCGGACAGGCGGTCTTCCGGCATCAAAACGCTCCACTCAAGGTTAATTCGAGGAACTGGATAGCTGCAAACCGAGGGGATATTCAACGTCCGGCCGCAGGCCCAGAAGCGGCGCTGTGCGGCGGATGAGCTCTGCCGCGACGGGCACAGCCGTCCAACCGGCCGTACGGCGCGGTTCAGGGCCGCTCAACTCGACCGCCTCTTGCAACGTTACGATCAACACATATTGCGGATCGTGCATTGGGAAGGCGCTGGCGAAGGTGTTCAGGTTCCGCTCGTCATAATAGCCGCCATTGGGGCGCGGAAGGTCGGCCGTACCGGTTTTGCCGCCTACGAAATAGCCTTCGACTTCGCCAAACGACGCCGTGCCTTCCGTCACCACCTGCCGCAGCAATTGCTGAATCATGGCAGAGGTGCCTTCGGAGATAATGCGTTCCCCCACTTGCGGCGTTTCACGGCGCAGCAGCGTTGGCGTGATCTCCGTTCCGCCATTCACCATCGTGGCGTAAGCGCCCGCCAGGTGCAGTGGTGACGTGCTCAGCCCGTGACCATAGCTGATCGTCATAGTGGCCAGCTCGCCCCAGCGTGGCGGCAACAGCGGCCGCCCGGAATCGCCTTCGACCAGTTCGATCGTGGTGGGTTCCAGCAGACCCAATTCACCCAGGAAGTCGCGCTGCCGCTCGCGCCCAATCGTTTGGGCGATGCGCGAGGTGCCGATGTTCGAGGAATGGATCAGCACATCCGCAACGCTCTGTTCCGGGCCGTAGTTCGAAAAGTCGCGGATCGCGAAGCCCGCCATACGCAACGGCCCCGTGGTGTCGATCATGTCGTAGACGGAAAACAGGTTTAGCTCCAACGCTTGCGCGATGGTGAAGGTTTTGAAAACACTTCCTAATTCATAAACACCTTGGACCGCGCGATTGAACAGCGGGTCATCGGCCTGATCGCCTTCCAGCAACGGGCGGGGCCGCGCGTTGGGGTCGAAATCCGGCAGGGACGCCATGGAAATGACCTCCCCCGTATGCACATCCATCAGGACCGCTGCCGCGCCGCGCGCGTTCATCAGAACCATCGCACCGCCTAGAACTTCCTCGACCGTGGATTGGATCGTCAGGTCCAGCGACAGCATCAGCGCCTCAGACCGCGTGGGATCACGCAATTCCTCGTCAAACTCGGCCTCGATGCCGGCAATGCCGATGACCTCCGCGGCATTCACCGCCTCTTCGCCGAAGCCCGCACCGCCCAAGACATGGGCGGCGATAGAGCCATTGGGATAAAGCCGCATCTCACGCGGGCCAAACAGCAAACCGGGAGAACCAATGTCATGGACCATCTGTTCTTGTTCGGGCGAGATGTAGCGGCGCAGCCAAATGAACGTACGGTCGGACGTGAAGCGGCGATACAGGTCGTCGGCGTCCATCTCAGGGAAAATCGCGGCCAAGCCGTCGGCGGCGCGCCGTGGATAGATGATGTCTTGGGGATGCGCATAAAGCGCGTTGGTGGCGAAATTCGTGGCCAGGATCCGGCCTTGCCGGTCCGTGATATCGGCCCGCGTGTTTAGGATTGTGGGGCCGTTGTAGGCGATCCGCGGCTCCGTCGGTTCCGAGGTCGCCAGTTCCGCCATCTTCACGCCCACCGCGCCAAAGGCGACGATGAAGCAAAACGCCACCATCAACAGGCGGCTTTCGGCGCGCAGGCGCATCCGGTCGCGCATCGCCTCATGGCGGAGGCGCAGGTTCTCTTTCTCGACATTGTCGGGGTTTTCGCCCCGGCGGCGGGCGTCGAGAATACGGGTCAGCGGGCGCAGGGGGATCCGAATGCTCATAACGCGTCTCCGGTGGAGGCATTTTCTTGCACCACTTGCGGGAACGGGATTTGCGCGGGGTCCGCGAACTGGCTGGGGTCCAGCGGCAAAAGGCCCAGGCGTTCGAAATTGAACGCGACCAGGTCGCGCAAGCGGTCGGGGCGGTTGAGATCCGCCCATTCGGCGCGCAAGACCGAAAGCCGTTCGGCCTCCGCTGCGATTTGACGTTCGAGCGAGCGGACCTCCCGGTCCGTCATCTGGGTCTGGATCGTTTGGTGGTACGCCCAGTACCCCAAGCCCACAACGCCGATGGCAGCCAAGATCGTGGTGAAGCGCATCAGGTTAGCTCCACTTGAGGCAGGCCCAGGGCCTGCGGGGTGATTGCTTCGGCCGGAGCATCGGTGCGGGTTGCTATGCGCAGCTTAGCAGACCGAGCGCGGGGGTTTGCGTCGATTTCCGCGCCTTTCGGCGGGATCGACTTGCGGGGTGTCAGCTTGAAGGCCGGCGTCCTCGCCTCAGCCTCGGGCGCATAGCGCGACCCACCACCGCCGGTGCTGGACCGTTCCGCCATGAATTTCTTCACAATCCGATCCTCAGAGGAATGGAACGTCACCACCGCCAGCTTTCCGCCCGGCTTCAATGCCCGCTCCGCCGCCGAGAGGCCCGCCGCAAGCTGCCCGTATTCATCATTCACAGCGATGCGGATCGCTTGGAAGGACCGCGTCGCCGGGTGGCTTTGCCCCGGTTTCTTGCGCGGCAAAACGCCTTCGATGATCGCCGCCAATTGCAACGTCATTTCAACCCGCGCCTCAGTGCGGGCCTTTACGATCGCCTTGGCAATCCGCCGCGCCGCACGCTCCTCGCCGTAGTGGAACAGGATGTCGGCCAGCACGCCCTCAGGGGCGTCGTTGACAATATCCTCGGCGGACAGGCCCGCCTGCCCCATCCGCATATCCAGCGGCCCGTCGCGCATGAAGGAAAACCCGCGCTCTGCCATATCCAGCTGCATCGACGACACGCCCAGATCCAGCGTCACACCGTCAAGCGGCTCACCCGCCAACATGTCCAAATCCGAAAAGGTGCCCGCCAACAGCGAAAGCCGGTCCCCATAGGTCCCGGCCCAGTCTGCTGCCATCTCAAAGGCCAAAGGATCGCGATCCACCCCAATCACCCGATCTGCACCCCTATCCAGCAAGCCACGGGCGTATCCACCAGCGCCGAAGGTCCCGTCCAACCAAACGCCAGAAATCGGCGTGCAATGGGCCAGGATGGCGTCGAGAAGAACGGGAATGTGCGGCCTGTCGCTCATGTCTCATCTTGGGTCACCGTGGGGGTGGGTTTTGGATTGGCGAGGGAGACGGGATTAAAGAACTCTTTGCCCTCACCCAGCTTCGCCAACATCGCCGACAACTTGTCTTTCGACGCGTAGCTGTCTGCGGGTTTAAGGATGTGGAATTTCGTGCCCTTGCCTTGGAAGACGGCCTCTCCATCCAGGTCGAGCTTCTCGCGCGCGGGTCCGGGCAGAACGAAGCGGCCTGTGTCGTCTACCTGCACGTCGTCACACAGAGAATAATACAGGATCTCCAGCACTTCGCGCTCGGCCTCGCCTTCCGGCATGGCCTGGATTTTGGCATCGAGCGCGTCATAGGCATCGCCCGACAAGCACTCGACAAATTCTTGGTTGGGGTTGCCATAGGCGACATAAAGGCGGGGGGCATCGCCGGGGCCGCAGGCGGCATCACCGGCCTGCAAAGCACGACGGAACTTAGCCGGGAGTGAGACCCGGCCCTTTCCGTCCACTTTGCACACATTGGTGCCCTGAAACCGCGCGTCCATCGTTTTGTCCGCCTCATGTCGCACCTTTGGTGCGCGCCATATTTCGGCCGTATTCCGGCCTTATTCGCTGTTCCAGAATGGGAAACGGCGGTTGAAGAAGCTGCCACTCTTCAACCGCCGCCCTCGTCCCATTGCTGGGGTGTCCGACTGCGCCGACTACCTGGGGGGATGTCTGCTCGTCTACGCGTCGGATCTCTTTGTTCGGCGTATTGAGATGCCTGTATGAACCTGCCTTTTTTTATTTTTGGTTCAGGTCTTTGCGACCCGTTGTTGTCTCGTTGCCGATGAATAGTTTGTCTCATGGGAGATCATCCCAATCAACACCTTTTTCCACCACTTTGCCCCAATCTATTGATTTTCGTCCCTATCAAACACAGTATTTAGGGCCTTAAGATAGGCTGATTTGCGCAGTGATTGTGTCTAATCGATCAACAATCCCTAGATGTTGGGGGCGCGAGAGGCGGGGGAAGAAAGTGGAAGGAAGTGGCAGAAAATTCCCAAATCCGGGCACCGCAACCGCGATGTCCTTGATTTGTTCTCATTTCTGGTGATTCGTTTTCAAACCCCGCAGTCGGAAAACGCACGTTTTCCGTGTGGATTTCACCCGAAATCCGCCCGCGCTTGTGTCAGGCCATACCGCCTTCGATGAACCGGCGCGCCAGAGTGGCATAGGCTTCGGCCATGGGACCATCTCCCATCGCAACTGGTGTACCGCTGTCGCCCGCGATGCGGGTTTCCAAATCAATCGGCAGCGACCCCAAGAACGGCAGGCCCAATTTCTCGGCCTCCGTCCGCACACCACCTTCGCCAAAGATGTGCGCCTCGTACCCACATTTGGGGCAGCAATAGACACCCATATTCTCAATGAGGCCGAGGATCGGGGTTTTTAGCGTCTGGAACATGTCCAGCGCTTTGCGCGCGTCCAATAGCGCCACATCCTGCGGCGTGCTCACCACAATCGCGCCCGTTACCTCGGACCGTTGACACAATGTCATAGCCACATCGCCCGTCCCCGGCGGCAGGTCGACCAGCAAAACGTCCAGCTCGCCCCACTCCACCTGGGTCAGCATTTGCTGCAACGCGCCCATCAGCATTGGGCCACGCCAAACAACGGCCTTATCTTCGGGCAACATGAAGCCGATCGACATGAGCGTCACACCGTGGCCCTGGAGAGGGATGATCGTTTTACCGTCAGGCGAGGCAGGGCGTTTGTTCACGCCCATCATGCGCGGCTGCGACGGGCCGTAGATGTCCGCATCTAACAACCCGACGCGCCGGCCCTGACGCGCCAACGCAACGGCCAGGTTCGAGGAAACGGTAGATTTACCCACACCACCCTTGCCCGACCCAATGCCAATGATCCGCGCCACACCCTTCGGCCGCATCGGGCCTTCCTGCTGCTTCATGTGCCCCCCGACCTTCAGGGTCGGCGGTGCCCCTTGGGGCGCTTGCGGTTTGGGTTTTGTCCCGGTGGGCGCGGTGAGGGCCACCATCACTGTTTCAACACCGTCTAAGCGATGCACAGCAGCTTCGGCGGCTTGGCGCACTGGCTCCATCGCGCGCGCCATATCGGCATCTGGCGCTTCTATCACAAACGACACGCGCCCACCTTGCACTTGCAAGGCCCGCACCATATCGCGCGACACCAAATCGCTGCCGCCCGGCAGCGTCACGCTGCGCAACGCCGTCATCACCGTGTCGTTGGTCTGAGCCATCGGTCCTCTCCGTGTCACCCTTCCGCTGATTTAGGATGCTTTGTGACCAGACGCACCCCCACGATTGCCGCAGCGCCCGAAACACCCAGCATCATAAGCGCAATTGAAATGTCAGCGGCCTCTGCTACCCATCCAATCGCCAACGCTCTAAGCGCCACGGTGCCGAACCCGACGACGACCCAAAGGCTCATGACCCGCCCGCGCATCGCGTCGGGAAGGTCCGTCTGGATCGCCGATTGCAAGCTGACGCCGCACCATGTGGCGCAGAACCCTGCCAACGCCGTGGCCGCCAAGGCAAGCGGCCAGGTGGATGCGGCCCCCATGGCAACAACAGCTCCGGGGCCCGCTAATGCAGCGACCCAAACCGCAGGTGGAATCCGCGCCCCAACGGCGCCCACACCGGCCGCTTTGATAATGGCAGATGTCAGCGCCCCTGCCCCGGCCGCAGCGGTCAAATATCCCAGACCGGCCGCCCCACGCTCACAGGCGCCATCCGCCAGGACTGGAAGGACTTCAAGCGCCCCACGCGTGATAGTCGCGAAAACTAACGTGATTAAAAGGGCCGTCCGGATCAACGGATCACCGATCGCATAGGTTACGCCGTCCTTAAGATCCTCCAAGAACGGGCGCGCCGCGCGCGGCGGTAAGTCTCGTGGGTGCAGCCCCGGCAGTACTGCAAGCATTGGAACGTAGCACAATGCAGCAAGCCATAACGCTGTGCTTCCCCCGGCACTTGCAATCACCCAGCCCGCAAAGACCGGCGCCACCAGGCGCGCGATATTAAAGTTCAGCGCCGTGACCGATACGACATGTTGCACCAATTCCTTGGCGACCAGCCGTGGCCCCAACGACATCCGCACCGGATGGTGCGCCGCCGAGACGATCCCAATCGCTAAAGCCGCAATGGCCAAACCGACCGCACCGACGCCGCCCGCAAAGATCGCCAGGACGGCGATAATCGCCGCCATTGCTCCGTTGGTGGCGAAGGCGGCCCGCCGGATATCCACCCGGTCTGCAAGGACGCCAAAGAACGGCCCCGCCACCAGCGTCGGTGCCAGGCTCAGGGCTGCAACAACTCCCACAACACCGGCCGAGCCCGTCCGCTCCCAAGCCAACCAACCCAGCGTGACGCGCTGTATCCAAATGGCCTGCACAGCAATGAAAACGCCGCTGAAAAAGCGTCGGAATTGCTGATCTTCGAATGCGCCGCCTGCGAGTTTCACTTGGTTAACCTATCGTAAACACACGCTTTTGTGACAGAGTTGTGTCATGCATTCGCTGCATAGCAGCATTTCCAGATCGACCGTTGTGCACTCGCAGCATATGCCTATCTTCAGTCTCAACACGGAAGCGATGTTATCGCTAACTAAACCAAGGCAGCCGCCGACACATGAACATCCGGCCGCCGCAATGCAGACAAAGGATCTGACAAATGGCCTACTATGCAGGCAACCGCACGCACGCACCTTCGCTGATCGAACGCTTGGGTGAAATCCGCACTTCCGCCGCCGAGGCGTACAGCAATTGGCGCGTCTACCGCAACACGCTCAGCGAATTGCAAGAGTTGAGCATGCGCGAAATGGCAGACCTGGGGATCAACCCCACGATGATCCGCCGCATCGCACTGGAAGCCGCTTACGGCAAAAACGCCTAGGCGCCCGAGATACCGCGCGGCCTCCCTCCCTTCGGCAGCGCGGAAAGCGGGACACATCCCACCCTCCCAGGGATGGCCCGCAGATATAGGC
>ERZ1740067.2404-NODE-2404-length-11462-cov-6.120452_pt1 | contig 11462 bp, 9 predicted proteins | sample MGYA00581736_ERZ1740067 | MGnify/ENA primary metagenome ERZ1740067 (study PRJEB43018, sample SAMN04849236) | marine metagenome | isolation source: floating plastic debris | place: Pacific Ocean | collected 2008-08-27 | study: EMG produced TPA metagenomics... | reverse complement strand
CCACCGTTGGACTGCAAACCACCCCACCACACGTCTATGCGACGCTTTTGGTCACGACCATACATGGGTGGATTGAGTGTCTCTGGTGGCGCTTCGGCAGCACTGATCTCATCGCGATAGATGATGACATTTCGCTTGGCATCGTGACACATGCGAATGGTCTTGCAGTACCGTTCAATGCTATTGGGGGAGAGGTCTTCTGTATCACCTAATAGGACTGTGTTGGGGACTAGCGGCCCCATGCCATAGGTTTCGAGTAGCTGCTTTGAGCCCACATAGGGATCGTCTGCAGTGATGATTTTGGCAAAGGCCTGAATGCCTTTTCGATCGAGGAAGTCGCGGAGCGTAAGCTGGGCTTTTTCTTGTTGAGCGATGCTACGAGAGCCACTGGGTAAAATGCTGGCGACTGTAATTAGGCCGCGATTGTGGGTAAAGGAACGGGCCATTTCAATCAGGTACCACCGCTTGGTAGGGGTTCCCGATAGGACCAGTAGGTGAGGTCTCCAGTTTTTGGGGTCTGTGTCATCGTCAATGTTCAACAGCGCGGTTCGGACGAGGGTCATCCACACGCCCTGACGCACATCTCCCCAGGTACTTTCGATTTGCCTACGCTCTAGCCAAAAGTAAATCAATCCGACAATGATGAGCGCAGCAATGGTCGCAACTGGATTAATCAGGAACATAACGGCAATACAGCCGAGGGCCCCGAGCATAGAGAGTGACCAGTGCACTCGAAACGTGGGACGAAAAGAAGGGCTTTGCAGAAAGCCTTCGAGGCCTGCGGCGACATTGAGGACCATGTAGGTGGTGAGGAAAAACATGGAGAGAACCGGTGCGATCGCATCCAAACTCCCTAGCGACACCACTGTCAGCACAATCCCCAGCGTAAACAGCGTCCCTAGTCGAGGATCGTCCGTGGGACCGTTGCCTTTCCCGAGCCAGCGCAAACTGCTTGGCAAAATATTGTCGCGAGCCAACGCCTGCAAAATGCGCGGGGCACCTAGAATGCTGCCAATGGCACTCGATAGCGTCGCACCCCATACGCCCAAAATAATCGTGTCAATCTTCCAATGACCAAAAATCGCAATCCGCTTCATCACCATCAAATCGGGATTGAGTAATGCCTGTGAAGCGGTAGGCGTGCGCATGGTCAACACAAACGGAATCGCCATGTAAATCAGGTACCCGACCCCACCCGCAGCTAACGTGCCTCTTGGAATAGAGCGGATCGGATCTTTGAGCTCGCCCGACATATTCACCCCTGACATAATGCCGGTCACCGCTGGAAAAAAGACCGCAAAGACTGCCCAAAAACCAACGCGCTCAATATTTTCAAAGTTATCGGCATCGGAAGGATCGGGGACAACATTGTGGCCAAAGAACAGTGCCAGCAATGACAGCGCGATCGCCGCCATGATGACGTACTGTGCCTTAATCGCAATGTCCGCCGAAGCGAGTGCCAGCGCTGTCACTAGCACCGTTGTAATCAGCGCCACTACGACAATGGGTGAATTGGGATACACCAGCCGCACACTCTCTGCAAAACCGATGGTGTAAAGTGCCACCGATAGCGCCTGAGCAAAGTACAGCGGAATACCCACCGCGCCCCCAGTTTCAATGCCCAGAGAACGGCTGATCATGTAGTAGGCACCGCCTGCGCGGACGACTTTATCCGTGGCGATCGCACTAATCGACAGCGCCGTCAGAAACGTAATCGACGTCGCAATTGTCACAATCAGCAGCGTCGCAGGTAGGCCCACCTGTCCGACGACCCAGCCGAAGCGCAGATACATGATGACGCCCAAAATCGTCAAAATAGAGGGCGTAAACACACCGCCAAAAGTCCCTAAGCCAGTAGCTTCGTTCTTCGTCGACAGTGTTGCAGCATCGGATGAGTTTGAAGTCATTGCTTATTTCAAATATGGACCGGGGCTTCAGCACCGTTCTACAGTTTAGAAGGCTTTGGCGCGATCAACAGCTACCCCCCATACCGACTCATTCATTTCCTCTCGAATATGACTTTCTCCCAACCCTCGTCCAGTCAATGGCAGCGACTGCTCAAGAATGCTGGCACATGGGCGGGTTCGTTTACCCAAATCTCTCCCAAAGGGCAGATCTTATCTGACGTGCGCACTGAGGTAGAACTCACCCCCAGTGCAGACGACAGCGCCATGCATCAGGAAGTGCGACGCTACCCGACAGACGATGAGCCCAAAATTCAAACGCTGGATTATCGCTCACTCAATCGGGCGACTCGCTTTTTTGAAGATGGTGCATTTTCTCAAGGGTCTATGCAGTGGGGGCCGTTCTCTAGCTTTGGCGTAGAGTTAGGGCTGATTGCGGGTCGTCGCAGATTGCGGCTTGTGCAGCTATTTAAACAGAATAAACTTAAACCCATCACTCTCATTCGTGAAGGGTTAAAGGGTGTTGAATCAGCCGAACGCCCGCCGCTTATGCTCACGGATTTGATTGGGACTTGGGAAGGTAAATCCGTGACACAATTTGCAGACTTGCAGCCAGAACAAACCAGCAATTGCCGACTGATCGTAGAGCAGACAGAGAGCGATCGTATTCGTCAAACCATCCAGATTCCGAGCATGCCGACCATTAGCTCTGAAGGGAGGGTGGAGGGCGATCGCATCCTGTTCCAGGGAGGCGCTCAGTCCATACAAGTGTTGCTATTGCCAGACGGCGCTTCTTCAACCTGTCCGACAACCATCACACCGCGAGCACCGCTTTTTCTTGAGGTTGGTTGGCTGCTCGACAATTACACCCGTCAGCGACTTGTTCGTAGCTATGACAAATTTGGAGCCTGGGTCAGCCTCACGCTTGTCACCGAGCAAAAGGTGTGAGTGCACAGTTCATTATCGCGGGTCTACCGGATGCTGACCATAAAACGGCATAACAGAAGACCATTCGGGCCGCTCTCCCAGTGCCCATCGCGCCTGCGCCAACGCCATGACTCCGCGCACGGACTCAGCGGTATTAGCAGCAAAGTCAGTACTCACTGGCACCGTTGTTACTAGCCAATTGGCCACAATCTCATCCCACGTCGCCGCAGGCACCACTTCATCGGCTCGCACTGCCGTCAGGTCATCGGCCCCTGTCCACCGATAAATTCCACCAAAAATGGCTCCTCGCTTTGCAGGCATTGTTACAGCAATGTCCTGCCCTGGTTTTCTCTCAGCGATGGCTGCCATTGCTGCCAGGGCAGAGATGCCAAACAGCGGAACCGCCAACTGTTGCGCCAGCGTTCTCGCTGCCACAACGCCCACCCGCGTGCCGGTAAAGCCGCCTGGCCCCTTGGCCACCGCCACAAAGCTTAGATCCTGCCAGCGATATGGCTCAATAAATGCCATCATCTTCACATGCAGCTGACTTGACACCGCTCTGCCTAAATCCCAAACCTGATGGCGGCTGACTAACTTACCAGATGGGTCCACACCTTGCAGCATTAGGCCAAGTTGAGGGCTAGACGTGTGAATACCAAGGCCGAACATAGGCAAAAGAAGAACAACAGAATTCAGAGTGATTGAGCGCCTTTGAATCTATCACTCCTTTGCACTTGGCACCTACTCCTAGCACCTCCCAGAGCACAGCCGTAGAATGTAAACATCACCTGTCAAAAAAGAAATCGCACTCTCCAGCACAATTTCCCTTATGAACCCCGCTGACAAAACCTGTGAACTGTGCGATCGCCACTGCCCCAAACTTACCGAACATCACCTCATTCCTCGGCAGCAAACCAAGCGCAAAAAAAAGACTAAAAACAAATACAATCACACCGACTTAGGGCCAACCATTGATATTTGTCCGCCTTGTCACAAGCAGATACACACCCTATTTACCAATAAAGAACTCGCCGCAGATTTGCACTCTGCTGACTTACTAAAATCTCATCCGGCAATGGAAAAATTCTTAAAGTGGATAGTGAAGCAAGATCCGTATAAGAAAGTGCGTACCTACCGGTAGCGCAGCTTAGCTTGCATTCTCACCATTGGCGCTTTTTACTTTCCCGTAGCCCGAACGAAAAAGAACAGGAGCTAAGTTCAGCAACCTAAAGTCTCACTGCAGCGGGGAACGCTGTGAACTGGATATTTTCAGGTGCTTAGGCACACGCGCTCCTTGTGATTTGATACATAGTCACACCCTTTATCCGTCAGTACTATGTGATCAAACAAGTTCAATATATCGACTTTCTATACCGAAACGAGGCCCTAGCCATTCTTGGCTGGGGCCTCTTATTGTTTGAAAGAATTATTCGAACAGAACAGTCAGAGCGTTGGCCACTTAGCGATGAAAGGGATGGCGCCGAGAGGGTGCATAGATATTGAACCGCTCAATTCCGGCATATTGACCTTCGCTTGCGCCCGCTGGAAATGCTGTTAGCCGGTAGAGATAAATGCCATCACGGGGATTACGGGCCCGTAGCGCCACCGTAATCTGTCTCCCAGGTGCTACAGGTGGGTCAAACTCGACGGTGATGCTTCTGGCCCTATCATCATCAGTCGTGCTGATATTGAGACTGCTACGCTCATTGGTTTCTAAATTAGACGCAAACGCGTAGCTGCTATCTGTCTGATAGCGAGGATAGTCCACGCCCTCAATTTGCTCAAAGGTCAGCTTTTCGAGTGGCTCTACCGCATCAGCTGGAAAATCCAGCGTAAACAAATACACTGTCCGACGAAACTGCCAGTCCGTCGGGATACGAATATTGCTCACCCGCAGCGGTCTACGAAAACTAATGTTTTGGCTGTTTGCTGGTGTCGCGGTTTGTTCTTGGGGTGTAATGGGGACTTCTTGCGCGATCGCAGGAGAACAGGTCACCAGCCACAGCGCAAGTACGCCCTTCGCAAATAAGCGAGTTAATCGAAAAAAGGAATTATTCATACTGGCAAGGACTCTTGATAGTAGCCTTCATTTACACAGCAGTCACTTTTATTCTATGGCGTCCATTCCTAACGATGTTGCGAAGAACAAGTCCTTGATCGGACGAAGACACAGCTAACTTTTTTGGTATAAATGAACTAGTTTTGCAAGTGGTGAGTCGTAGTTCATGATTACTCTCTTTCAGTTTCAGCCTTGTTTAGGGGTTCGTAATCCCAGCCCTTTTTGCCTCAAGCTCGAAACTTACCTGAAAATGATCGAGCAACCCTACGAAGTGGCTGACAATGCCAACCTGCTAAAAGCGCCGAAGAAAAAATTTCCTTATATTCAAGACGATACACCTGAAGGTAGCATCACCGTCGCCGACTCCAGCTTTATCATCGACTACCTCAAGAAAACCTACGGCGACCCGCTAGACCAACACCTTTCACTGCCAGAGCAGGGCACCTTGCTTGCCTTCCGTCGCCTAATGGAAGAGAACCTCTACTGGGTATTGCTTTACAGCCGATGGTTTGAAGACGAAAACTGGGCAGTCATCCGCAAAGTATATTTTGCTGATCTGCCTATCATTTTGCGTAATATTGTGCCTGGCATGGTTCGTAGAGACTACGTCAAGGCTATGGATGGGCACGGTATTGGTCGCCACAGCAGGGACGAGATTTATGACATTGGCGAAAGAGATGTCAAAGCGCTCAGTGACTTTTTGGGCGGGAAGCCCTTTTTTATGGGTGAAGCACCAACCAGCCTAGATGCGACGGCCTATGGTTTCTTGGCAAACCTAATCAAAATGGAGCTACCCTCTGTTATTTCCGATTATGCGCGGCGGTTTGACAATCTGAGGGAGTATTGCGATCGCATGGAATCAAAATATTGGCAGTGAGCGTTTCTGATGTGCTGGTTTATTCAAAGAGCGTTCTGTGAAAACTTTTGTAAAAGATTGTTGAAAATATAACCTTTCTGCATTTGACAACAACTATTTCTCAGGGCTGAAACAGCTATCGTTCTTAAATCGTAGTGCAAGCATTACAGTGTCAACAGCGATAACTTTAACAGCGCTTAAAGACTTCGTGAGTGAGCATCAATATCTGTTGTTGTGTGACATCACACTAATATTCTGAGAATCCTTAATCGTGAGTGCATCAGTTTGATCTGCACTGCCTCTGAGAATTTTCACAGGAGTCCCAAACACAGGAGTCACAAACGATGGCCTACGGTGCAAGCACAGCGGTCCGCCCTACCGCCGCTACCAACGACAACAATACGGACGCCCTGATTAACTATCAGCGTTGGAGTGATAGTACTGTCACCTTCAGCTTCACTAGCAACTTTGCTAATGACTACGGAGAAGACTCTGGCTATCCTGACAGCAGCGTTCATGGCAGCAGCTTCGAAGCCTTCAGCAACCTGCAACAGCAAGCTACCCGCCGCTGGTTCCAAAACTACGCAAGCGTTATTAATTTAAATTTTCTTGAGTTGACAGGCAGCGATGCTCGCAACGCCATCATCCGAATTGCGCAGTCGAATGAACCCTCCACGGCCTTTGCATACTATCCGGCCACTACCGCAGAGGCGGGAGATATTTGGTTTAATGCCGATATCTATGACAATCCGCAGGTGGGAAACTATGAGTATTTCACCATTGGCCATGAATTAGGCCACACATTAGGGCTCAAACACGGTCATGAACGTGGCGGTATTCGTAATCTGGCATCGGATGCCGATCGCGATTCGATGGAATTTTCAATCATGACCTATCGGTCATATATTAACCATTTAACTGCGAACATCTATACCAATAGCTACTCCTCTGGCTATGCCCAGTCGCTGATGATGTACGACATCAGGGCCTTGCAATCCCAGTATGGTGCCAACTTCAATCACAATAGTTCAAACACGAAATATCGCTTTTCTCCCTTTACGGGCGAGCTACAGATTAATGGTGTGGGTCAAGGTCGACCCAATGGCAACCGCATCTTTCAAACCATTTGGGATGGTGGCGGCACAGATACCTACGATTTCTCTAGATACCGTAGCGCCCTTTCAATCGATCTCATGCCTGGTGGCTGGACTGATTTGGACGTAGGTGGTAACGCTCAGCGGGCCTACTTGGGGGATGGGAACTATGCGAGGGGCCATGTATTCAATGCCTTTCAGAGTGAAGAAGATCCGCGCTCGCTCATCGAAAATGCCATCGGTGGTACTGGTGACGATGGCATTTTTGGCAACGCTGCCGACAACACGCTCCGGGGACGAGCTGGTGACGATACTCTATTTGGCGCTGACGGTGACGATGTGCTCAATGGCGAAGCCGGCGACGATACGCTGTATGGCGAGGCGGGTAACGATCGACTCAGGGGAAATAGTGGGAATGACCTTCTCATTGGCGGCGATGGCGATGACACCATGAGCGGTGGCACGGGCGACGATACGTTTTTTGGCGGCAATGGCTCTGAGATTATGTACGGTGGTGCCGGCATAGACACGGTCAGCTATAAACTCTGGGAGGCTGGCGGTACCTACAACCTGGTCCGAAGAACAGCTCAGCTCGGCGATGCTTATACCCACAGAATCCACAGTATTGAGAATGTTACAACAGGCGCTGGTGTAGATATCATTACTGGCAATCAAGCAGGCAATCGCCTGTTCTCCGGCCACGGTAACGACGATATTACCGGCAATGGTGGGGATGATTACCTTGTGGGGGGTAGCGGCAATGACGTTGTACGAGGTGGAACAGGGAATGACTACCTGAACGGTGCAGATAGCATCACTAGGGGTGGCGGCGACCGCGACTTACTTATCAGCAGCGACCTTCGAGACCGTGACATCTTTGTCTTGGGTGAGTCAGGCCAGGTTTTCTACGCCAGCGAAGGCAATCGCGACTATGCCACTATCCAAGACCTTGCCATTAGCGAAGAACAGCCCGATTGGTCCGATGTCATTCAGCTAGCTGGTAGCTCTGCGGAGTATATCCTTCAGGGAATTTCTCAAGACGGTATTGAGGGTGTAGGCATTCTCTTTGCCGATGAGCTAATCGGTATCGTTCAAAACTTTACTGTTAGCAGCCTCGATCTCAATAACGCTAATCAGTTCTCTTACGTCTAGCTCTAACGAGGCGGGAGAACAACTTTTTAGCCTTAATAATAAACAGCTGCGGCTAACGGCTATGTTTTTTGCTGTTAGCCGCAATTATTTTTGGAGCGTAGTAGGGCTTGCCACTTGAAGTGAGTTGGAATTACTTGAAGCGGAATTGCATCATAAGCGGTAGGTGATCGGAAGACTCGCCTGCATTACGAAGCACCTGAGTCTGAGTCACTTCAATGGTACTGGGCGTATAGAACATGTAATCGAGCTTGTATTGCGGACTGTCGGATGGGAAAGTAGCATTTTCTTCATTCCAGTCTGCCTGGGGCGCTGCTGGTGCGAGCCGTTCAGAAGCCAGCATTTCTTTGATAGAAAACTGAGCTTCCTGAAATGTGGGCCTTTCTTCTGGTCCAAAAGTCGCTCGGTTGAGAGCACTGTTGAAGTCTCCGATCACAATTACTGGAAGTGTTTCGGCATATTCTTCGGCAAGCGATCGCACAAACCGTGTCTGGCTTATTCGTGTTGCCTCATCAAACGCCTCCAAATGAACATTAATCACGATCAGCGGCTGACCATCTACCGCAATTTGCACAACTTGAGCAATTCGATCAAGGTAAAAAGCTCTGCGGACGACCGATTCGTCAGCGACGCGCTCTAAGACAATGCGGCTGTTGTTCTCAGTCAGATAGCGGCTGACAATAGCCTGACCTGAGAGAATTCTGCCGAAGTGCGCTGAGGGCGGCCAGTAGGGAAAGGGTAGATAGTTTTTGTCCCAGTTGATGGCCATTGCACCAACATTCATGCCCAGTGCTTCGGCGATTACATCCATCTGATTCACGTCGTAGGAACGCTTGGCCTTAAAGTCGATTTCCTGAAAACCGACAATATCTGGATTGACGGACTGAAGAGATTCGATCACCCGTTGCTGATTGGTCTCAAAAAATGAACGTTCGGGTTTCGTCAACGTATTATTTGCCAGCCCGGAGAGGTAGCCGATGTTGTAGCTCACAATGGTATAGCTACTCTTAACCGCTGGACCCGGTGCATCGTATTGCGTAATGTCATCGTAGGTTTGCTTGTCAACGGTCCCCGCGCTGCCCCAAAAGAAAAAGACTGCGATCGCCACCACTGGCAACCCCACCAGCACACTCAAAATTTTCAGAAACGTCTTCATACAATCACTTTTCAATACGAGCTACACAGCGATTCTCAGCGAGAGCTATCTGTCATCAACCGTGCTCACACTACACAACATATCTTGATAGGTACGCATCTCACGGGTAATCTGTGGAAGTGCAGCACATCCATTTGTAGCAACCCCAAGCTCCCGATCTTTATCCACAGCTCCATCTCCACTCGCATCACCCTCCCGGTGGCTGAGCAGAGCCGAAGCCCAACCCAACTCAAACCTAAATGTCCGTCAAAAATATAATCTTCTACGGCTTCCTTGTCTTTATCCCCATCTCCATCACGGCTCATTTCCTAGGATGGAGCGATTTGATTATATTCGTGACAGCAGGCTTAGCCATCATCCCTCTCGCAGGCTGGATGGGTACTGCTACTGAAGAAATTGCTGTGGTCCTCGGCCCATCGTTAGGCGGCTTGATGAACGCCACCTTTGGTAATGCCACAGAGCTTATCATCGCCATCTTTGCGCTCAGAGCCGGACTGGTCAACGTCGTAAAATCCAGCATTACAGGCTCCATCATTGGCAACCTACTGCTGGTCATGGGTCTGTCTATGCTGCTCGGAGGCCTCAAGTTCAAAGAGCAAAAATTCCAGCCTACTATCGCCCGGCTCAACGCCTCAGCCATGAATCTAGCCGTCATTGCCATCTTGCTACCGACTGCCGTTGATTTTACAACCCCTATCATCGACCAACCGACCCTTCAGAGGCTTTCTGTGTCAGTAGCCGTTGTCTTGATGGCAGTTTACGCATTGACCCTACTGTTTTCTATGAAAACTCACGCCTACCTCTACGATGTCGGCATCGCTGAGGAAGAAGTTGTCAGCATAGAGAGAGAAGAGCCCAGCACTGAGACTACAATCGAAGCCGAAGCTCACGAAACGCCCAATCTCAAGCTGTGGGTTGCTGTTTTACTGGGTGCAACCCTTGCCGTTGCCATCGAGTCAGAGTTTTTGGTTGGAACGCTAGAAATAGCCTCTCAGCAATTAGGCCTCTCCGAACTGTTCACAGGCGTCATTATTCTTCCTGTGATTGGCAACGCCGCAGAACACGCCACTGCCGTGACCGTAGCGCTCAAAAATAAAATGGACCTTTCGCTCAATGTGGCAGTTGGGTCTAGTCTTCAAATTGCCCTTTTCGTTGGGCCACTGCTGGTCATCATCGGTGCATTTATGGGTCAGCCCATGGACCTAGACTTCAACGACTTTGAGCTACTCTCTGTCGTTGTGGCCGTCTTAGTTGCAAACTCCATTAGCTCCGATGGCCGCTCTAACTGGTTAGAAGGAACGTTGCTATTAGCTACTTATACCGTTATTGGCTTATCTTTCTATTTCCATCCCATTATTGAGGGCATTGGATAGTGATATATACAACCAAAGAGATGTCGCTAACGATAAAGATGGGATGTTGCTAAAACTGATAAGCTTGGTCTTCAATCCATAAGCTCAGGGGCACGCTATTGCCCTTTGTATCCACCTTCACATCCACTACAAAAGCCTCAGCATTGGCTTGCTGTACCTCGCGGATTCGATCGTTAATGTCATTGCGCTGATCCTCTGGCATGTAATAAGTTTCCAACCCATATGTGATGCGCCAGCTGCGGTAGCGACCTCTCAGAGCGACCTGCCCTGGTTCTAGAGAATCAGGGTGTTCTAGGCTCACAGCCATGGGTGTCCATGGCTTCGGCATGGCTAGTTCGTCAAACTCAGTCGCTGCCTTATTGGGGGCAGCTAGCGTCACGTAGATTAATTCACCCTCGTTTTTCCAGGTCAAGACCTCTTCGCCGCCGGGGAGAGGGTTGAGCACATTAGGAGCAGAAATATCGAAGCTTAGTGTTTGAGAATAGCCGCGCAGTAAATCGTAGGGATCAACGGGTGCAGTTTGTAGCGTTACCGTTTCTCCCCGTGCATAGGTCAGCGCGCTCTGAAAAGGCACCGCCACAATTAAGGCTGATTGGAACAGCATCACTGCCAAAAAGCGCCAAGCGGGAATTCGCCTTGCAGGTGTCTGTTTAGGAACACTAGGCGTCACAGCGGGTGGTAGCGGTGCTGGAGATGGCTGTTTCGGTTGGGGTAGCGGCAGGCCATCGGGAGTTGTCGGTGTCAGATTCTGAGTGTCTTTTGGTGTATCAGTCATGAGTTTCTCCGTACAGTTTTGTCGCCTTTATGGAATTACATCGCCTTGACCGAAGACTTGGCTGACTTCTCAAACCACAGCCCTGCGCCTATGACTGAAACTCCGCATGCTGCAAGTACAGCTGCTTTCACCAGCAAGTCCGTATCGTATTCAAACATCCGCGTCCATA
>ERZ1740067.2402-NODE-2402-length-11465-cov-8.963628_pt1 | contig 11465 bp, 6 predicted proteins | sample MGYA00581736_ERZ1740067 | MGnify/ENA primary metagenome ERZ1740067 (study PRJEB43018, sample SAMN04849236) | marine metagenome | isolation source: floating plastic debris | place: Pacific Ocean | collected 2008-08-27 | study: EMG produced TPA metagenomics... | reverse complement strand
ACCAACCGGAAGATTCCAGATCAAACCGGCCCTAGTCGAGGGGGAAGGTCAAAATAGCAAGTAACAGACCATGCCGCCGAAATGATTACCTCACAAAAGCTAGTCAGCGACATAGCAACCGTCGAGCAGTGTTTCCTAATGTGCTTGATTAATACTGACCTTATGACACCTGCTTGAAAAACGGTCATTCTGAGCAACAGCTGAACGAGCGTCAGACTAGAAATATCTTAGTCAGAAACCCTTTGAAATACAGACTTTGTTTCTGTCAGGATTTCTGTAGTTGTGCTTGCTGGTTGATACTTACAGGCAGTTTACAACTACACTGTTTACGCTCCTTGCCGCCTTTGGCGCCTTCGCAACGGAGTAGCGTTGGGGAAGGCCAGCACCGCTGAGGACGGGACTTTCCTGCCGTTGATCAACGGGTCCAGAAGCTGCGATTGCAGCCCTCTTCGCGGTCAATCGCCGCAAAAGCGAACTGTGGGTTTTGTCGAATTCACACATCGCGGAGATAGTGTTGAAAAAGTCCGTTGCTTGGTTGGTCTGCCGCTGATTCACTCTGTTTGAGGGTGGAGGTACGGCGATGATGGGACCACGGCAGGTAGCGCAAGGCGCGCTGTTTTACGAGTTCTCGATTGAGGAGTTTGTGCCTGCTGATCATCTCTTACGCGGCATAGATCGGTTTCTCGATTTATCTGACGTCCGCCCACTGCTGGCTTCATCCTATAGCTCTCATGGACGTCCTTCGATTGACCCTGAGTTGATGATCCGGATGCTGCTGCTTGGCTATTGCCAAGGCATTCGATCTGAACGGCGGCTCTGTGAAGAGGTGCACGTCAACCTGGCGTACAGGTGGTTTTGCAAGCTCGACCTGACTGATCCGGTGCCTGACCATTCTACCTTTTCGAAGAACCGGCACGGCCGTTTCCGGCAGAGCGGCTTGTTCCGCCACCTGTTTGAAACGGTGCTACAGCGATGCATCGATGAGGGCCTGGTCGGTGGCGAAAGCTTTGGCGTCGATGCAAGCCTGATCCCAGCGAATGCGAACCAAACACGCGGGATTGAAAGCAAGGAAGGTCTGCCCCCCGAACTGACCACCCGCGTGGTCGGGGAATATCTCGAAACGCTGGATGATGCGGCTTTTGGCGCGTCCACTAAAGTTGTGCCCAAATACATCTCACCGGTCGATCCCGCCGCACGCTGGACAGGAGCAGATGGCGGGGCAGCCTTCTTCGCATATTCCACCAACTATATGGTGGATTTGGACAATGCGGTGATCGTCGACGTAGAACCGTCGGTTCCAATCAGAACTGCCGAGGCCTTTGCGGCACGCCGAATGATCGACCGGATTACCGATCGCTTTGACATGACACCCGACAAGCTGGTCGGTGATACTGGCTATGGATCAGCGGAGATGTTGGGCTGGTTGGTGGAAGAGCGCGGTATCGCTCCGCACATTCCGGTCTGGGATAAATCCAAGCGAACGGACGGCACGTTCTCGCGCGAAGACTTCGTCTACGACCCCGCGACCGACAGCTACACATGCCCAAGCAACAAAGAGTTGCGAACATATCGCCGGAACTTCTCCAAGCCGCGAAAGGCAAACGGCGGCAAAGACGGCTTCATCCGATACCGCGCCTCAAAGCACGACTGCGATGCCTGCCCGCTCAAACCGCAGTGTTGTCCTGGCGACCCTGGTCGACGCGTGATGCGATCCGTCCACGAAGCAGCCCGAGACGTCGCTCGCGATATCCGCAAAACCGATGCCTACATGACCTCGTTCATTCAGAGGCGGAAAGTCGAGATGCTGTTCGCCCATCTGAAGCGATACATCGGCGTACCGATGATGCGACTTCGAGGGCCCAAAGGCGCATACGAACAGTTCCAGCTCGCGGCCACAGCACAGAACCTCAGAAAACTCGCCAAGCTGGTCCCGCAAACAGAACCAACAGGCTGAGAGGAACGGCCCAGCTGTTTTGGGCTTCGCCCATCGGCGGCTCCAACCCCGACTTCTTCAACACTATCCGGACAAAGTGAGCTTTCGCAAGGCTGCGCCAAGGTCTGCTTTGCCACGGCCGGCCTCATCACGTAACATCGGCTGTGCAGCCTAAAATTCGCTTTGTTTTTCATTGGGAAATAGCGATATGCTGGAACGTGGATTGGTCATAAAACGATTTTTGGACGCACCGGTGTTGAAAACTTCCAACAGATCAAATGTCAATATCGTTGCTTCGGCGGTTTCGGTGATGGGCTTAGTGTTCTTGTGTTCAGTAGCACCTGCACAGCAACCAAAAACATATAACGATGGTGAGCGTGGTTCTGTGACGCTCCCCCTTGGTGATTTATCGTTCGGTGATGTTGTTCTGAGCGTGACGCCAGGAGAGGGTAAACAGCCCATTGCGAGGCGGTAAAATCAAAGGGTCTGATCGGATCGCCAGACTATGTCAAAGGCACGAGCACCTACTTCACGCTTGGATGTGGCGGCGTTGTTGAGATTGGCTTTACCGATAATGCACTGGTCGATGTTGCAGGCCCCGATCTTTATATTTTTGAGATTGGACCAGATGTGGAAGGCACGATTCTATCGGTTTCCAGTGGGGATGGCACTTGGATTGAAGTTGGTTCTATCGAAGGCGGGCGGGCTGAGATTGACCTAGCAGAAACGCCTGCAGTGGGCGGCACCTATCGAGCGGTAAGGCTCACCGACGACGGTATCCAGTGCTCGGGCCGGTTCCCGGGTGCTGATATTGATGCGGTGGCGGCGATTGGTGCGGAACTTCGATTTTCAATTGATGGTGCAGTGTTGTTCGAGACCGGGTCGGACACACTCCGGAATGCTGCAGAAGCTGAACTAAGCGCGCTCGCCGCTGAAATCGCGGATGCAGGAATTACTCGTTTTGACGTTGTTGGCCATACCGACAGCGTTGGGTCCGATACTGCTAACTTGGCCTTGTCAGAGGCGCGCGCGAAGTCTGTGCGTGATTTTTTGGCAGCTCAGCCCACTCTAGCCAATGCGGAGATCCAAACTTCCGGAGCTGGAGAAGCAGAACCAGTCGCAACAAATGACACGGAAGAAGGTCGTGCGGCGAACCGGCGTGTTGAAATCATCGCTCGGTCAGGTTCTTAGGCGCAGCCAACTGCTTCTCATACACCGGCGTTTTTGGACAATCTAGACTTTAGAATGTGCGGAAAAGAGCATAGATCTTCCCAAAATCTGCTCTATAGCCAAGCCTGTTTCGGTGATTTTTTGGTCAGCGGCTCTAGACCCGACCTTCGCTATGCAGCAGCAACCTGGCAACGTTGGGCTCTAAAGCTGCCGCCAGCGCACATGCAACATTGAGGGTCTATGTCATGCGAAGAGTTTCGAGGATAGCCCTTTCCTGCCGTTGGCCAGAGTGTCAATATGCTGTGGACGAAGCCGCCGCTCGCATCTCAATCTCCGATGACCGCTGCCAACCCGAAGCGGACATCGCCAGTGAATTCGCACCGTTTGGATCAATTAAGAGGGAGGGCGATAAGCTGCCGGGTGTGCCTTCGCAAGGTTTGACTTTGGAGATCGGTCTGAATTCACGTTCACGATCTCAAGCGCCTCCTATACTTTGATACACTCTCCAGCCATGCAGACTAGCGTGAGTAGTCTTCAAGCTTTCAAGCGCAGCCCAGTGAAGTCTTTTGAGTGTTTGCTCGCTGCCGAATGGGCAATCAGTATAGCCTGCCAGATAGCCTTTAAAGCGACCGCTCTGAGTCAGGCAGATCGGCGACCTCCATCTTCAGTTCATCGCAAGCGTGGAGTTTTGCCATCGGTGGACATAGCTAACGGCGCATCGCAAGGGCGATTTTCAACAACTCTTGAGGCCGATCCATCAGATGGGCGCAGTGCGTTTGACGTCAGTGCGACTTTTTTCCAACCAGTGTTTCAAACTGCGATCAAAATAGCATTCTCCGGTTTGGCGCGTGAACGCCAGGGTTTCTTCCAGAACGCGTTGCGCAGCATGAACGTCACCCTGCCGGACCAATGCCTCACCAATCCACGCTCCGGCGTAAGGTCTCGCAAGGACCGAGCCCGCTTTTTGATAAGCACTCAGCCCGTTTTGCATCAGTTCCAGACCGTTTGGATCTCCTGTGAGGCTCGCGTGGCGCCCGGCCAGGATGTCCACTTGGGCCCGCCAAATTGTCTTGTTGCCACGCCCGGCCCAGAATTGTGCAGCGGCAATGCGCTCTTGGGCGCTGTGGTGCTCAAGAAAGACACAGGCCGTTGCACCGAATACGTTTGCAAAGGTGTATGCAAAGTCATGGTTGATCTCGTCGGCGCGGCGCAAGGACTGATCAATCGTTTCGATTGTTTGCGCCTCCTCGCCCAAAAGGGCGTGGGACCATGCAAGATAGCTGCGCAAGGTCAGGCTGAAATCCATACCGAATTGCCGCTCGTATTCCAGTTGGTCTTCTGAACGGCAGGTGGCGACGCCTGCGCTAAGCGTGGTGCGGGCCAGTTCGATCGCACCGGTGTAAAGCGCATGGACGCCTTCCATGAAATGAACGGCGGGTTTCCAAACGCTGCCCGGCGACTGAGTGGCCAGGTCCCGAATGGACTGCGTGTAGCCAGACAAGTTGGCAAAATCGGCTCTCAGAAGGGCTGCGCTCCAAATCCCCCAGTCGGCCCGCACGACTTCTTCTGTGTTGTCCAGTGACAGCGCCAGGTTCCGCGTACGCAGGTAGAGCGGTTCCGCTTCACCCGTCGGATGGCCGCGAAACGCAATCATTTGCGCGCCGATCATTCGGCTGAGTTCCAGCTGCTTGGTCAGGCTGGCGTGATCCTCCACCGCCTGTTGCATCATCTCAAGAGCGGCCTCGAAATGGTCTATCGCCTCTTGATGGGCGGCCAATTGCGTGGCCCGCAGGCCAGCCGCTTCAAAGCTCACCGCCGCCTGATGCGTGTCCCCGGCGGCCGCGAAATGGTGGGCAATGCGGTCATGGGGCGGCGCGCCTTCTGCCGATGCCAGCAAATGCTGCGCTGCTTTGGCGTGTAGTTGAACGCGATCTGCTTTCGGGATCGTCTCGCAGACCGTGTCGCGCAAAAGCGCGTGCCTGAAGCGAAAGGCCTGATCGCCCTGCGGCACAAGGATATTGGCGTTTACGAGGGTGTCCAAAGTCTCTGCCAGAACGGCTTTTTCATCGCGCATCAAAGCCGCCACATCCTTTGCCTCGAACGAAATCCCAAGGATGGCGGCACATTCGACCACATGCCGAACACTCGGCAAACGGTCGAGACGGTTCAAAAACATCGCCTGCAGGCGCGCGGGCGCGTCGAAGGCTTTGACTAGAATGTTGGCCTGCGCGCGGCCAACGACACCGCCGTGCTGCGCCAGCGCCGCTGACAGCGCATAGGAAAACTCTTCAAGAGCAAGCGGGTGTCCTTCTGCCCGGCGCGCTACGATTTCAGCCGCTTCCGACACACCGGGGCGATCAGGCAGGATTTGGGCCACAAGGGCTTTGGCACTCGCCACAAGAAGCGGCTCTAGCCGGTGCTGGTGTATCCCGGCGGCTCGGAACACGGCAGGAACCTCGCCCTCTCGCGCCGCACAGACGACGAAGACCGGCAAGCGCTCCAACTCCGCAAGCAGCATCCCGACAGCTTGCACCGTCGTGGGGTCGAACCACTGGACGTCATCGCACACGAGGATCACGGGGCCGTGCCGCGCCGCTTGTTGCACCAACCGCAGCAGGAAGGACACCGCGCGGGCGCGCATGTCTGGCGAGGTATCGTTCAACGCGGTGGGCTCTGAATAAAGCATCGCCCGGAAGAGCGGCGCTGTGTCGGACAGGTTCAGCTTGTCCAGAGTGGTGTCGAGCGCGATGTCGTCGCGCGCAAGCTGGCCCTCCAGCATCGCAAGCAAGGGTGTCATCGCGGTGCCTGCCGCGTGCGGATCCCCCTGAAGCGTGAAGACCTGAGTCTCAGAGGGCTGCGCACGGTCAAGGACGGCCTGCACAAGGCGGGATTTCCCGATCCCCGGCGGCCCTTCGAGCAGGAATGCCTGGCCCTGTCCCGTCGCAACTTCTGCATATTGCCGAAGCAGCAATTCAATTTCAGCTTCGCGCCCGACTATTGGCCGTTCGGGTGCCGTTGCCGTCACGTGTTTGCGCTGTCCGGCAGACGCCGCATCAAGGTAGCCGTTTATCTTGGTGCACAGGATGGCTGGAGAAAACCGGGCCGCCAGCGCCGGATCACAGGCAATGTGCCCCGGCTCGGCCCGGGCTTGCAGTGTCATGGCCTGCCGCTGCACCGCGCCCTTGACACCCATCAGATCGCCGTCCGCTTGACTGCGGGACGCGAGGACCTTGCCACTGCTGATACCCGCCGTCACGGTCGCCCGCGTGCCCAAATGGGCATCGACTGCTTTGCGAAAACTTTCTGCGGCCAGAACCGCGTTGTCGGCATCAAATTCAGCGGTGCTTGGTATCCCGAAGCAGATCATCGCCAAACATCCGTCGTTCTGGATCGGATGGCCATTGAAGTCTGACGCGGCACGCGCCGCGAAACCTGTCATGGCCTTGGCGAGTTCGTCAAAATCTTCGGGGTCGAGCCGGTCAAGCTGTTCGCCCGTAAGCCCCAGCACGAGAACCGTGATTTCGCGGCGTTCATACACGCTGGGCGCGGCCTGCACCGCGGGGGCGGTTTGCGCAACGTCGGGAATCGCGCTGTTGGAAAGAACCGCTTCGCGCAAGTCCAGTGTTTTGCGCGACGGCGCGATGTCGAGCCGCGCGGCGAGTGCAGCCTGGCAGGTGTCAAATTGCTGTAGGGCCAATTCCCTTTTGCCCGCCGCATGATAAAGCCTCATCAGTGTCTGGTGTGCCTCTTCGGCACCCGGTTCGATCTCAAGTAAACGTGTCGCTGCTGTCTCTTGTTCCTTGGCAGTGCGGGCGGCACTAAGCTGGGCATGGGCCGCGTTCAGCGCCATTTCCTGATACGATTGTCGCGCATAACGGCACCATCGGTCAAAAGCGTCACTGCGGATGCGCAGCCTGCCCAAAAAGGCCCCTTTGTACAGATCAAGCTGTGCGGCGGTGTTGTCTGCAAAGCGCCATGTATCAACGCTCAGCTCAGCGGTTTTTTGAAAGGTGACGGCGTTCCGGTCTGCCTCGATCGGGTTCATATCCCACGGCGCGAGCATTTTGCGGATCACGCCCAATTCCTGCCTGAGCGAGCCGCGGGCTTGCTCTTCTTGTGCGGTCGGCCAGAGCAAATCGGCCAGTTTCTCGCGCGGCACATCTTGGCCCGCGTGCTCGACCAGATAGGCCAGCAACGCTGCGGATTTCTTGGTTGGGAACCGCACCGCCTCGCCCGTTGGCGTGGTCAAGATGGGGCCGTCAAACAGGGCAAAATGCAAAGGTTCGCGATACATGAATTCGTCCAAAGTCGTCGCACAGAATGCGAATCTTGCCAGCCAGATCAAACACTTTCTCTTTTTGACGGTTTTCTGACGATGGGAATCCGACCGGTTGGGCTATCGCTACGTCATGCAAGAAGGACATGGCAGATGACGCAGGACACCGGACTTTTCATCGATGGCCACCGAGTGACGGGGACAGACGCTGATGTGCAGGGCGTCATCGGCCCGGCGGTGGAGGCTGCACAAACCCAGCCAGACGCAGACAGCGAAGCACAGACCGCGCCGCGCGCCCTGTTCGAAGAGATGGTGACAGCCATGCAAAACGATACGATTGCGCATCGTTTTTCGAACATCGAAAGCCTGGCAAACAATTTGCGGCTGCGCGCCCATGTCGTATTGGCAATGCAGCGCATGTCGACCGGGGTTCTTGACGCCGATTACTTTGAAGTGTCGCGCGGCATCCCGGCCAATTTGGGCACCTGCCACAACTACCATCACCTTATGCAGATCATCGACGACGGCAACGACCTGCGGACCGCTCAAGAAGCCAAAGAGCGATTTGTGCGCCCTCTGGTCGAGATGAACCAATACTGGACGCATCAGAACAACGCATCGGCCTTGTCCGCTTACAGCTTTTTCATCACTCCCGATGCCGATCCGTGGCAGAGCATCGCTCACACCCATCCCTTTCGCGGCGAATGCGCGGGTGCACTGCAAATCTGCCTGATGCGAGGGTTCCGAAATTCGCAATCCCGCACGAATGTTGAACGCTTGATGCGGCGGTTTGGCCCGCTTCGGGTGGGACCGTGGCATCAGGATTACCAGCACAGGCATCCACGCCATCCAACCCCGGCCTCCGCTTTGCTTGCGACGTATGATGTGCCGATCGACTATGGGCGCGATCGGGTGATTGGCGTGCCGGGAGACTATTTCTATTTCCGAAATGCCGGGGACTACCCCTACTTGGCCCCGTTCGGCGGATGGCGCGGTGAAAACTGCGTCTATCTTGGGCAAGATTTCCTGGGCCAGCCTCACTATTCCGGGCTGGGCCTAACCGGAAAGACGGAATACGCGCTGCGCATGTTCATGGCCAACGCCTATGTCCGAGATTGCAACACCCGCTTCTTGCAGGTCGCAGCACATGACAAACGGCCCGATATCGACTTTCATTGGGTGGACGATCTGAAACGGCGCCTTCGGTTCACCAAGCGCGGGGTTCTGCGCATTCCCGATCTTGACGGACCGGAATACGAGGGGCCGCAGCCGCAGGGCTACGCAGCGCCCACCAGCGAGGTTGCCGCAGGGCTAGACAAACTTGCCTTGCCCCAGATCCATCCCCAAGTCTGGAGCGGCACCGTCTCGCAGCAAACGGCCATGTCCGCCCTGGGACTTACCGAGGCCAACCTGATGCCCTGGCCCAAATCCAGCCTCGCGGACAACAGGGTGGGCACGGAAATTGGCCCATGGCGGATCACCTTTGCCTCTTCAGAAACGCCAGACGCGGCTGAAGTGGTTGTCTGGAACACCGACCTTTAATCGCCCCCTCTCCCTGGGACGACTTCTTGGCCGTGGCTTTTGCCACGGTTTTTTTTGCTGCAAATTTCGAGGTTTCGGCATTTCTGACGCACTTCTGACGGTTCTGACGTCCATTTCTGACGCTGACCTGACAGCTCGCCGTGATGCTGCCTCCAATTGATACAAACAGATCAAAGGGGGCGTTATGTCCACGAGCTATTTCGATCCAAGTTATTCAATATCCACGGAGCCCGCAGGGTTTCTGCAAGGCTACAACCGGAGCGTGACGGTTTGGGCGCTGGCCTGTGTCGTGACGCTGATTGTATTTCTGCTGCTGTGGCCAGCGGCCTCCGAAGCGATCCTGGTGGACACTCGCGCCGCCCTACTCAGCGCCTTTCGGGGCTGGTACATGTACGTCATGCTGGCCTTTTTCGTGCTGGCTGCAACCTTTGCACTCTTGCCCGGTGCCGGAGACATCAGACTGGGTCGCCCCGGCGAACGGCCGGAGTTTTCGACGTTTTCCTGGCTGTCGATGATGTTCTGCGCGGGTATCGGTGCGGCGATTGTTGTCTTCTCGGTGAGCGAACCGCTCACGCACCTGTCGACAAATCCTGACATACTAGCTGGCCAAGTGACTGCCGACACCGCTCAAGCGGCCCCGAGCGCGTTGAAATACACGTTTCTGCATTGGGGTCTGTCGGCCTGGGCATGTTTCGCCGTCTTGGGTCTGGCGATTGCTTATTTCTCGTATCGGCATGGCACCCCCCTGACGGTGCGCTCGGCGCTGACGCCACTGCTGGGCAACCGATTTGGGGGAGTCATCGGCCACAGCATCGACTTTTTTTCGGTCTTCGCGATTATCGCAGGCCTGGCCGTGTCAATGGGCAATGGGGTTCCTCAATTCGTGTCCGGCTTGAGCATCGTTTTTAACCTGACCGAGGACAGCACGACTGCCATATTGGTCGCGCTCGCGGCTGTGGCTGGCCTGTCAAGCCTGGCGATCATCTCGGGCGTCAAACGCGGCATCAAATGGATGTCGAACACCAGCACGCTGATCTTCTTGGGTGTGTTGATGCTATTCATGGTCTTTGGTGCCACGCGCTTTGCCACCGATGCCCTGGTGGATGCGGTTTCGGATTACGCGGTGACCTTCTTTGGCATGTCGACCCTTGTCGCGACGCTTGATGGCACCGAAACTGGGGACACTTTGGCGAATTGGCAGGTCGATTGGACAATTTTCTATTGGGGATGGTGGGTCGGCTTTGCGCCCTTTGTCGGCATGTTTCTGGCACGCGTTTCAAAAGGACGCAGCATCAGGGAGTTCGTGCTGGGTACAATGCTCGGCCCCTGTGCGATGTGCATGGTCTGGTTCGCCTATGTCGGCGGCACCGCGATCTCGATTGAGCTTGCCGACAGCGGAGCGCTTAGCACGATTGACCGGCCTGCGCAGCTCTACGCAACGTTGACGATGCTCTTGGGTGACACGGTTGGTGTGATCGTCGGAGGCTTTGTCTGCGCGCTGGTCTTTATGTTGCTCGCTTCGGTCTTTATCGCAGGGATCCTAGCGATCAATACGATTGCCGCAGGCGGCGATGATGGCCCCAAACCAGCCGCCCACGTCCTGTTGTGGAGCGTGAGTGTCGCGCTGATCATTGCTGGTCTGATCCTGGCGGGTGGCATTGCCTCTATTCGCGATGCCGTCATCATCAGTGCCTTACCCTTCTCGATCATCATCGCGCTTGCAGGTTTTGCCATGGTTTTCATGCTGGTTGCCCATCGGACCACCTTGGTAAAGATCACTGAGATGCCTGCTTGAGGCTTTCAATCCTGTAAAAGCGGTGCGCAGCCATCGAGATGGCTGTGCTAGAGCACATCAGAGATGCCGGCTATGCGAGCTGCAATGCAGCGCGGATGCTAAAGATGAATAGCCGGTCCGGGTCAGCGAACACCCTTCATGCCCAACCTTCCGCAACTTGTTTAGCGGCAGCTTGGGGCTGGGCGTGGCCTCCGTCGCGTTGCTAACCCAAGACCTTGCAAGGCCCGCTTTCTTCAAATCGCAGACCTTGGGGAACACTGCAGTATTCGGTGAAATGGGCTCTTCGCCGCCATTGGGGAAGGTGCAGCATTTCCAGGGAGCGGACCGGGCACCCGAAAAGGTCGGCCCTTACCTGCCGTTCCGCGATCGATCAAATGCTGCGGTTGCAGCCCTCACAAGCTGTCGTTCAACGAGTCATCGACAGGCCGCGTTATGTCTGGCCGACCACGCCAGACAGTCGCTGTATGCGTACTTTCCGAAAGGTCGCTTCGTCAGCTCTATTGCTGGATGCATGTAGGCCTATTCGCATGGCCCACTTCCAGTAGCGGCGGCCTCGGTCAAGAAGACCTGCGCCACAGTAGCTTCCGTAGAAGTATTGGTACTACAGCCACAGGTAAAAATCCTCTCCACGATATTGCCACTGGCATCCGTCAAACACGCCACGGACTTGGCACCGTCTCCGACGCGAAGGTCGTGAAAAACTTCGTTGCCAACCGCTTCCTCTTCCAAAGACACGCATTCAGGCCACT
>ERZ1740067.2400-NODE-2400-length-11469-cov-8.300683_pt1 | contig 11469 bp, 12 predicted proteins | sample MGYA00581736_ERZ1740067 | MGnify/ENA primary metagenome ERZ1740067 (study PRJEB43018, sample SAMN04849236) | marine metagenome | isolation source: floating plastic debris | place: Pacific Ocean | collected 2008-08-27 | study: EMG produced TPA metagenomics... | reverse complement strand
GAAAAACAGTGCGTGGCCAGCCTCGCCCAGCAGCGGGGCGACATAGGTGATCAGCGTAGCGGTGGCGGTCACGTTGCCTGCGACGGATTTGGCGAAATCCTTGGCGTCGATGTGGCTGGCCGTGGGCATGGGCGCTGGCGTGGCGATGTGGACCTGCGGGCCGGTCTTGACCGTCTCGGCCTGCCACGAGCGGGCGAGTGCCAGTTGCGCGGCCTTCGTGGCGCCATATGCGCCAAAGAACTTGTCGCCCGCGCGCGGGTCATCGAGAAATAGCGCCTGTCCGTCGGTGCCCAGGAGCGGTGCGACATAGCTGATGAGCGTGGCGGTGGCCGTCACGTTGGCAGCGACCGATTTGCTCATGTCCTTGGCGTTGATCATCTGTGCGGGTGCAAGCGGTGCGGCGTGCACCGCCGTGTGGGCCCACAGATCCAGATGGCCCCAGCGGTCGTAGATCCCGCGACACAGGGTCTGCATCGCTGCATCCGTCGTGATGTCCATCGGCGCTAGGGTGGCGGCCCCCCCTTGTGCCTTGATCGCGTCATCCAGCTCTTCGAGGGCGCCGGTGGTGCGGCCCACGGCGATGATGTGATGCGTCGGGGCAAGCGCCAATGCCAGGGCATGGCCAAGGCCGCGGGACGCGCCGGTGATCAGGGCAGTTTTATCCGTCATGGCGGGGTGATGACGCGTCGGGGGCAGGGCGTCAAGCGGCCGTGCGTTCTTGGCCCTGAGTCGGCATATCGAGCTGTGACGTGCGGCCCATCGCGGTGGCCAGCGTGACGGAGGTGCCTGCGATGGCAACGATTGTGCCCTGGCGCACCGTGTCGCCCACGGCGACCTGTGTGATCTGCCCGCCCGGCATGCGCAACAGGGCGCGCGGCGCATCGTCGGTGCCGAAGATGCCGATGACGGTCAGCTGGCGCAGGGGCAGCGCGCCGCGGTCGGTGGCCAGGTGTGCCGTGGTTGGGTTGGTGTCGGTGCTCATGCCTCATCGCTCCTGTGTGGATGTCGAAGGCGCGGCGCTATCATGTGCGCCGGTGGTGCTGAAGGGGGGCGCCGCTGGTTTGACGTATGCCGTCGCGGCATCGGCAGTCTTATGCCGCCTTGCGCAGGTGATAGGTGAAGGTCTGATGGGCAAGGTGCCGCAGCGCATCCTCGGGAACGGGTGCGACGGTGGCGATCGTCAGGCGGCGGCGCGCGTCGCTGTCGAACGCATCGGGGAATTGTGCCGTGACACGGGCCGCAAGGTCGGTCTTGCAATCCACGAAGAGGTCAAGCCGATCCGGTGCGTCCGCCCGCCAACTCATCCGCAAGGTGCTGCCCGTGCGCGGTTTGATCGGGCGCCAGGCCGGTTGGCCCCATTTCAGGCTTTCGCTCAGCGGGCCGATCCCTGCCGCTTCGGCGACGTGCCAGCACAGCGTGCGGACCGACAGCGCCGTGTTCTGGGCCGTATCGGGCCAGAGGGCAAAGGTCGCGAGCAGAACTGGGGCAAGCGGTGGCATGGCCGCAGGCTGCCACGGGGCGTTGCCAGTTTCTGGCAGCAGAGGTTACTGCGCCGCCTTCATTTCGAACCCTTTTTCGATCATGTCGGCAGGCTCGACCGGGTATTCCCCCGAAAAACAGGCATCACAGTATTGCGGTGCGTCCGCGTCGCGGCCCTTGGCCTCGCCCACGGCGCGGTAGAGGCCATCGAGGGAGATAAAGCGCAGGCTGTCCACCCCCAGATGGGTGCACATCTCATCCTCGGACATGGTCGCGGCCAGCAGCTTTTCCCGGTTGGGCGTGTCGACGCCATAGAAACAGGGCCAGGCGGTGGGGGGCGAGGCGATGCGGAAATGCACCTCCGCCGCGCCAGCATCCAGGATCATCTCCTTGATCTTGCGGCTGGTCGTGCCGCGCACGACGCTGTCATCCACCAGGATCACGCGTTTGCCGCGGATCAGGGCGCGGTTCACGTTCAGCTTGAGACGAACGCCCATGTTGCGGATCTGCTCGGACGGCTCGATAAAGGTGCGGCCCATATACTGATTGCGGATGATGCCCATCGCGTAGGGAATACCGGATTCGAGGCTGTAGCCGATCGCGGCGGGTGTGCCGCTGTCGGGCACGGGGCAGACGAGGTCGGCGTCCACCGGCGCTTCCTTGGCCAATTCGCGGCCGATGGCCTCGCGCGTTTCATAAACCGAGCGGCCGCCGAGGATACTGTCGGGGCGGCTGAAATAGACATGTTCAAAGATGCAAAAGCGCGGTTTCTGAGGCCGAAACGGAAAGCGGCTGTCAATGCCGCCTTCGGTGATCACCACCATCTCGCCGGGTTCGATTTCGCGCACGAAGGCGGCCCCGATGATGTCGAGCGCGCAGGTCTCGGAACTGAGCACATAGCCGGTGTCGAGCTTGCCCAGGACCAGCGGGCGCACGCCGAGCGGGTCGCGCACGCCGATCAGCTTGGTCCGGGTCATGGCAACGACGCTGAACGCGCCTTCGACCCGGCGCAGCGCATCCTCCATCCGCTCGGGGATGTTGCGTTGCAGCGACCGCGCCATGAGGTGGATGATGCATTCGCTGTCGGAGGAGGATTGAAAGATCGAGCCCCGCTCGATCAGCTCGCGCCGCAGCGCATCGGCATTGGTGATGTTGCCATTGTGCGCAATCGCGGCGCCGCCCATGGCAAATTCGCCAAAAAACGGCTGCACGTCGCGGATGGCCGTCTGCCCCTTGGACCCGGCGGTTGAATACCGCACATGGCCAATCGACAGGGCACCGGGCAGCGTTTCCATGACATCCTGGCTGGTGAAGGTGTCGCGCACATAGCCGAAGCGGCGGGCCGAGTTGAAACCGTGTTCGGGGTGGAACGCGACGATGCCGCCCGCCTCTTGCCCGCGGTGTTGAAGCGCGTGCAGACCGAGGGCGACAAAATTGGCCGCGTCCTGGGTTCCGAGCACGCCGAAAACGCCACATTCCTCTCTCAGCTTGTCGTCATCGAACGGATGGGCCGGAGGCAGTACGGCAGGGCCAAGCATGTCGGACAATGGGCAGCTCCGAATCCTAGATCAGGGATAGGCGCGGTGTAGCAAGCGGGGCTGTCGCTGTCACGAAAGGATCACATTCGCGGGGCCTTTCGCCACGGCGACGCAAGGTTATGCAGCAGCCATGGTGCGCCACAGGTCTGCTTCGTGCCGTTTGAGGCACAGTGCCGCGGTGGGGCCGAACGTCGCCACACCGTCATCGAACGATGGGTAAAGCGACATCAGCTCGGTCCGGGCGGTCTGCGCGCTGCCCGCCAGCGCGGTTTCCGAGAAAAAGAAGCTTTCGGCCAGCAGCCCGTTGGCGCACACCACGTGATGCGCGTCGAACATGAAGTGGGTGTAGGTGACGGAAGGCGTCGGCGTGATTGTCACGCCCGGCAAACCGCACAGATGCTTGGCCGCGATCAGCACCTCCGACGTGCCAAAGAGCAGCGCGGCAGTGTCGTCGGCAAAGTAGATGCGGTGCTCTTGCGACACGATCAGGGGGCGGGCATTGCCGATGGCGCCAGCCTCGATGGTCACCGGTGCACAAGCCCCGGTGCCAGCCACCGTGCTGCGTCCGATCCAGGTGATCGGTTGCAGCCCAGCCGTCAACGTCCAGACGGGTGTGCCACAACTGAGCGCCGAGACCGGCACCTCGCCCGCGCCAGTCTCGATCAGCGTGCCCGGTCCAAAGCAGGTCACGAAGGTGGTGTAGCTCGACGAGCCGATATTGCTGCCGCTGATCTTTTGGTACGACACGCCATCGACAAGCGCGATGTCAGCGGAAAAGCCCCAGACATTGCCGAACTGCCCGTTCTGCGAAAACACGGTGACATTGATCGTGGGGCCTATCGGGGTTCCGTTCACATCCAGCGCGCGCAGCTGGATGATCGATTCCGCCTCGACCGGGGTGCCATCGGGCACCAGACCGCGCCCATCGGCGACGGTGTGGGTTGCGGATTGATCATCCTCGAATGTGTCGGGATCGCCGCCGTCGTCATTGATGGCGATCGTGCGGCCGCTGCCATTGGTGTAGGTGAACACCGTGCCGTTGGGTGTGTCGGAATTGTTGATGATCCCATTGCCGACCAACCCGGCAGAGGAACTGGAATCCACCACGAGGCTGTCGTTGTCATAGGCAAAAAGGTTACGCAGGGGCATAGGTCACCGAAAAAACACGTGTCTTCGGTGTCAGCCATGCCGGGCCACTGTGTTTCTACGTGGGTCGAAACAAGGCAATTTTAGACGAATTGTTCGCGTTTAGCGGTCGATTGGCGCGTTATTCGCCACAATTCCCCACGAGTGACTCGTATTGTTGCGTGATCCAGCCAAGCGCCTGTTCGGGGTTCTGCTCTTCGATCGAGGCGGTAAATTGGCCAAACACAGCCGCCGAGCGGCTTTCATCCACAATGGTGTATTCCTGCCCGGTGATCACGGTGTCGTAGACAAAGAACGCGATGGCCACCAGCAGGATGCCGCGGGCCACGCCAAAGAGAAAGCCCAGACCCTGATCGATGCCGCCAAGCGCGGAGCGCTGCACGAGCGACGAGAACAGGGGCGTAAACAGCGACACGATGATCAGCGCCACGGCAAAGACGAGGGCGAAAGCGCCGATGATGCTCAACTCGCAACTGTCGGCGATGAAGTCACCCACCACAGGGATCTCGCGCACCAGCGGCTCCACCCGGGGCGCAAACAGAAAGGCCAGGATGGCGGCGGCGATCCAGCCCGCGATAGCCATCGCCTCGCGGACAAAGCCGCGCCCATATGCCAGCAGGGCCGACAAGATGATGACCACGGCGACGGCGCCGTCGATGATGGTAAAACCTTCCATGGTCTTGGCCCTTTTTCGTTCCGCTCGCGGCGCTAACCTGCGCCGAATACCTCGCCCACAAACCCGGTCAGGTCCGCCATCTGTTGCAACGCCATGCCGGACACTCCTCCGGCTTTGCCGCCTTTCGGAGCGATGGCCGAGGTGAAACCAAGTTTTTGCGCTTCTTTCAACCTGTTTTCGGTTTGTGGCGTCGGTCTGAGCGCACCAGAGAGGCTGATCTCGCCAAAAACAACCGTGTCGGGTGGCAGGGCGGCGTCTTCGCGTGCACTCAGCAGGGCGGCGGCCACGGCCAGATCGGCGGCGGGTTCGTTGATCTTCATGCCGCCCGCGACGTTCAGGTAGACATCCATGCCGTTGAACGGGATGCCGCAGCGCGCCTCGAGCACGGCGAGGATCATGGCGAGGCGCCCGCCGTCCCAGCCGACGACCGTACGGCGCGGCTGGCTGTGTGGGGAGGGGGCGACAAGCGCCTGCAATTCGCACAGGACGGGCCGCGTCCCTTCGATCCCCGCAAAGACAACGGAGCCGGGGCTGGGTTGGCCGCGTTCGCTAAGGAAAAGGGCGGATGGGTTGGTGACCTCGGCGAGGCCCGCGCCCGTCATCTCGAACACGCCGATCTCGTCAGCGGGGCCAAAACGGTTCTTGACCGCGCGCAGGATGCGGAACTGGTGGCCGCGCTCCCCCTCAAAGTACAGCACGGTGTCGACCATGTGTTCGACGACGCGCGGCCCGGCAATCTGTCCTTCCTTGGTGACGTGGCCGACAAGAACGACGCTGATCCCCTTGCGCTTGGCGAAGGTGGTCAACTCATGTGCTGCGGCGCGCACCTGGCTGACGGAGCCAGGGGCGCTGTCGACGGTGTCGAGCCACATGGTCTGGATCGAATCGATGATGGCGAGGCCCGGCGCCTCTTGCTCCAGCGTGGTCAGGATGTTGCGCAGGTTGGTGTCGGCGGCGAGTTTGACGGGCGCATCGCCCAGGCCAAGCCGCTGTGCCCGCATGCGGACCTGGGCGCTGGCCTCCTCCCCACTGACATAGATCGTCTTGAGCCCGGCGTGGCCGAACCGGGCCGCGGCTTGCAGCAGAAGCGTCGATTTCCCGATGCCGGGATCGCCGCCCACAAGGATGGCGGAGGCAGGCACGAGACCGCCACCCAGGACACGGTCCAGCTCGTTCATGGTGGATTGTGTACGTGGCGGCGGCGTTTCCTCGGCGCTGAGGTCGGTGAGGGCGACGGTCGCCCCGCGCCTCGCCCCCAGACCCTTGCCCGGCGAGGCGGACAGGCCCGCATCCTCCTGAATGGTGTTCCACTCGCCGCAGCTGTCGCAGCGCCCGGACCATTTGGTAAAGGACGCACCGCACGCGGTGCAGGTATAGGAGATGGTGGATTTGGCCATGGCGCCTGATGTGCCAGCGCGGGCGCCGGGCGGCAAGCCCCGTCGGCAAGCCCCGTTAGATCATTCCGCGCGCATGGGCAGTTGCGTCACCACGTTGCTGTCGATGGTGGCGGGCGGGTTCAGTTCGGGCAAAAGCCGCTCCATCTCATCCAGCAGACGTTCGAGATGAGCGCGTGCGACATTCTCTTCCAGCTCCAAGCGATTGATCCAAGTGGAAAATTCGCCGTGAATCGCGCGCGCCTGTTCGAGCCGTTCGTTGAAGCGGTCGATCTCGAATTGCCGCTCTTGCAGGAAAGACCGGGCGCGGGCGACCTTGTCGTCGGAATAGGCCTCGGCCAGATCGCGGCTGATATGGGACATTTTCGCCGCCAGTTCGAGCAATTCCGGCTCCAGCATGCCGAGGTCGGGATGATCGCGCAGGAAGGCGAGCCGATCGCGGGTGCTTTCGAACGCGTCGCCAAGGGTAAAGGTGCCGGATCGGTCCGCGTGGTGCGCGGCGTGGTAGGCGCGGGTGATGTCGTCGACACCGACGCTGAATTGGCGATGCGATGTCTCAAGCTGCATGATCCGCGCATTGGAGGGCAGAAAGAAGCACAGCGTGACCGCAAAGATCGTGAGGCCGATCTGGACATACATGCCCGCCGCTGGGATCGCGGCGCCATTCCAACTCGCGGCCAGGTCGATCCAGGGCAGAACGCCGGTGACGGCAAGCGCCGTTGCGGTGACCAGAGAAAGCGCAAGGAGTGCAAAGAGGACGAGCGCGATGCGCTGCATCACGGCGGCCGCAAGCCGCCCCGCATGAAGGACGTGTACCACCATCTTCCCCCCAGAAGACATTTATCACGGAGGACAGCTTACCGCTCACGCCTTGAAATGACAGTCAAAAATCTGCCGGAGCTGTCGGTTCTGTGCGCTATCGTTTCTGGATCGGAAACAATACGCCAGTCAGCGGCGGTTTTGTTCCGTCGCGTAGCTGACCCAGAGGGAGGCAAGAATACAGGCGGTAAACAGGTAGAGCCCCCACGCCGTTTCGAGCCGACCGACGCCAATGCCCTTGGCCAGGGTGATGTAGAGCGCGATGAGGAAGATGTCGGCCATGGCAAGCTTGCCGAGGATGGCCAGCACTGGTTCGACCCGCGGGCTGAGCAGGCGCCAGTGGATCAACGCAAGCGCGATGGTCTTGAGATACGGCGCGAAGAGGGCAAAGACGGTGACGACAAGCGCAAGGAAGATGTCTGAGCCCCAGAGCGACTGCAGACCGGTGATGACCGAGATTTCGTCGAGGGCAAAGAGCGGGAGCAGCCCCGCCTTCATCAGCGGTGCGAACCAGGAGACCGGGTAGAGGACGAGAAGCGTCAGGTTGATCCAGCGATGCATGTGTCGGGTCCTTGGTTGGCGTCGGCGGGCGGCTCTGTTTGCTGCGCAAAGGCGCCCGCCCGCCGACCCCGGCTTAGCGCACGGCTTCGATCGGGCCCTCGGCGCGGCCATTTATGAATTGCTGCAAGTATGGATCGTCGGCGCTGTCCATGTCACTGACGGGACCGGTCCAGCGGATCTTGCCACCGTGGAGCATGGCCACGGTGTCGGCGATGGTGCGCACGGAGGTCATGTCATGGGTGATGGTCATGGTGGTCGCGCCCATTTCGGTGACGATTTCGCGGATGAGATCGTTGATGACGCCGGCCATGATCGGGTCCAGGCCGGTGGTGGGTTCGTCGAAAAAGATGATCTCGGGATCCGCGGCGATGGCGCGCGCAAGGCCCACGCGTTTTTGCATCCCGCCCGACAGCTCCGCTGGCAAGCGGTCGGCTACGTCCGCGGTGAGGCCGACGCGGCGCAGTTTTTCGATGGCAATATCGCGCGCCTGGTCGCGGGGTTTGGCCAGCGCGCCGCGCAGGAGCCGGAAGGCGACGTTCTGCCAGACGGGCAGCGAATCAAAGAGGGCCGCCCCCTGAAACAGCATGCCAAAGCGCGCGAGGAACGCGTCGCGGTCGGCCTTGGTCACGTCGGTGCCGTCAACGGTGATCGTGCCCGCATCCGGTGTGACGAGGCCGAGGACGGATTTGATCGCCACGGATTTGCCGGTGCCAGAGCCGCCGATGATGACGAGCGAGGTGCCCTTGGCCACGTCGAGCGTGACCCCGCGCAGGACGTGGTTGTCGCCGAAGCTTTTGTGGACGTTGTCGAGCTTGATCATGTGTGTGCTCTTGCGGCGGCGTGCGGGAGCCTCCGGCGGGGATTTTTTGGGGACAAAGACGGGCATGCATGCGCTGCCATTGGATCTGTTGGTGCCAGTGTCATGAGGAGGAGTGTCATAGGGAGAAGAACACCCCGGTGAGGACGAAATTGGCGGCGAGGATAAGGACGGCGGCCGCCTCGACCGAGCCCTTGGTGGCGCGGCCTACCCCTTGGGCACCGCGCCCCGATTGCATGCCGAAATAGCAGCCCATCAGGGCCGCGAGGCAGCCGAAGACGGCCCCTTTGGCCAGGGAGGAGGCGATGTCGCGCCCCTCGAGGAAGTCGACGGTGTTCTGGATATAGGTGGCGGCATTGAAGCCGAGCGTGCCGGTGGCGACGGCGTAGCCGCCGAAGATGCCGATGATGTCACCGACACCCACCAGCAGGGGGACGACCAGCGTGGCGGCCAGCACGCGGGGGACGGTGAGGTATTTCATCGGGTGCGTGCTGAGCGTGACGAGTGCGTCGATCTGTTCGGTGACCTTCATGGTCGCGATCTCGGCCGCGATGGAGGAGGTGACGCGGGCGGCGATCATGAGACCGACGAGCACCGGGCCCAGCTCGCGCACCATGCCGATGGCGACGATCTGGGGCACGACGGCCTCGGCGTTGAAGCGCGCGCCGCCCGCATAGATCTGCAGGGCCAGCGCGCCGCCGGTGAAGAGCGCCGTGAGGCCGACCACGGGCAGCGAGAGCCAGCCGATGTTGAGCAGGGCCAGGCCAAACTCGCGCGGGTAGAAGGGGGGCCGGACCAGATGGCTGAGCGTGGCGCCGCCAAAGAGCGTGACGCGCCCGATGGCCCCGAGCAGGGCCAGCACCGTTCGGCCAAGCGCCGCAAGCAGGCTCATTCCACGTAGTCCCGGTGGTACCGCCCGCCCAAGGCTGTCAGGATCTCGTAGCCGATTGTCCCGGCCGCATCGGCCAGCGTATCAACCGAAGTGTGGCGGCCCAGCACTTGCAGCGCGTCCGGCACCCGGGCCGCGTCGGTGATATCGGCGGTGATCAGATCCATCGACACACGCCCGACAACGGGGCAGGGCGTGTCACCGGCATAGAGTGTCGTCCTGGGACCGATCGCGCGGATCAGCCCGTCGGCATAGCCGCCCGAGACCGTTGCGATCTTGCTGGGGCGGTCTGCGACCCAGCTATTGCCATAGCCGACGGTTTCGCCCGGCATCACCTCGCGCACCTGGATCACCGGCATCTCGAGGGTCACCACAGGCTCGGCATCGACAAAGGGCAACCCGCCATAAAGGCCGACGCCCGGCCGGGTCAGCTCGAAATGGTAGTCCGGACCCAAGAGGATCCCGCCCGTGGCGGCCAGGGAGCGTGGGATGTCGAGCCCATCGGTCATGGCGCGGAAGGTGTCGAGCTGCTGCGCGTTCATCTGGTGATCGGGGTCGTCGGCGCAGGCCAGGTGCGACATCAGCAAAAGCGGGCCTTGCGCCACCGCGATGTCGCGCACGGCGGACCATTCGCCGGGCTCCATCCCCAGCCGGTTCATGCCGGTATCGAGCTGGATGCCGAAGGCGGCACCCGGCAACGCTTCGACGTGGCGCAGCATCTGATCGACGGAGTTGAGGTGCGGGATCAGGTGGGCGCTGCGAATGGCTTCGGTGTCGCCGGCCATATGGCCGGAAAAGACGTGGATCTGCGGGCCAAAGCCCAGATGCGCACGCAGTTCCGCACCTTCTTGGGCCGTGGCGACAAAAAACTGGCGCGCACCTGCGCGGGCCAGGGCATGGCCCACATGGGGTGCGCTGAGCCCATAGCCGCTTGCCTTGACCACGGCGGCGGTCTCGCATTCGGTCAGCGCGTCAAGCGCGTGCCAGTTGCGCACGACAGCGCCGAGGTCGATTGTGAGCGTCGCAGATGTCATCCGCGCCTGTTTGGCAGTCCTCATGCCGTTGGAAAAGGGGGAAAACGCGTGCTGCGGTTCAGGGTTCGGCAAAAATGGCGCGGTTCCGCTCCCAGATCTCCTCACCGACCCGGCAGTTGTAAGGGGCAGGCGCCTGCGCGCGGTACAGGCGGTCGGGCAGGGCGCTGATTTCGAGGACAAGCTTGCGTTTGACCGCCGCCTCGAATTCGGCCCAGTCGGTGACCGGGATCATGAACGCGCCAATGCCGCCGATCACGCAGGCGGTGTAATAGGCGTCGAGGTCGGGGATGTCCCAGCGGGAAAAGAGGCTGTCATCGCGGGTCATGAGCGGCAGGCCGTTGATCGTGATGCCCTGTGCCAGAACCTGGTCGCGTGCGGTGGTCACGCCGAGGCCCATATTGTTGGGGCCGTCGCCGGACACATCAATCACGCGGCGCAACCCCATGTATGCGTTGGATTCAATGGACGCGGCGGCGTGGATCAGTGCGGCCGAGATCGACGTGCGGCGCAACCCTTCGTCGAATTGCGCGGTGAGCGTGTCGGCAATCGCCTGCGCCTCGGCTGGTGTCGAGATCACGGTCCAGGGCACCACAGTGCGCTGATCCCAGACACCGGCCCATTCGACATAGGTAATTGCGATGCGCCCCAGTGGGCCCCGCGCGATGGCGGACTGCACCTCTGGGCTGGCGAGGGCGGCGGCGTAGCCGCGGCGCTGTATCTCAAGCTCAAACGGCTGCATGGAGCGCGAGACATCGACGGCCAAAAACAGCTCCACATCCACCTCCGTGCGGTCTTCGGCCGCGAGCGGCGTGCAGAGGACGAGGAGGAGGCAAAGCAGGACGCGCATATGGACATCAGAGCGGGTGGGCGCGGGCCTGTCCAGTCAACTGTGGGTCATATGCGCAGCGCGGGTCAGAATTCCTGATCGCCGCCACCTTGTTGCCAGGGTTGCACAAGATTTCCAAACCGCGTGAACCGCCCTTCAAAGCTGAGATCGATTGAGCCGATGGGCCCGTGACGCTGCTTGCCGATGATCACCTCGGCGCGGCCATGCAACCGCTCCATCTCTTCTTGCCATTTGGCCATCGCCTCGAGGTCGTGATCGCCGGGCTTTTC
>ERZ1740067.2399-NODE-2399-length-11471-cov-7.242467_pt1 | contig 11471 bp, 11 predicted proteins | sample MGYA00581736_ERZ1740067 | MGnify/ENA primary metagenome ERZ1740067 (study PRJEB43018, sample SAMN04849236) | marine metagenome | isolation source: floating plastic debris | place: Pacific Ocean | collected 2008-08-27 | study: EMG produced TPA metagenomics... | reverse complement strand
GACTAGGCTTGGACTTACTATAATTCAGTCAATTAAGCAGCTAAAGCGTAGTTAGACTCGCCATTTAAAAGTGTGGGATATTGTAGTAACGAGCATCACTCCCATAGCTCGACATGCTTACACCGCCATTGGTCTCGCTGTCAAAACCGGTCGGCCCCGTAATGAGACAATAAATCTGTGATTTACAAAGTCGAATTACGCCCAGGGCAAAGTCGACGGGCCTAAATCGTATTCTCACTTTATTTTCAAAGAACTAGTACCCTCAGCTTGTCGAAGGGTGGGCGTTTCCCTTTTTGAGGGCCGGGCTTTCGGCTATACGCGGTATCGGCCTCAATCCCTAACGCAGGGCGGCAAAGATAACCATTTATCCCGCTTTGTAGGGAAAAGTTTGCGTACCCCTTTTTATCGCTTTATTTTCGTCAAAATCCATACCAATTTTAGATGAAATTCGGAATTATTCAAGAACGCAAGAATCCTCCAGACAAGCGCGTAGTACTGTCTCCGCAACTGTGTCAATCTGTTCTGCAGTCCTACCCCCAGGCTCAAATAGTGGTAGAACCTTCCCCCATTCGGATTTTTGAAGATATCGAATATAAGAATAAGGGTATTGAAGTGGCTTCGAAGATGGAAGGGTGCGATGTGCTTTTGGGGGTAAAAGAAGTTCCTATATCTGCATTAATTCCCAATAAAAAGTACTTTTTCTTCTCACATACTATCAAAAAACAACCGTATAACCGTAATTTATTACGGGCCATTTTAGAAAAAAATATCGAACTCTACGACCATGAGGTCATCACCGATTCCAAAGGGCAACGTCTAGTGGCCTTCGGTCGCTATGCAGGAATAGTAGGAGCCTATAACGGCCTACGTGCCTTTGGAATGAAGTATCAAAACTTTCAATTGCCCAAAGCAGAAACCCTAAAAGATCAAAAAGCATTGATTACCGAACTGAACAAAATTCAATTGCCCAACATCAAAATACTGTTGACCGGAAAGGGTAGGGTAGGCAATGGTGCCAGAGAAATGTTGGATGCTATGAGACTCAAACGGGTCACTGTAGCGGACTATTTAGGAGAGGAATTCAATGAACCCGTGTACTGTCAAATCGATGCCTCTGAGTATAACAAACGAAAGGATGGCGTACGTGGCAATAAAGCCAATTTCTTTGCGCATCCAGAGGAGTACAAGTCCAATTTCTTTCGTTTTGCCAAGGTAACCGATTTTTATATTGCAGGACATTTTTATGGCGATGGCGCCCCGTATCTCTATACACGTGAAGATGCGAAACATCCTGATTTTAAAATTAAGGTCGTGGCAGACATTAGTTGTGACATAGATGGACCGGTGGCCACAACCATTCAACCCTCAACAATTGCCAATCCCATTTATGGATATGATGCGCAATCAGAGAGTATAGTGGACTATTCCAATGAAGATGCCATTGCGGTAATGGCCGTAGATAATCTGCCAGCAGAATTACCGCGCGATGCGAGTGATGGTTTTGGGGAGGCTTTCGCCAAACAGGTTATTCCTGCATTTTTTAATGGAGATAAAGATGGAATTTTAGAACGCGCACGAATGACCAAAAACGGAAAGTTAACGCAGCGATATAAGTATTTAGAAGATTTTGTTCAATTATAATTACAATTTATCAAGTTTTTTGAACAAAAAATTGAACAATACGTGCTTCTTTGTATATTTCCAGGGCTATCTTAATGGTACCGTAACAAGTGCATTTTAACTGGATTTATACCAAACCAACTGACCCAAACCAAAAAGCGCATTCCATTGAATTGGAGTATATGTTGCGACCTAAGATTACCAAGTACTTAATGGAACGTTTCGAAGATGAACTTAATGGAGATTTTTCTTGCTTTCATTTTGACGTTGATGTGGTATCGAGCTGCGTGAGTATCTCTACCAAAACCCCGTCTAGGTTTCGATATTTAGCATTGCGTGATTTTGATTTTTTCGTAAATAAAAAAAGGACTCGCCATCTTTAACCTTGTAAAGGAAGATACTGCCCAATTTATGTATGAATCCTGCAGAAGAATATATTTTATCCAGAGAAGAACCATATCGAAGCATACTTTTACACCTTAAGGCTATTATTGAAGCGGTGATTCCTGAAGTCAATATGAAGTATAAATGGAATATTCCCTGTTTTTATGCTGAAAAACGTCCAATCTGTTATCTAAACGCTTCGTACAAAGGCAAATTTGTGGATCTGGCTTTTTGGAACTCAGCCCATCTCACCAAACATATTGAATTGATGCATTCTGAAAAGCGAAAAGTGGTCAAATCATTCAGGTATCAGTCACTGGAAGGGATTAATGATGAAATTCTTATTGAAGTACTTCAAGAAGCCTATGCCTTAAAGGCAAAAGGATTTTATAAGAAAGGTTAGAACGTATTGATGACATTTTTGAGAGCTACCAAATCGGTGAGCAGTTTTTCCAACAAACTCAAATCTAACATATTGGCGCCATCGCTTTTGGCATTTTTAGGATCAAAATGGGTTTCCATAAACAGGCCGTCCACCCCGGTGGCGATGCCTGCCTTGGCCATTGTTCCGATTAAAGCCGGGCGCCCTCCAGTAACCCCTGAACTTTGGTTGGGCTGCTGTAACGAGTGGGTGACATCTAAGACCACAGGTGCATATTGTTTCATCGTGGGGATACCCCTGAAGTCAACTACCATATCTTGATATCCGAACATGGTTCCGCGATCGGTTATCCATGCTTTGTCATTTCCCGAATCCATTACTTTTTTTACAGCATGTTGCATACTCTCAGGGCTCATGAACTGTCCTTTTTTAAGGTTAACCGTTTTACCGGTTTTCGCTGCTGCGACCACCAAATCGGTTTGGCGCACCAAAAAGGCCGGAATCTGTAACACATCCACATAGGCAGCGGCCATTTCAGCATCTTGTTCCGTATGGATATCGGTAATGGTAGGTACGGAAAATGTCTCCGATACCTTCCGTAGAATTTTTAGTGCTTTTTCATCTCCAATTCCCGTAAAGGAATCAATACGACTTCGGTTCGCTTTTTTAAAACTTCCTTTAAACACATAGGGAATTTTCAATTTGTCCGTTACCTCAACAATATGCTCTGCGATCCTCAAGGCCATATCCTCTCCCTCAATGGCACAAGGGCCGGAGAGCAAAAAAAAGGTATTGGAATCAGTATGTTTTAATTGCGATATCTGTCTTAAATCCATTCCCTAAAGTTTTGATAAATACACTTGTCTGCAAAAGTAAACCTATTAGCTTTAACCGTAATCAAATCCTAATCCATGAAGTCTTATACTATTCTATCTGCGCTCTTGTTTTGCTTTTTTTTTTACTACAACCAAAGCGCAACGTTTGACTGAAAAAGGCTATGGTCTTATCAATCTGGAAAGACATCAATTCACGTTCAACCTCTTTGGACCTGGATTTCGTTATGAATTGGGCCTTATTCGAAATGTAACCGCCTCTACAAGTTTCAGTCCGGCCTATGCCTCTTATCAAGAGGGGTTTACATTTGGGTATTCATGGCACTTAAGGTTAAGGTATTATCATAACATCCAAAAAAGATTGGACATCAATAAAAATATTATTGGAAACTCAGCGAATTATTTTGCTGCTGCCCGTTCCATATTTTGGGAACCCTTACAAATTATCGAAAATATGCCCAATACCAGAGATTGGGCGTTTGCTTTTTATGGGGGTGTCTATGGTATACAGCGCACCAATCGAAAAGGGTTTAATATCAATGCTGAAGTAGGCTATGGCATTATGAGGGGAGATGGGCTGTTGAATGGCCACGGGCCTTTGGTGCATATCACTTTTGGCTGGGTGTTGACCAAGAGAAGAAAACAGCCGGAGTTTCAGTTTGATTTAGATTAGTTAAAGCATTAGTTTTTTAAGGTCATCCATATAACCGCGGCTGACTCTTACGACATCACTGTTCATCATAGTGACATCATAACTTTTTCCATATTTATTGAGCTCTTTTACCTTATCAAGATTAATAATCGAAGAACGATGTACCCGTAGAAATTTTCTTGGGTCCAATCTCTTTTCTAAATCAGTGATACCAAAGTTGCTCAAAAAGACTTGGTTATCGATATGCAGTTTTGAATAGTCACCATAGGCTTCTACCCATTGAATACTATCAATGGAAACGGTTATCAGTTTTTTGTTCTGTTGCACCAAAACTCTGGAGGGATAGTCTGTTTTTTCCATGATGAGACTTTCTGTCAAATCCCCCAATTTCTGGTTGCCATCCTTTAATCGTTCTATCGCTTGTTTGAAACGTTCTTTGGTGTAAGGTTTCAATAGATAATCGACCGCGTGTACTTCGAAAGCTTTTAGTGCATATTCATCATATGCGGTTGAAAAAATTACTTGTGGCAATTCTTCTAAATGGGTGAGGACTTCAAAACCGGTTTTACCGGGCATTTGAATGTCCAAAAAGACCAAATCAGGTTTAAAGCGATTGATTTCGGTAATAGCATCCACACCATTGTTCACTTCAGCAATCAATACCAAATTCGGGTAGTTTGCTAAATACTCTTTTATCAGTGCCCTGCCTGCTTCCTCATCGTCTGCAATCAATACTTTTTTCATATGGCAAATCGTATCAAAAGTCCTTTTGGGTCATTATCAATAAGCTGTATCTGGCTTTCATACATTTTTTGAAGCCGTAATTTGGTGTTTGTAAGTCCGACTCCTTTACCAAACACTCTTTTTTTATCTTCAATACCGATACCGGTGTCTGCTATTTCAAACTTAAGTTTACCCTCCTCCCTAAAGATGTTCACCGAGATGGTACCGCCTTCCACCAAACTTGATAACCCGTGTTTTATGGAATTTTCAACCAATGGTTGTAGCAGCATCGGGGGTATTTTTTCATTCATAAGGTCCTTTGGGACGTTAATGTCAATATGCAATCTATCTTTGAAACGTTCCTTTTCAAGGTCAAGGTATTTTTTTAGAAAATCAAGTTCTTCTTCAAGGGTCACAAGATCGGTTTTTGAGGCGCGAAGTTGATAGCGAAAAAGATCGGATAGTTGGGCAATCATATTTCTTGTCCTTTCGTTTTTAGGGGGTACTGAGGCATTTATAGTGTTGAATACATTATACAAAAAGTGCGGATTGAGTTGTGCCTTGATAGCCGCCAGCTCACTTTTCAGGGCAGCTTGTCGCAGTTCTCCTTCGATCAATAGTTTTCTTTGGTTCTCTTTAAAATAGCGGTAGGCAAATAAAAAGCCAAACTGCACTGTTAAAAATAGTACCGGTATATACCAATCCCAAACTTCAGCGGGTCCCTTTAATCGCCCCCTTCCCAATACGGTATTATCTATGATGACATAACGAAGTTCCCTGGTAAAATAGGTTGCCAATGGTATCAATACAAATACAGCCACTATTTGGAAGAACATACTTTTTTTTTGCAGACTTCTAATGCTAACAAACCAGATAAAAATTGAGACCAAGAAATAAAATAAGTAGGATAGGCCTGCATTGAACCAATACTCCTTTAAGTCGACCCAACCCCAAATGCCTTGGTCTTTAAAAGTTCCGATACTATACCAAAGCACGATATGATACAACCAAGAAAATGTGAAATAAAAAAGAAAGACCCAAAGCAATTCCCTTAGGGTAATACCGAAAATGAGTTTTTTTTCCATGACTTCGATTTTGAATGAAAATTAAGGAGTTCTTTTGCAAGAGCACTAAAAAATACCGATAAATTGGCCTATAGACCGTTGAGTTGTCCTGGTCATTTCGTCGGCCTATGGTTCAACTCGACGAACAATGGTTTTACAGTTGTAACCAATGAAGGAATTTTGGGTATATCTAAAAAACGAAAAAGCCATGCGAACGTTATTTCTTTCTTTAATTCTTCTATGTAGTATTAACCTTTCTGCCCAAATTGTCAAGGGGAAAGTTATCGATGAGAATCAAGCTCCGGTCATATTTGCGGCAGTTACCCTTAATAGTCCTATTGATTCAAGTTTGGTAAAGGCCACCATAACGGCAGACCTTGGACTTTTTGAATTTGATGGCATTTTAGCCGGTATCTATGATTTGAAGATATCAAACATTGGGTATTCCACCTATTCAAAACAAATTGAATTTGATGGGGAATTACTTGATTTGGGAATCGTTAATTTGAGCATACAGACACAGAATTTAGAAGAGGTAACCGTAGTTTCCGAAAAACCAATGGTTCAGGTTTTAGCCGATAAGACTGTTTTTAATGTGGAGAATACCATTAATGCCACCGGTACCAGTGCCTTTGAATTATTACGGAAGGCCCCAGGGGTAATTGTTGATAATGGTGGAGGTTTCGTTGTTGAAGGAAAAACAGGTGTTCAAATTTTTATAGATGGTAAATTATCTGTTCTTCAAGGTGAAGACTTAACCAACTATCTAGAAAGTTTACAGGCTACTGATGTCGAATCAGTGGAGATCATCACACAACCTTCATCAAAATACGATGCTGCAGGTAACGCGGGTATCATCAACATAAAACTTAAAAAAGACAAAAGTTTAGGAACAAACGGAACATTTACTTCTGGTCTGACCGTGGGTGACTTCGGTCGAACCAATTCCAGTTTGAATTTTAACAATCGCGAAAAGAATGGCAATTTTTATGGTACATACAGTAATCGGTTTGGAAAGAGCACCAACTTTATCGATTTGTTGAGAAGTCAATTCGGAACACAGTTTGATGCTCGTTCTACAAGTGTCTTAGATCGTAATACAAATAATATAAAATTAGGATATGATTACTACCTTAACTCTAAGCATACGCTAGGTGCCATTGTTAACGGTAATTTCAATAACGGATTTACCAATTCAACTACAAGAACACCAATTCGCGAGATTGGAAACATTGAAAATGATAGCGTGTTATTAGCGCGCAATGAACGTCAAAATACGTCGTACAATATCAACGCGAATTTGAATTATAAGTATGCCGATACCTTGGGTCGTTCCATTAATATCGATTTGGATTATGGCCGATACAATAGCGAACGGGATGCGCTTCAGCCGAACACCTATTTTAATGGCGATGAATCGCAGGTTTTGATCCAGCGGATAACCTTTCAAGACACTCCGATTGACATCAATATTGCGACTATTAAAGGAGATTATGAGCAGAACTTTTTGAAAGGGAAATTGGGTGTCGGATTCAAGCTCTCCTATATCAATACTGATAATACCTTTGATTTTTTTAACCAAATAAACGGTCAGAACGTCTTAGATACCGATCAAAGCAATCAATTCGATTATCAAGAAAACATCAATGCCGCCTATGTTAATTTCAATAGAAAATGGGGAAAATGGAATCTACAATTTGGGTTGCGGGTAGAGAATACCGATTCAGACGGAATCTTGACGAGCGAACAGGAAAATGAGGATGACAGGGTACAACGAAATTATACCGACTATTTTCCTTCCGGGGGGTTGACCTATCAAATGAACCGTAAGAACCAATACGCTTTAACCTATAGCAGAAGAATACAGCGACCGAATTACGAGTCTTTAAATCCGTTTGAATATCAATTGAATGAATTGTCATTCAGTAAGGGGAATCCTTTTCTACAGCCCCAATATACAAACAACATAAAGTTGTCACATACCTATAATTATCGTTTGACCACCTCTATCAGTTACAGCTATATCACCGATTTCTTTGCCCAGGTGACCATTGCCGATACGCAAACCACTAATTTTTTAACCACACTAAATGTGGCCAATCAAGAGGTAATCAACCTCGGAGTTTCATATCCAAAAAAGATTTACAATTGGTGGAACCTATATTTTAGTCTTAATGCTTACATCAGTGACTTTCAGGCGACGAGTGACGAATTTTTACCTGTGAGACAGGAAACATTGAGCCTCTATGCTCAAAACACCTTCAATCTTTCAAAGAAACTAAGAATGGAAGTATCAGGATGGTATAGCTCTCCGTCTATTTGGGGAGGAACGTACCAGACACAGTCACTGGGCTCATTGAACGTGGCTTTTCAACAGAAGCTTTTTGATGACCGATTTACGGCAAGACTTTCGTTCAATGATATTTTGTATACCATACCTTGGAGGGGGGTCACACAGTTTGGAGACCTTTTTATTAACGGTACTGGTGGAAGTGATAGTCGTCAAGTGGCTTTTGGGCTAACCTATGACTTTGGTCGTAACGAGATTAAAAAGGCCAGAAAGCGAAAAACAGGTTTACAAGATGAAAACGACAGAATAGGTAGCTGATTGCGGCACGAAAGTTGGTGAGTTGCGTTACATAAACCAATAAATTCAACGCCATGACTTGTAGAACCTTAGTATCGTTATTATTGTTTGTTCTTTGTAGTAACCTCTTTGCACAGCAACAAGTAGAAAAACAACAATGGTCTCTTGACGTTTTGTTACCTGGTGTAACTTATGAAGTGGGCTTATCTAAGAAAACAACCTTAAATGCGAATCTGGGTTTTGGATTTGGCTTAAGAGGTGGTGGACAAAATACCGAGTACGGCATTTACCCAACGGGGATACTTCAATACCGGTACTATTATAATTTTCAAAGGAGGTTGGATAAAGGAAAGAGAATTGCAAGAAATACAGGTAATTATCTATCGCCTTTAGTCGCATATACATCCGGAGAGCCCATCTTAGGGGACTATCAAATCAATGAAGGAGGTTTTGTTGGATTGGCCTATGGTTTACAGAGAACCGGAAGAAAGGGATTCCAGTGGAATTTTCTCTTTGGCCCTGGAATCGATTTTGAAGGGGAATTTGCCTTAATCATCAATTTCAAACTGGGTTTTGTGTTAGGTAAAAACAAGTAAAAATCCACTGTAAACCAATAAGATAAAAATAATGTTCTAGTATTTCTGCAAGCCAAAAATAGAAGTATCTTTGCGCGCTCAAAACAAGGCCATGCAGAAAATCAAGAATATTGCCATTATTGCCCACGTTGACCATGGTAAAACGACGTTGGTAGATAAAATCATGTATCACTGTCAGTTATTTCGTGAAAACGAGAACAAGGGCGACTTGATTTTAGATAACAACGACCTCGAGCGGGAACGTGGAATAACTATTGTTTCCAAAAACGTTTCCGTAGTCTATAAGGATACTAAAATTAATATTATTGATACCCCGGGTCACGCTGATTTCGGTGGTGAAGTTGAACGGGTGCTCAATATGGCCGATGGCGTATTGTTATTGGTCGATGCCTTTGAAGGCCCCATGCCACAGACACGTTTTGTTTTGCAGAAAGCCATTGATTTGGGGCTAAAGCCTTGTGTGGGCATCATTAAAGTGGATAAAGAAAATTGTACCCCTGAGGAAGTACACGAGAAGGTCTTTGACCTTATGTTCGAATTGGGTGCTGAAGAATGGCAACTGGATTTCCCTACCGTTTATGGTTCTGCAAAAAATGGTTGGATGAGCGAAGATTGGCAAAAGCCAACCGACGATATTTCCCCGTTATTGGATATGGTGTTGGAGCATATTCCTGAATTTAAACCTGAGGGAGGATCCACTCAAATGTTGATTACATCCCTCGATTTTTCTAGTTTTACTGGCCGTATTGCCATAGGGCGTCTTCAACGAGGAAGTTTGAAAGAAGGTCAGCAGGTGACTTTGGTCAAGCGGGATGGCGCTAAGGTAAAATCAAAAATTAAGGAGGTCTTTATTTTTGATGGTCTGGGCCGAAAGAAAGTACAAGAGGTGCAGACAGGCGATATTTGCGCCTTGGTAGGAATGGATGGTTTTGATATAGGCGATACCGTCGCAGATATCGAAAATCCTGAGGGATTGAAAACCATCGCTATCGATGAGCCTACCATGAGTATGTTGTTTACCATTAATGACAGCCCATTCTTTGGAAAAGACGGAAAGTTTGTTACCTCAAGACATATCAAGGAGCGTCTTGAAAAAGAGCTTGAAAAAAATCTCGCCCTTCGTGTCGAGGAAACCGATAGTGCTGATAAGTTTATGGTTTTTGGACGAGGAGTGCTACACTTATCCGTGTTGATTGAGACCATGCGCCGAGAAGGGTATGAACTTCAAATCGGTCAGCCACAGGTTATCATCAAAGAAATAGAGGGTACAAAATGTGAGCCAGTAGAACAATTGACCATTGATTTACCGGAAGAGGTTTCTGGAAAAGCTGTTGAGATGGTTTCGATTCGAAAGGGGGAAATGGTGAGTATGGAAGCTAAGGGCTCTCGTATGGTGTGCGAGTTTGTCATTCCTTCAAGAGGAATCATAGGGTTAAGAAACCAATTGCTGACCGCAACCGCAGGCGAGGCGATTATGGCGCACCGCTTTTTGGAATATCAGCTATTAAAGGGAGAAATTACCGGTCGAATTAATGGATCAATGGTTTCTATGGAAAATGGAACGGCCATACCATATTCCATTGATAAACTACAAGAGCGGGGTAAGTTTTTCATCGATCCAGGAGAAGATATTTACGAAGGTCAGGTCATTGGTGAAAATTCCCGTCAGGACGATATGACGATTAACGTCACCAAGACCAAAAAACTTTCGAACGTTCGTTCTGCAGGGGCTGATGATAAAGCTAAAATTGTTCCAGCAATAAAATTTTCACTAGAAGAGGCCCTGGAATACATTCAGAAAGATGAATTGGTTGAGGTGACGCCCAACCATTTACGCTTGCGTAAAATTCATCTAAAAGAGGTTGATAGAAAACGCAACAAGGCGAGCTAAGTTCTTTTAATCATTCTTGCAAGGTGGTAGGAATCCACCACCAATCGAGTTAAGAAGAACGTTTTTTATAAAATTTACCACCTAAAACCAAAGCTGCAGAAATAATCATCAAATTTTTTATGATATACTGGCCTTCAAGTGTGGGCATTAGAATATTATTTTCCTGAAAGGTTACTTCCGGTAGAAATAGCAATGGCATAAAGGTGCCTACCATTTGCAAAAACAAGAGGGCTATTGCTATTCTTGTGGTCGATCTAAATAAAAAAGTTAATCCTATTATTACTTCCCACCAACCAATAATTTTAAGCCAAGATTCTGGTCTGCCAAAGGGTAACCAAGCAACAGTTGACTTTAATAACCCCTCGGCGGCAGAGAGCCCAAATGGTTTTAAAATTCCGAACCAAAAGAAAATGATGGCAAATGAGATACGCATTGCGGGTATTCCCCACAATTTCATTCTTTTGGCGATTCTTTGGTCAAGTGTATTCCATGAAGCCATTGGGAAATTGCTTTAACCGATATGCCCGTGGTGTTGTTCACGTAAACATGAAATAGCGGCACCAATAATTCCTGCATGGTTCATGAGCTCAGCTTGAACAACGTCGGTTTCAACATTGATGAGGTGCCCGTACTTATCCCATTTTTTTGAAATGCCTCCACCAACGATAATCAGGTCTGGTGATACGAGTAGTTCAACATATTTTAAAAACTTATTGAATCGCTTTGCCCATCGTTCGTA
>ERZ1740067.2398-NODE-2398-length-11486-cov-7.841659_pt1 | contig 11486 bp, 13 predicted proteins | sample MGYA00581736_ERZ1740067 | MGnify/ENA primary metagenome ERZ1740067 (study PRJEB43018, sample SAMN04849236) | marine metagenome | isolation source: floating plastic debris | place: Pacific Ocean | collected 2008-08-27 | study: EMG produced TPA metagenomics... | reverse complement strand
GTCGCAAGGGCCGTGTCTACGTCATCAACAAGACGCAGCGCCGGTTCAAAGCCCGTCAAGGCTAAGGTCCCAGCGATGGAATTTCAAAAGGCCGCTCCGATCCGGAGCGGCCTTTTGCGTTAAGAATGCATGGCGCTCGATCGGTGCGCCGGGCGTCTGGTGTGCAAGACGAAACGGACATCGTTCTTCCCTCAACCCATGTCCGCATCGACGGCCTTCAACCGAAAAACAAACCGTACACGAAGACTGGCGTGCCGAAGAAGAACCCTGACCACGCAGCGCTGCGGAGGAGGCCCGGGCCGAACAGGTAGAAAGGCACGTACAGAACACGACCGACGATTACAGCGACTGACGCCCAATAGGTGTAGGCGTTGAATGTGTCCGTAAGCAAAGCCACCAATACGAGTGGGACCCATACGGCACTTCCTTCTGTCTGATTGCGCACTGCGCGGGCCAGGCGTTGGCCCAAAACCCCTTCTTTTGGCGGCGGCGCGTCGCGATTGGACAGAACGTAGGGAATGCCCGACGTGAGGTCCATATGGGCTGCCTGAACGGCGATGGTGACGAACAGCATTCCGCTGACGGCGAAAAGTGACCACAGTTCGATAGACATGATGATTTCCTGTGTGAGTTTTGGGACAAGTTGGGCGCCGCAGGTTCCCATCAGGCGATTGCAGCGGCCTTTTGGGGATGCACCTCGCCGGTTTCAGCGAAGTGTTTCAAATCCGTGAGCGTGTCTTTGATTGCGACAGCGAATTGTCTGCGGACCAGCCACCCGAGCACCGCCGAGAATGGGGCCATGATGTCGGTGTCGAACGTAAGACGAACGCGTGTTCCAGCGCTGTTGGCGTTCAGCTTCCAGCGACCCTGCAGTCGCGTGATGAAGAACGGAATTGCTTTGCCGCTTGCCTCATAGATCAGTTCATGTTCGAGGCTGTTGAAACGCATGATGCGCTCTTGCACCGCGCCGAAAGCCGCCTCGCACGTACGCCCACTGACAGGTGCACCATCTGCGGCTGCATCAGCGCTGATGGCCTTTGAGGCAGTGACCGCGCGGGCCCAATGCGACACGTCTCCATACTCCAGCGCCAGAATCCTCCAGACGTCTGCCAGCGCCGCGTCAACTTGGACACTCTCATTGATTCTCATGCTTGTCCTCCCGCAGTGGTCAGATGGCTCAAGTTATGAAACGCTTGTTATAAAACGATTAGCCCTCGTTTTCCTGAGATGCAAGAAATATATAACGATCAGTTCAAAATTTTTCTGGAGCCCGCCATGGCCCGCCCCCGCAAGTTCGATGAGCAAGACGTGATTGATCGCGCCATGATCGCCTTTTGGCAAAACGGCTACGATGCCACAGCAATCGGCGACCTTGAGGCCGCAACCGGTATCTCCCGGATCAGCATCTACAACACCTTTGGCGACAAGGAAGGGCTGTTCTTGCGGGCACTGGATAGCTACCACAATCGTGCGATTGAGATCTTTCAGGACGGGTTGGCGGCTGATGGTTTGGATGCCATCGCAGCGTTTTTTGACCGGTTGTCTGAGGCGACCCCGCAAGACTCGCCGGCAAACTTCGGCTGCCTGATGGTGAATACGGTTCTGGATATCCGCAGTGCCAGCGCGGCAGTGCAAGACCGTGTGCAATCCTACCGCGCGATGATCAAGGGCGCGTTCGCCTCTGCCTTACAAAACGCGCGGAGGACTGGCGAAATGCGTGCGACGGATGCAGTCATTGATGATCGTGCGGAGTATCTGGTTGGCGTGCTTTGGGGTGCGCTTGCGACAATCCGGGTTCAATGCCGCACAGTCGCGGCAGCGCCATTGGCCCGCGTGACCGCTGACGTAATCAACGGCTGGCGAGAGTAAACTGACAGAATGTAATCTGGGCCCTGAACCGTTGTATATCCATCGTGCGTGAAACGTGATTATTCATGCGTGGCGCAACATGCTTCACTATTGGCACACAGCTGTCCTTGCCAGCCAAGATCTTCCATCAGTTTCCCAACGCTTCACCGGACCCAGAGCGCGTCGCGTCCCTCAGAACCCGATCAACTGATCGGCAAGCGCCATGAACAGCGGGATGCTGAGGATCGCGATGGGCGTGCCGAGGCCTGTGGACGTGCCCACATAGGCGGATGGGTTCGCCTCGGGCAGGGCGGCGCGCATGGTCGGTGGGCCCGAGATGTCGGAGCTTGAGGCCGCCATGATCGCCAGCAGCACCACACCACCCGCCGAAAACCCGGTCAGCTCATGGGCGATCATCCCCGCACCAAAACCAAGCGCGCCGTGCACCAGCGGCGCCGTGATCCCATAGAACAGGTAGGCATGCGCGACGCCCTTCAACTCGGACAGCCGCGACCATGCCTCCATCCCCATGATCAGCATCAGCACCGACAACAGACCCCGGAACAGCGGCTCGTAAAAGCTGGCATAAACCGTTTCGGGCCGGGCAAAGAGGCCAAGCGCCAGACCCAACAGCAGGGCCGAGATCGCAGGCGACCGCATCGTGTCCACAAGGATGCCCTTGATCAGACCTTTTTCCACGACCGGGCCACCGGCATTGCCGCCGCCACCGCCCATGGTCATTGTGCCGTCTCCCTGCACCGATGCCGCCTTGCGGGCCTTGGCCAGCCGCGCAAGGACGATGGCCGTCACCAACGCAGCGACGTCCATGAAAGGATAGAGCGCACCGATGAACCCTTCGTAGGCGATGCCCTCATCGTCCAGCACGGCCATGCCCGCGGCGAGCGTCGAGGCCGAGACAGCGCCAAAGAGGCCGACGGTCGCCAGCCCGTCCGTCTCGGACACGCCGCGCCACCGGGCGAGGGTAAACCGCCCAAGCGCCACAATGGCGATCCCCACACCGGCCGCCAACATCGCGGGCACCAGCAGGTCGACCAACTCCGCTTCGCGGACGGAGATCCCGGCGCCGATGCCAACTTTCAACAGCAGCAGGATGACGATGAACTTGTAGACCGGCTCCGGCACTTCGAACTTGCTGCCCAAGGCCGCCAGCATCATGCCCCCGATCAGAAAGGCGAGCGTCGGCTTTTGCATCTGCGCCAGAATGGTCGTTACGATGTCGGCAAGAATGTCCATGTCGCGCCCCCGTGTTGCGTGCTGCAGGGATAGATAGCTGGGTTGCATGAAGATAAAAAATATAACTATTGCTCCCAAACGTTCTATAATATCAATGTATGGATACGCTGAACTATCGCCACTTGCGCTACTTCCGCGCCGTCGCGCATGAGGGCAACCTGACCCGCGCGGCCGAGCGGTTGAACCTGTCGCAATCGGCCCTGTCGATTCAGATCAAGGCGCTGGAAGCGCGGCTGGGGCACGCGCTGTTTGATCGTGTCGGGCGGCAGTTGCAGCTGACCGAGGTGGGGCGCATTGCACTGGATCACGCCGACCGGATCTTTAGCACGGGCGAGGATCTGATGGCGATCCTGAACCGCAGTGCCGATGCCACCCCGCCCTTGCGCGTCGGGGCGCTCTCCACCCTGTCGCGCAACTTCCAGATCCAGTTCCTGCGCCCGGCCCTGACCCACCCGGAGCTGGACATGGTCCTGACCTCCGGTGGCAGCGCGCAACTGCTCAAGGCGCTGTCGGATCTCGCCCTCGACGTTGTGCTGACCACCGATGCGCCCCGCAGCGCCGCAGGCTCGGACTTCATCGCGCATCGCCTCGCGGCCCACCCCGCGCATCTGCATGGCGTGCCGGAGCGGATGGATCACACTGACCTCAAAACGCTGCTGACGCGGCAGCCGGTGATCGTACCGACGGAAAGCGCGATGCGCACCGGGTTCAACCGCCTGATCGCGCGACTTGGCGTGCAGCCCCGCATCGTGGCGGATGTGGACGATATGGCCATGGTGCGCCTGCTGGCGCGCGAGGGCGCGGGCCTTGCGCTGGCCCCCGACATCGTGCTGGCGGACGAGATTGCATCGGGCCAGCTGGTCACCGCGCCCTTCGATCTCGACATCCACGATACGTTCTACGCCGTTACGACCCAGCGCAGCTTTCCCCACCCACTGCTCCACACCGTCCTGCCCGACTGATCCCGCGTGCGCAGATGCACACGCACTCGTCGCTTGCAGGCGCGGCGACCGCGCTTACCTTGGCCGCAAACGCACCAACGAAAGGCGCCCGCCATGACCGATACTTACACTCCGCCCGCCAAATGGACCTGGGACCAAGACAGTGGCGGCAAGTTCGCCTCAATCAACCGCCCGATCGCCGGTGCAACCAAGGAACACGATCTGCCGGTGGGCAAGCACCCGTTCCAGCTGTATTCGCTGGCAACGCCGAACGGCGTCAAGGTCACCATGATGTTCGAAGAGTTGCTGGCGGCTGGCGAGAGCGGCGCCGAATATGACGCCTGGCTGATCGACATCGGTGAAGGGGATCAATTCGGCAGCGGTTTCGTCGCAGCCAACCCCAATTCCAAGATCCCCGCCCTCGTGGACCGCTCGGGCGACACGCCCCTGCGCGTGTTCGAATCCGGATCGATCTTGATCCACCTGGCCGAGAAATTTGGCCACTTCCTCCCCTCGACCGGCCCCGCCCGCACCGAGGTGCTGAATTGGCTGATGTGGCAAATGGGCTCCGCCCCGTTCCTGGGCGGCGGGTTTGGCCACTTCTACGCTTACGCGCCGGAAAAATTCGAATACCCGATCAACCGATACGCGATGGAGAGCAAACGCCAACTGGATGTGCTCGACCGGGAACTGGCGGAAAAGCCGTTCATCGCAGGCGATGACTACTCCATCGCCGATATGGCGATCTGGCCGTGGTACGGGCAGCTGTGCCTCGGGCGGCTTTATTCCGCGGCCGAATTTCTGGATGTGGAGAGCTACAAGAACGTCATGGCGTGGGCCGAAAAGATCGACGCGCGTCCCGCAACGCTGCGCGGGCGCATGGTCAACCGCGCCTTCGGCGAGCCGGAGCTGCAACTGCACAACCGCCACGACGCGTCGGACTTTGACACGCAGACGCAGGACAAGATCGGCGAGAGCTGAACTTGCCCCCGGCGCAGGCGCCGCTAGGTTTGCGGTAACTGATAAGGACCAAACCTATGCGCCTGATCGCCCTCTGCCTCGCGACCACCCTCGCCCTGCCAGCGACTGCAGACGTCACCGTGCAGTTCCGCGATGGCGCACCCAAGGATCGGTTCACCCTGACCTACACCGGCACGTGCGCCCTTGGGCCCACGCAGTTGGTGATCGATCTGGGCACCGCTCCGGCGGGCCTCATCTTTGACATCACCGCGGCCGGCGCGGGTGTCGACGTGTTCCAGCCGCTGGAGTGGGTCGAAGGGTCAGCGCAGACATCAAACGTCACCGATGGCGACACCGCCCTGACCGTATCGATGGACACCTGGGCCCCGGGCGAAACCCGCGCATTCACCGTCGATATTGACGATACGACCAGCGCGCGGCAGATCACCGTGAACGGCTCCGAAATGGTCGGGGCGACGCTGCGGGCGGACGGTCTGACCGCGCTCTTTGATGCGACAGGCAGCGCCACGCTGCCGCTCGATCCCTGCACGTCCTAACGGCGGCCCACCTGGCGGCAGATCAGGATCACCGGCAGCAGTCCGACGGCCGCGATCACGAGGCTCGGCACAGCCGCGCCCGCCAAACGCTCGTCTGACGCCAACCGGTACGCCTGCACGGCAAGCGTGTCGTAATTGAACGGGCGCATGATCAGCGTGGCGGGCAGCTCCTTCATCACGTCGACAAAGACGATCAGCAACGCGGTCAGCAGGCTCGGCGTCAGGATCGGTAGATGGATGCGGCGCAGCGTGGCCAGCGGCCCCTGCCCGAGCGAGCGGCTCGCCGCATCCATATTCGCGTGCACCCGCGCCTGCCCGCCCTCATACGCGCCCAAAGCCGCGGCCAGAAAGCGCACCATATAGGCAAAGACCAACAGCCAGATCGAGCCTGTGACCAGCAGCCCGGTCGAGATGTCAAACGTGCTGCGCATCCACGCATCGAGCGTGTTGTCAAAGGCGGCAAAGGGTACGATCAGGCCCACTGCGATCACGCCGCCCGGCACCGCATATCCCAGCCGCGCGGCATAGGCAGCCGTGGCCGAGGGCGCACCGGGGCGCGAGCGCTGGTAGAACCCCACCGCAATCGCCGCACAGACGGTCAGCACCGCCGCCGTCCCGGCCAGCACCAGTGAGTTGCGGATGAACCCGAGGTAACGCGCGCTGAGCAGGTCCTGCTCGGACCCGATCCCCAGGGTCAGCAGGATCAGCACCGGCAGCACCGCCCCCAGTAGCACCGGCACAGCGCACAGGGCAAACGCTCCCGCCGCCATCCAGCCGTGCAGGCGCATCGGCGGCTGCCCTTGCCCGCTGCGGCTTGGGTCATGGTAACGCGCATTGCCGCGTTGGGTCCGCTCCAGCACGGCAAAAAGCAGCGCAAAGGACAGCAGACACAGCGCCAGCTGCGCTGCCCCGGCGCGATCCGCCAGCGAGAACCAGCTGGTCTAGATCCCGGTGGCAAAGGTCTGCACCCCAAAATATGCAACCGTTCCGAAATCCGCGATGGTCTCCATCACGGCCAGCAGAACACCGGCGGCAATGGCGGGCCGGGCAAGCGGCAGGCAAGGCCAGCGGCAACACCAGCGCAATCTCGAGCACGCGCACAGCCGGAAACCGCGTCATGGTCACCAGCCATGCGGCCCCGACCCCGACGGCAAAGGTGCCCGCCGCCACCAGCACGACCAGCAACGCGGTATTGCCCGCATAACGTCCCAGCACCGTGTCGAGCAGATGCGCAACCGTATCGGTGCCACCCAGCACAGCGGCCAACGCCACGGCCACCATGGGCAGCAGGCACATGCACGCCACCACCCACGCGATCAGTGCGATGCCCTGCGGGCGGGATGTCCGGCTGGCGGAAAAGGAGGCGGATGTCATGTCACTCATAAGTCCAACGCTTTATGTCGGGAATCCCCGGACTGCGCCAGCGCTTTTGCGGTCCGCCTGTTTCGTGCGGACCGTCAGCCAGCTTGACAGGGGCCCCGCGCGGGCCTTCCTCCGTACCAATCGCTGCGGCCAGCAGTGCGCCCAAACGGTCGTGCGCGTCTCGCAGGCAGGCCCGGCGCACGACGGATCATCACGGCCCGCATCCATGATCCTTTGACGACGCGCGCACATGAACCGCGAATGCATTTTGACGGCAAGCCGTAGGCCAACGGCGGCAACGCGGCGTTTGTTGTCACGTTGTGGCAGCATCCCTGCGGTATCCTGCCAGTGCCAAAACGAAAGGATCCGAACACATGCCCTATATCGACGGTTTCATCGCAGCGGTGCCGCAGGACAACCGTGACGCCTACGCAGAATGGCTCAAGACCCAACACGCGATCTTCAAGGAATACGGCGCCGGCAGCATCGTCGACGCGTGGGAGGATGACGTGCCACCGGGCGAGGTCACCTCGATGCACAAGGCCGTTGCGGCCAAGGACGGGGAGGCGGTATCACTCGGCTGGATTGTGTGGCCCGACAAGGACACTCGCGACGCCGGTTGGGCCAAGCTGATGGAAGACCCGCGCATGGCCCCCGACGCGAATCCGATGCCATTCGACGGCAAGCGGCTGATTTACGGCGGGTTCGCGCCCGTCCTCATCACCGACTAGTCGTAGCTGCGCTGATCCTCGATCACCACGCCGTCGCGGGGGAGCGTGCCGGGCGGGACGACCTCGATCATCCCTTTCAGCTTGAGCACGTCCGCGACGCTGGCGGCGTAGTCTTCCGCCGCGCCGCCCGTCGCCTCAAGCCGCACAACCATCACGTCCTGCTCGCCCTCACGCTGCGCGATCACGCGGGCGCGGGCCACCGCATCGTGGCGGGCGACAAGCGCTGCCACCTGTTCGGGCCGCACGAACATCCCCTTGATCTTGGTCGTCTGATCCGCGCGGCCCATCCAGCCCTTGATGCGCATGTTGGTCCGCCCACAGGGGCTTTCGCCGGGCAAGACCGCACTCAGATCCCCGGTGGCAAAGCGAATGAGCGGATAGTCCGGGTTGAGCGTCGTGACCACAACCTCACCAACCTCGCCGTCGGGCACCGGGTCGCCCGTGCCGGGCATCACGATCTCGACCACGACACCCTCATCGACGATCAGCCCGTCCGTCGCCGCGCTCTCGTAGGCGATGTTACCCAGGTCCGCCGTGGCATAGCATTGCAGGCACGAAATCCCGCGGTCCGCATATTCCTGCCGCAAGGACGGGAACAGCGCCCCGCCGCCAACAGCCGCTTTGGTGATGCGCAGGGCCACGCCCATCTCGTCCGCCTTGTCGAGGATGACCTTCAGGTAATCCGGCGTTCCCGCATAAGCCGTTGTGCCGATGTCGCGCGCCGCAATCACCTGCGCCTCGGTCTGGCCCGTGCCGGCAGGCAAGACGCCCGCCCCGATCGCCGTTGCCCCGTTTTCAAACATGATCCCGGCAGGGGTCAGGTGGTAGGAAAAGCAGTTCTGGACGACGTCTTCGGAACTGATCCCCACCGCATGCAGGAACCGCGCAAAGCGCCACCAGTCCTTGCTGTCATGGCTGCCCGGCTCATAGATCGGCCCGGGGCTTTGAAACACATGGCTGAACTGGCTGACCCCGGTGGTAAAGCCGCCCAGCGGCGGATGCGCCTTTTGCGCAGCACCCAGATCGGCTTTGCGCAGCACCGGCAGCGCCGCCAGGTCCCCAACGCCGCTGATCTTGAGCGCATCGAACCCGGCCAGTGTTTCGGCATAGCCTGCAAGCCGCTGCGCGCGCCCCACCTGATCCTGCAAGGCCACCTTGAGGTCCCGCGCGCGCTGGTCCGCGCTGCGCGTTTCAAGCTCATCGTAATGGGTCATGTACCCTCCCGTTATCCTACGGCGACGCCGAAAAGGCGTCCAACAGCGGCGGTCACGGCCATCGCCGCACCGCCCCAGATCATCACGCGCAGTGCGGCAGGGCCAAAGCGTGCGCCACCGGCCCACGCGCCCAGCGACCCGAGGCCCGCCAAGGCCACCATCGTCACGCAGACCACAGCCGGGATCACCGTGCCAGCGGGTGCCAGCCAGGCCGCCAGCAGCGGAATGGCGGCAAACACCATGAACGTCGCGCCCGATGCGGCGGCGGCCAGCAGGGGCTGTGCCGTCTGCTGATCCGACAGACCCAGCTCATCGCGCACATGCGCCTTGAGCGCATCGGCCTTTGTCAGCTCGCGCGCCACTTGCCGGGCCGTGTCGGCACTCAGGCCCCGTTCGATATAGATGTCGGCCAGTTCGGCCTCCTCCCCTTCCGGGTCCTCTTGCAACGCACGCTTTTCGCGGGCGATATCCGCCTTTTCCAGATCGGACTGCGACGACACGCTCACATATTCCCCGGCCGCCATCGACATCGCACCTGCGACCAACGCCGCCACGCCTGCGATCAGCACCGCGCGCATGCCGGGCTCCGCAGCAGCGACCCCGACGATCACCGATGCGGTCGATACGATCCCGTCATTGCCGCCCAAAACCGCGGCCCGCAACCATCCGGTCCTCTCGATCAGGTGCGGGTCATCCGGATGCATGCTGGTCATGGCTGGGCCTTTGGGCGTGGCGCGTATCAGGTGGCGAGGCGGATTTGCTGCGGCCCCTTGGCCTTCACTCTCTCGATCTCGCCGCGCACTTCAAGCTCAAGCTTCACCGTGATGACATGCCAACCCAGTTTTCCCAGCGCTGCAGCCTCATCCGTCGTCAAACGCGCGCCAATCGCATCGCGCACGTCATTGTACACCTTCGGCCCATCCGCCAGCAGATCAAGCATATGGGCGCGGATCAGCTCGAACTTCCACGTGGGGATGTTGGTCACGCCGTCCCGCCCCTCCGCAGGCGTGCGGCAGGCGACCTTGTCCATCAGCTCAGCCAACGCTTGCGGCGGCGGTATGACCGCACATCGCGGAACGATTTGCGCCCCTCTTCCGACATACCGAGGTAGAACTCCTTCACATCCGGGTTCTCGCGCAACTCCGCTGCAGGGCCGTCCATCACGACGCGACCACTCTCGAGGATATATCCGTAATGCGCAAAGCGCAGGGCGACGTTGGTGTTCTGTTCGGCCAGCAAGAACGTGACGCCCTCATTCTCGTTTACCGACTTCACGATCTCGAAAATCTGTTCCACCAGTTGCGGCGCCAGCCCCATCGACGGCTCATCCAGCAGGATCGTTTCGGGCCGCGACATCAGCGCCCGTCCAATGGCCGTCATCTGCTGCTCACCACCGGAGGTGTACCCCGCCTGGCTCTTGCGCCGTTCGCGCAAGCGCGGGAAATAGGTGTAGACCATCTCGAGATCCGCCGCGATCGCCGCCGACCCGTCCGAGCGGGTATAGGCACCCGTAAGCAGGTTTTCCTCGACCGTCAGGTGCTCGAAACAATGGCGGCCTTCCATGACCTGCACCACGCCGGCCTTCACCAGATCGGCCGGGTCCAGATCGGCCGTGGGCCGCCCATGATAGGTAATCGACCCCTTGGTCACCTCACCCCGTTCACTCGCCAACAACCCCGAGATTGCCTTCAGCGTGGTCGTTTTGCCCGCACCATTGCCGCCCAGCAGTGCGGTGATACCGCCCTTGGGCACCTTGAGCGAGACGCCCTTCAGCACGAGGATCACGTGATTGTAGATCACCTCGATGTTGTTGACCTCCAGAACGGTCTCTGTCTCGGCGCGTGCATCCAGCATCTTCTTCTCTTTCCAAATACGGAAAAATCCCGGCGGGCCAGCCCATGCCGACCGCCGGGATCGCGTCACATCAGCTGCAATTGGCAGGGATGTTGTTCTCGTTGGCATAGGCCGCGCTGTCTTCTTCAATCAGCGGGCCGATGATGTCGCCATCGGTCGGCTTGAAGTCCGAGATCAGCGACCATTGACCGGCCGACGCGTCCCACTGAGTCACACCCACCAGCGCGTTGCCGCCATGGTTCTCGCAGCTCACCGTGAACGCGGGCCCAAAGTTCGGCAAACCCAGGTCGGTCATCTTGGCTTCGGTGATCTCAAGCGCTTCCATGCCGTCGCGCATCATACCCGGCGTGATATCGGCCACACCGTGGATCTCCTGCGCCTTCTTTGCGGCCTCAGCCGCGAGCATCGCCGCGTAGAGACCGCGGTTATACAGCACCGACCCGATCTGATCGCCCGCACCGGCAGCCAGCCCCTGGTCGACCACATGTGTCTGGATGTCGTCAAAGATGGGGAAATCGCTGCCAACACCGTGGAATGTCAGCGCCTTGTAGCCGTTTGCCGCATCACCCGCAGGCAACACGTCATTTTCCGAGCCGGACCACCAGATGCCGATGAAGTTCTCCATCGGATAGCGGATGTTGGCGGCTTCCTGGATCGCCACCTGGTTCATCACGCCCCAGCCCCACATCAGGACAAAGTCGGGACGTTCCCGGCGGATCTGCAGCCACTGCGACTTCTGCTCCTGACCGGGGTGATCCACGGCCA
>ERZ1740067.2397-NODE-2397-length-11490-cov-6.643288_pt1 | contig 11490 bp, 8 predicted proteins | sample MGYA00581736_ERZ1740067 | MGnify/ENA primary metagenome ERZ1740067 (study PRJEB43018, sample SAMN04849236) | marine metagenome | isolation source: floating plastic debris | place: Pacific Ocean | collected 2008-08-27 | study: EMG produced TPA metagenomics... | reverse complement strand
GAGACCGCCCCCGACTCGGCACTCCGCAAGGTCGTCATCGTCCGCCCCACCGTCGACCTGCGCCGAGTCAGCGAGGTCGTCCTGCGCATCACCGACCAAGACGCCCAGGCCGGGGGCACGCGATGAACCCAATCGCATTCGTCCTCGCCGTGCTCGTCTTCTTCGCCTTCGAGCTGGGGTTCCAAGACGTCCTGCAACTCGGGCCCCGCCCCATCGCACCATCCTTCGTGCTCATGCTCGCGGTCTTCATCGCAATGTGGGCCAAGCCCGTCCCCGCGCTCTGGGCGGGCCTCATCCTCGGCGCACTGATCGACCTCACCTGGACCATCCCGCGCACCGACGGCGGCGTCGCAACGATCCTCGGCCCACACGCCATGGGCTACATGCTCATGACCTGGCTCGTGCTCAACATCCGAGGCATGGTCATCAAGCGCAACCCGCTCACCATGGCATTCCTCACGCTCATCGGCGGCATCGTCGCGCAGATCGTCGTCGTCGCCATGCTCACCATCCGCTCGCTCTACGGCGACCCAATCCCCTGGGACGCAACCGCCGAACTCCTCAACCGCGTCCTCTCCGCCGGCTACTCCGCACTCGTCGCCGTGCCGATATCGCTCCCACTGTTCGCCCTCGCCGGCCTCTTCGGCTTCCACCACGCACACGTCCGCCGTCCCGGCCAACGCCGATAGCACACACACATCGTGCCACTGACCTGCAAAGCAGGTCAGTGCCGCACGCGCGTGTCGGTATCACACCCCAAGCAGCGCCGACACGTCAATCCCAGACAAGTCCGGCACGACCCGATGCGCGCCCGTGTGCCGATCCGCCGGCAGCGTCGTGCACACCGCAAGCACCCGGTACCCCGCCGACAGCGCCGCCTGCGCACCCGTCGGCGTGTCCTCAATCGCCACGCACGCCCCCGGGGCAATCCCAAGCCGCTCAGCCGCGAGCAGGTAGCACGCCGGGTCCGGCTTCGTCCGATGCACATCGTCGGCCGTCACAAGCGTCTCGAGCAAACCAAGCACACCCAGCCGATCCAGAATCGGCTCGACCTCCACCCGCCGCGACCCAGTGCACACCGCGATCGGCCCCGCCTCCGCGCTCTGGCGAATCAGCTCCACCGCATTCGGCTGCGGGCTGAGCTTCGCCGACCGCACACCATCGAGAAACACCTCGCTCTTGCGCACCTTGGTCGCCGCGATCTCGTCATCGCTCGCCTCGCGCCCGTTGAGCTTGAAGAGGTTCAGGAACGCCATCCGGTCGCCATGCCCGATGCAGTGCTCGACAAACTGCTCATGCGTGAAGTCCATGCCACGCTCGCGCAGCGCGACCCGGCACGCGTGCTCGTGCAAAGGCTCCGAGTCCACGATCACCCCGTCAAAGTCGAACACAATGCCCCGACCATCGCCCCGCTCGCCGCCTCGTCCGTGCATCACAACCACACCCTTCCCGCTGCCCGTTCAAGAGACACCGCCATCCGCCTGCCCGACTGTACCGCCCCGATAGACTCCGCCCCATGGCGACCGCACCAGCACAAGCAGACCAATCCTTGCCCACCCCCACGCCCGCCCTCATCTTCGACGACGGCCGGGGCATCCTCGCCCCCATGACCGACCTCCGACCCGCCTTCGACATCCGAACCGGCGGCCTCACAACCCTCCAGCGCCTCCGGCACACCCTCAACCTCCACATCACCGCGCTCCAAGTCGCCCCCCACCTCGCCGACCTCACCGCCGAAACACACGACGTCGGCGTCAACACGCCCAGCGCCGAGCCCATCCTCATGTTGAGCGGCAGGTGTCCCCTCCCGCCCCGCGAGGTCATGCGTCTCGCGCCCGGCGAAGCACTCATCGAGCCCGAAACCGAAGACCTCATCGCCGCCGTCGGCCCGCCCGACGATCTCGCGCGACTCATCGCGGGCGATCACCCCAACAATCGCACCGCCTATCGCGTGTCCACCGCCGACCAGCGCCTCCTGCTCAGCCGAGTCTGGCACGTCCGCGCAAGCCGCGACGCCTGCATCGAAGCCGACCTCGCCCACATGATGCGCGGCTCACGCCAAGACCCGCCGCCCGGCGTCACCGTCATGGGCGACCACGCCATCCACATCCACCCCACCGCCCACGTCTGCCCCAACGTCGTGCTCGACGCCGAGGCAGGCCCCATCGCCATCGACGCCGGCGCGACCATCCGCCCAGGCTCGATCATCATCGGCCCGACGATCATCGGCACCGACTCGACCGTCCTCGACCAATCGCTCATCAAGGGCTCCACCGCCATCGGTCCCGTCTGCAAGGTCGCCGGCGAGGTCGGCGGCACCATCTTCCAAGGGCACGCCAACAAGGCACACGCCGGCCACCTGGGCGACTCCTGGGTCGGTGCATGGGCCAACCTCGGCGCAGGCACCACCAACTCCAACCTGCTCAACACCTACGGCGACATCTCCTGCGTCCCCACGCCGCACGCCCCCCGCGAGCGCACCGGCGAGCGCTACCTCGGCGCCATCATCGGCGACCACGTCAAGACCGCAATCAACTCCACCATCATGACCGGCAGCATCATCCACACCGGCGCCATGCTCGCCCAAACCGCCGCGATCTCCGGCTGCGTCCGACCGTTCGCCTGGGGCACCGACGCGGGCCGGCACCTCTACAAGCTCGGCCGGTTCATGTCCGTCTGCGAAACCGTCATGGGCCGACGCAGCATCGAGCCCGGTAAGGCATACGTCGAGCGCGTCGAATCCCTCCACGCCGAGGCCGTCGCCGACTACTGGCAGGACGCGTGACCAAAGTGAAATCACAACCGGGCACCCTCTACCTCATCGACGGCTACGCGCAATTCTTCCGCGCCTACCACGCCATCCGCACGCCCATGACAAGCCCCGTCACCGGCGAGCCCACCCACATGACCTTCGGCTTCGTCGGCATGCTCCTCAAACTCCTCCGGGGCGACCAACCAAACCAGATCGCACTCGGCGGCCAGCCCTCGCACATCGCCGTCTGCCTCGACGTCTCCGGCGATCGCGGCACCTTCCGCTCCCAGCTCTACCCCGAGTACAAAGCAACCCGCTCAGCGCCGCCCGACGATCTCAAGCCTCAGGTCAATCGCTGCCTGAAGATCCTCGAAGCGATCGGCATCCCATCCATCGGCGCCGAGGGCTTCGAGGCCGACGACGTCACCGCAACCATCTGCGAGATGCTCAAGGACAACACCGACACACGCATCGCGCTGATCTCAAAGGACAAGGACCTCAAGCAACTGCTCGAACCGGGCGCAACGAAAGCCGGAACCGCCGACGACACCGCCGGCCGCGTCCAGATGTACGACGTCCACACCGACCTCCGCACCACCGCCGAGTCCTTCACCCAAGACACCGGCCTCACCACCGACCAGGTCATCGACATGCTCGCCCTCATGGGCGACACCGCCGACAACGTCCCGGGCGTCCCGGGCATCGGCCCCAAAACCGCCTACAAGCTCCTCCAAGACTTCGGCACGCTCGACGCCATCGTCGAAGAAGCACGCAAGCCAAAGAGCACCATCAAGGGCAAGCGCCAGCAGAACATCGTCGAATCCGCGGACGCGATCCCACTCTCCAAGCAGCTCGTCACCCTCCGCAAAGACGTGCCCATCGACTTCACACTCGACACCGCCTCAACATCACATCTCGACCTCGAACCCCTCATCGCCATCTGCCGCGAGCTGGGCTTCGGCAGATACCAGGACGAAATCAAAGCACTCCTCGGCCGCACCGCCGAGCCCGACACACCAGCAACGTCCGCCACCAAGCCCTCGAAGAAATCGTCCGCAAGCGACGCCCCGCCCGCCGACTCGCTCTTCGCCGCCATGGCCCCAGCCGCCCCGCGCGAGGTCGCCGGCAACTACACACTCGTCCGCACCAAAGCCGAGCTCGACGCCGTCGTCACCCAAGTCTCCGCGCCCGGCGTCGTCGTCGCCGTCGACACCGAAACAACAAGCCTCTCCCCGCGCGACGCCAAGCTCTGCGGCATCTGCATCTCCACCACCCCCATCACCACACCGGGCACCGCACACTACATCCCCACCCGCTCCCCCGAGCCCGACACACACCTCGACGAACACACAGTCCTCGAAGCATTCCGCCCCATGCTCGAAGACCCGGCGATTCCCAAAGTCGGCCACAACCTCAAGTACGACCTGCTCGTCCTCCGCAACGCCGGCGTCGAGCTGCAAGGCCTCGCCCACCCGCAGAGCCTCGACACCATGGTCGCCTCATACCTCATCGACCCGAGTCGGTCGAGCCACCGCCTCGACGCCCTCGCACTCGCCTACCTCGACCGCACCAACATCTCGATCACCGACCTCATCGGCACCGGCAAGAAACAGAAAACGTTCGACCAGGTCCCGCTCGAAGACGCCGGCCCCTACGCCGCCGAAGACGCCGACGTGACCCTCCAACTCGCCGAGCGCATGCGCCCCGAGCTCGAAGCCGCGAGCCTCACGAGCCTCGCCGCCGACGTCGAGATGCCCCTCGTCTCCGTGCTCGCCGAGCTCGAGTGGAACGGCATCGCGGTCGACCCCGCCGAGCTCGACCGCCAGGCCGAGCGCCTCACTGCCCGACTCGCCGAGCTCCGCACCGCAATCGACGACGCCGCGATGGAAACCATCGACCGCACCTTCAACCCCGACAGCCCCAAGCAGCTCTCCGCCGCACTCTTCAACGATCCAGATCCAGACTCCGAAGACAAGCTCCCGGGCCTGGGCATCAAGCCCATCAAGAAAACCAAAACCGGCTACTCCACCGACGCCGAGGTCCTTGAAAAGCTCGCCGAAGACCCCACCATCACCAGCGAGATCCCGGCCCTCGTCCTCGAAAACCGCACGCTCTCCAAGCTCGTCGGCACCTACCTCGTCGCCCTCAAAGAGTGCATCAACAAAGACACCGGCCGCATCCACGCCTCCTTCAACCAGACCGTCGCCGCCACCGGCCGCCTCAGCTCCTCCGACCCCAACCTCCAGAACATCCCCATCCGCACCGACCTCGGCCGAGAGATCCGCCGCGCCTTCGTCGCCGACGCCGGCAACGTCCTCATCGCCGCCGACTACTCGCAAATCGAACTCCGCATCCTCGCCCACCTCTCCGAAGACCCCGCGCTCATCGAAGCCTTCCAACGCGGCGACGACATCCACGCCGCCGTCGCCGCAGAGGTCCACAGCGTCCCACTCGAAGACGTCACCCGCGAGCAGCGCAACGGCGCAAAGATGATCAACTTCGGCATCGTCTACGGCATCACGCCCTTCGGCCTCGCCCGACGCATGGGCGTCTCAAACACCGAAGCATCACGCATCATCGACGACTACAAACGCCGCTTCGCCGGCATCACGACCTTCCTCGCCGACTGCGTCGCCCAAGCCGAACAGCACGGCTTCGTCGAGACCATGCTCGGCCGCCGCCGCCCCATCCCCGACATCACCTCCAACCAACCCAACCGCCGCGCACTCGCCGAACGCATGGCAATCAACTCCGTCGTGCAAGGCTCCGCCGCCGACCTCATCAAGCTCGCCATGCTCGACCTCCACCGCCGCCTCAGCCCAAACGCCGCCGATCTCCGCGAGGGCGCGCCGCCCGAGATCGAAGGCGTCCGCATGCTCCTACAAATCCACGACGAGCTGGTCTTCGAGGCCCCAAAGCCCATCGCCGAGCAGGCCGAGTCGCTCATCACTGCCCGCATGACCGCCGCGATGGACCTCCGCGTCCCACTCGTCGCCGACTCATCGATCTCGACCAACTGGTTCGAGGGCAAGTAGCAGCCGCCGCGTAGACTCACGCCGTGCCGAGCACCCCTGCCCAACCCAAGCGCTGGACCACCCGCGACCTGCTCGCGTGGATGGCCGATGCCTTCAAAGCCAAAGACCTCGACTCGCCCCGCCTCTGCGCCGAGATGCTCATCGCGCACGTCATCGGCTGCGACCGCCTTAAGCTCTACCTCGACCAGGACCGCCCCGCCTCACCCATCGAGCTCCAAACACTCCGCGACCTCACCGGCCGCGCACTCAAGCACGAGCCCGTGCAGTACCTCGTCGGCGAGGGCTGGTTCTTCGGCATGCCCCTCCACGTCGACAGCCGCGTGCTCATCCCACGCCCATCAACCGAAACCATCGTCGAAGACCTGCTCAGCGACGCGAAGGCCCGAGGCCACGAGTTCGGCGAAGAGCTCCTCATCGCCGACGTCTGCACCGGCTCGGGCTGCATCGCCGCCGCCGTCGCCAAGAACCTCCCCTCCGCCCGCGTGCTCGCGACAGACATCTCCACCGATGCCCTCGCCGTCGCCGCGACAAACCTCGCCCGCCACGAGCTCACCGAGCGCGTAGAGCTGCTCAAGGGCGACCTGCTGGCGCCCCTCCACGACCACCCCGCCGTGGGTGACAAGCGCACCCTCGCCTACATCGCAACCAACCCCCCCTACATCCCAGACCACGAGTGGCACGACGTCGCGCCCAACGTCAAAGACCACGAGCCGCACAGTGCCCTCCGCGCCGGCCCCACCGGCCTCGACCTCGTTCGACCGCTCATCGAACACGCCGCCGCCATCCTCCTGCCCGGCGGCACCCTCTACCTCGAGCTCGCCGCCTCACACGCCGCCGAAGCCCGCGACATCGCCGAAGCAACCGGCGCATACGACGACCCCCGCATCGTCCGCGACCTCGAAGGCCACGACCGCGTCCTCATCGCCCGCGCACGGTGATGATGATTCCCAAGTCCCGTGCCACGGCTTGACCCGCAGGGCAAGCCGTGTCTTACAGACCGCAACTTACGATTGCGTCGCCTACGCCCCGTCCGCCCCAGCACCAAGCGCCGCGCGAACCTCCTCGATCAACTGCTCAACCTGCAACGGCTTAAACAGCACCGCGTGCAGCCCCTCCTGGCTTGCGCGCACGATCGAGTGATGCGGGTCATACCCAAACCCCGTCATCAGAATCACCGGCACGGTCGTGCCGAGCTTTCTCGCAGCACTAAAAACCTCGTACCCGTTGCGATCCGGCATCTGGATATCGCTCAGCACAAGATCAAACGGCTCGCCCGCCGCCTCGAGCGACTCGATCGCCACCCCGCCATTCTCGCACGCCGTGACCTTGCACCCACGCCGCGTCAGCACATCGCGAATGATCCGCCGAACCTTCGGCTCATCGTCCGCAACAAGCACCCGCCGGCCGACAAGCGCCGGATCCTCGGCACGCACCGCCATCGCGCGGTCCACACCAAGCAACGTCTGTGGCCCCGCCGCCACGTCCTTCACACGCTCGCGGATCGCCTCCACATCCTTGCGAATCCGCTGGATGTGCTGCTCCGCCTCCGGGTCCGACGTGCCAACATTCCGAAGCCACTCCACCTCGTGGAAGATGTCCTCCAGCGGCTCGCTCAGCTCGCTCTCCACCCGCCCGCTCACCGACTGGTTCACCGTCGACCGCTCCACCACGAGCAGGTCGAGCATGTGCAGCGCCATCGCGATGTACCGCGCGAAAATCTCCGCGAACTGCCGGTCCTCCTCGTTGAAGGCCGACGTCCGCTCACTCTCGATATTCAAGATGCCAAGCACGCGATCGTGCAACCGCAACGGCACCGTCAAACTGCTCTTGCCACCCTCCATGCCGGGCAGAAACAGCGGATCACCCATCGCATCGTTGCACACGTAGCTCTCGCCCGTCGCCGCGACGTAGCCCGACACGCCGTTGCCATCCGCCTCGGGGAAGATCTCAAAGTCCTCCGCCTCCGGCGCGAGCCCGTGCGACACAACCATCTCAAGCCGACCCGACCGCTGATCCAAGAGCCGAATCGCGAAGTGATCAAAGCTCAACAGATCATGCAGCGCATCAACAATCCGCTGCTCGACAAGCCCGAGCCGCTCCATCGCGTTCATGCCGCAGATCAGCTGCGCATCCATCCGCACAAGCTCGGCCCCGGCCCTGTCCAGCGCCGCGATCTTCGCCAGCCGCTGCTTCGCCGCCGACACATCACGCACCACAACCGCAACCTGCTCAACCCGCACCCGCTTCCGCCCCGGCCCCGCAACCCGCGCCGACTCATCACCCGCGCCCTCGGGCTGAGCCACCGGCGAGATCGAGACCTCGTAATGCTTCTCGTCCGCGGCGCTCGCGATCTCAAACTTGGTCGTGATATCCCCGTCGCCCGGCCGCTGATGCGCAAGCCGCTCGGAGAACCACCGCACCGCGTCCCGGCAGACCGCCGAAAGACGCTCGCGCGTCGTCTCGCCAAGCGACCGATACCACTCATTCGCCCACAGCACGCGCCCAGCCGGGTCCGCCAGGCACACGCCCTCGCCGATCGCGTTGAGAAGCCGAGACCCAAGCTCATCGCCAATCGCCCCAAGCCGATCGGGGTCCGACACCACCGCCGCCACCTCGCCCGACGCCAGAATCAACTGCGCCGCCTGCTGGTCGGCGCGCACGATCTCGAACTGCCCGCCCAAGGCATCGGCAAGCCGGGCGGCATCGATCGCGCCCCCCTCAATCACCAGCAGCTTGGGCTTTGCCTCGGCCATCGAGACGACGCCTTTCAGTGGGCTCCCAAACGCCCCGCAAGAAGAGCCCGGAAAAGACCAGCAAGTCTACCCCCCGCACATCGGCGGTCCGAACCCAAATCCGTCAAACCAACACCATCCACGATGCCAATTCTCCTCATCGCCAAACCCGCGCAATCGTCCGCGAAACAAACCCGCGATTCCTGCGCCTCCCAATCCGTCCCGGCACACACGCCGACGCGCCATCCCGCCGGGCTATTCCAACATCGGTCCGCCGACCCCCGCTACCCTCGCACAACGTCATGATTGAGGCATTCGATCTCCACAAGTCCTACGGCCCCGCCCATCGCGCAGTCCACGCGCTCCGGGGGCTCTCCGTGTCCCTACGCACCGGCACCGTCACCGGATTGCTCGGCCCCAACGGGGCGGGTAAATCAACCTCCATACGACTTCTTACCGGCCGTTTGATCGCCGATCGCGGCACGGTGACCATCGCGGGACGAGACATCAACCGCGACCCCGCCCACGCACGCGCCTCCATCGGCTACCTCCCCGAGTCCGCCCCCCTCTACCCCGAGATGACCCCCGCCGGCTACCTCGCCCACCGCGCCGCCCTCTCAGGCATGCCCCGCCGAGGCCGCTCCCGCGCCATCGCCGCCACACTCGCCCGCTGCGACATCGCCGATGTCCGCCGACGCCGCATCGGCACCCTCTCCAAGGGCTACCGCCAGCGCGTCGCCCTCGCCGCCGCACTCATCCACGACCCGCCCGTCCTCATCCTCGACGAGCCCACCACCGGCCTCGACCCCGCCCAGGTCGCCCAGCTGCGCGCACTCATCGAAGAACTCGCCCGCGACCGCACCGTCCTCCTCTCGAGTCACGTCCTCGCCGAGGTCGAGCAGACCTGCGACCGCATCCTCATCATCGCGGGCGGCGAGCTCCGCGCCGACGGCACCCCCGACGAGCTCGCCACCCGCGCCGCCCAAGACCGACCCGCGATCTACCACGCCGAATACCGAGCCGGCGCCTCGCGCCTCTCCGACCTCCGAAACCTCCCCGGTATCACCGAAGCCGACGAGACCGAGCTCCCCGCCGACTACCGACGCATCACCCTCCGCGCCGAGCCCGGCGCCGCCGACCTCCGCGAGCCCATCGCCGCCGCGCTCGTCGGCTGCGTCGTCCGCGAACTCACCCGCCAGCGCCCCACACTCGAAGACGCCTTCGCCCAGCTCAGCGGCGGCGCACCAATCGCCCGGCGCACAACCCGCGCAAGCACCCAACCCGAATCGGCGTCCACACCATGACCGCCGCCCTCGCACTCGCACGCCGTGAGCTCTCCTCGCTCCTCCGCACACCCGCCGGCTGGATCATCGCCGCGCTCTACGCCTTCCTCACCACCGCCGTCTTCGCGCTCCGCACGCTCGACCCGGGGCAACCCGCGTCCATGCGCTTCTTCTTCGCCACCGCCGCCAGCCTCCTCGCGGTCGTCATGCCCGCCGTCTCCATGCGCCTCCTCGCCGAAGAAGCACGCGCCGGCACGCTCGAGCCCCTCCTCACCTCCCCCGCATCGCACGGCTCGATCATCGTCGGCAAGTTCGCGGGCGTCCTCACCTACACCGCCCTCATGCTCCTGCCCACGCTTGCGCTCGTCGTCACGCTCATCGCCGTCTCCGACCGCGCGCCCGACCCCGGGCCCATCATCGCCGGCTACCTCTCGCTCATGCTCGTCGCCGCCCTCTACCTCGCCCTCGGCACACTCACCAGCGCCTGCACCTCAAGCCAAACCCTCGCCTTCCTCGCCGCCTTCCTCATCGCCGTCGGCCACCTCATCGGCACCGCCCAGCTCGCCCCGCGACTCCCCGAGCCCGCCAGCTCGTGGATCGCCGCCAGCGCCATCAACCCCCGCGTCGCCGACTTCGCCCGAGGCATCATCGACCTCAAGCACGTCGCCTTCTTCATCATCTGGACCGCCTGGCTGCTCGTGCTCGCCACCGTCGCCCTCGCCCGCCGGAGGATCACGCCGTGACCAACACCAACACAACCAGCCCCACCCCAAAGCACAGCTTCTCAAGCCGCCGCCTCCGCTACCGCGCCGCCCACCTCGCCCTCGCGATCGCCGCCACCGCGCTGGCCATCCTCGCCACCCGCGCCGCCGACCGCGTCGCCCCGCGCATCGACGCGACACTCACCGCCGAGTCCAAGCTCTCGCCGCGCACCGCAGCCGTGCTCGACACCCTCGCCGCGCCGCACGCGCTCGTCCTCGCCGCCGACCTCACCACCGCCGCCCGCTGGGCCCGCGAGCAGATCGTCGACATCGTCGAGCGCTTCGACGCCGGCTCCCCCGAGCTCACCACGTCGATCATCGACACCGCAAGCCCCGCAGGCCCCGCCACCCTCGACGCGCTGCTCACCCGCCTCGCAAGCCGCGAAGCCGCATCCATCGCCCAGCGTCAGAGCGCGCTCGACGCCTCTGCCGCCCAGCTCGAATCACTGCCCGCATCGCTCACCAGCTGGTCCGACACGCTCATCGCCGCCCGCGACCAGCTCGACGCCCAGACCTACGACGCCTCTCGCCGCGCCTTCGACGCCTGGGCCGCCGCCGTCCGACTCCACGCCGAGCAAACCGCCACCGCCGCCACCACCACCCGCACACTCCTCAGCCAGCGCATCGGCGCGAGCAACCTCCCGCCGATGGACCTCGCCGCCACCGCCGCCTCGTCGGCGATGCGTGCCCTCGCGCGTGACCTCGCGGTCCTCTCCCGCGAGCTCGACGCCTTCCTTGCCGAGCCCCGCGTGCCCGCCGCTGCGCGCGACGCGCTCATGCCCATCGCCGCCCCGATCGCCTCAACCCGCGACACACTCGCCCGCCGAGCCGACGAGCTGAGCCAAACCGGCCCCCGCGCCATCCGCCTCGCCCGCGCCGTCGCGGCCGCGCAAGCCGCCTTCGTGCTGGGTCCGCCCGCGGGCGCCC
>ERZ1740067.2396-NODE-2396-length-11495-cov-5.419143_pt1 | contig 11495 bp, 10 predicted proteins | sample MGYA00581736_ERZ1740067 | MGnify/ENA primary metagenome ERZ1740067 (study PRJEB43018, sample SAMN04849236) | marine metagenome | isolation source: floating plastic debris | place: Pacific Ocean | collected 2008-08-27 | study: EMG produced TPA metagenomics... | reverse complement strand
ATTAAGTGAGGAGGGGCGATCCTCTCACGCCAATGCGAGTTGGCTTGCCGCTCTTGCACAAGAGATAGCGGCGCTGTCTGGCGGCGGCATGGAAGGAACAGCCGCGTGACTATTACTGATTTGGCCTTATTATTGGCCACCGGACTATTTGCTGGCTTCCTCGGCGGGCTTTTTGGGATTGGTGGCGGAATCGCTATCGTACCGGCGCTTTATGCCGTCCTGGGCGCCAATGGGGTGCCGGAGGAAGTGCGGATTAAGATCGCGGTGGGGACGTCCCTTGCGACGATTATCCTTACGTCTATTCGATCTGCGCAAAGCCATTTCCGTCACGGTAATGTGGACATGGATCTCATCAAAGGCTGGGGGCCTTTCATCGCGCTGGGGGCTATTGGCGGCGCGGCCCTTGCCCGATATCTGGAGGCCAGCGCCCTCACGCTCATCTTTGGCGGCGTTTTGTTTGCTCTTGGGGTGCATCGGCTCGTGACCGGCAAGGCAACGGCGCGAGAGGGGGCAATGCCGGCACCTTCCGTCCAGAGAGGCCTTGCAGCTGGCATTGGAACATTATCGAGCCTTATGGGGATCGGTGGCGGTGTACTGAGTGTTATGGTTTTAACCCATGGCGGCCGGCCCGTGCATCAATCAATCGGGACGTCTGCGGGATTTGGGCTTTTTATCGGATTACCGGGCGCGGTGGGCTATGCCATTGCGGGGCTCGGGGATCCGGCGATTGGGGCGGGCACCTTGGGATATGTTTCGCTACCGGCCTTCGCCGCAATTGCCCTCGGAACTGTTACCATGGCCCCAGTGGGGGCGAAGACAGCAGCGCGTCTTAGCGGTGTGCTCCTAACACGGCTGTTTGCTGGCTATATGGTGGTGAGTGCGGTGCTAATGATAAGAGAAGCGGTTTTATAGAAGCGAGCGATAGTCCGATCCGAAATTACTACCATTCGGCGCTAGAGGGACGAGGGGACCGAAAAAGCCCTGCTGAAGGGGTAGGCCATAACGGCCGTCACCGGTTTCCGGCGTAACATCACTCTCGGCAATGGGGAGCGTCTCGGACCTTGCGACGTCAAAGCTCTCAGCGGTGGCTTGGGGCAGGCATGGATTTTCAGCAGCAAACGGATTAAGCGCTGTGCCTGGTCCCTCATAATGGGTGCCATCGGACTTTAAGCAGGGGTCGAAAAGGCCCGTATCCTTGGCATCAGTGGTGAAAAACGGGCCATCGTCGGGCTTATCGATCTTCGCCTTATTGGCGATCATTTTGGGCTTACCGTCCACCTTATCCTTTTGAACTGGATTGCGGGTCATGCCGATGGTCTTGCCCTTTTGGGGCGGGTTCCGGGTCATCCCAGGCTGGAGGGAAGCCGATTGGGTAACCGTCGCGGCGGCAACGCCTTTCGCCCCGTCGTCTGTAACCGCTTCAGCCACTTCGTTCGCAACTTCTGGGGCAATGTCGGTAGCAGCGGGCGGCGCGTCGGAAGCCCTGGCAACCGATGTTGTCTCATCCTCTTTCATTGTCTCCGCGTTTGCGGAGGCGGCTTCGTCGCCCGGTGGGAGATCGTCAACGGGGGTTGCCGGCGGCATGCCGCGAAGACCGGTGAGGGCGCCTGCGTCGGTGAGTGCCTCATTGGCTTCGGTTTGCACCGTGCTGCCCATATGGGCGGTGGCGTCTGCCATTTCTGTGATTGTGTCTTCCGCGACGTCACCGACAGTATTGGCAAGATCTTCGCCTTCTTGGAGGAGAGCGTTGGCAGTTTCTACAGGAGCGGTATGCAGCCCTTCTTTTTCGTCCGTGTTTAGACCAGTTTCTACTGCCGAGATGTCGGTTGGGGGACTGGTGTCGAGGTCGGCGGTATCGGGTGCGCTGTCCGCATCAGTGGCGCCCGCGTCCGCGGAGAAGCTTGGGGCCTCGTCATCAAAGTCGAGGACGACGCTTTCGCCCGTTTGCCCTTCTTCAAAGGGAAGGGCTGCTGTGCCTTCGGGGACGCCGCTAAAGCCCTCTGCGGGAATATCATTTGTGGATGCGTTCGGCTCTTCGGCTACCACGGGGGCACTTGGGGCCGGGGCGTCGTCCCGATTTTGCAAATAGGTGTAGCCAGCAAAGAGGCCTAGGCCTCCTAGCACTGTCACCCCTGCCACTCTCGCCACCGTGTTAAACATGGTCTCTACCCCAAAACGCGAGCCTCAAACGACCCAAAGCCGAGCAAAAACGCCCCCAGCCAAAAAGGTAAGCAGAAACTACGCCAAAAAGGATAAATTGTCATGGTCGCGGTCGGGTTTGGTTAACGATTGATGGGATCGTTTCGGAGGTGGGGTCAGTTTTACCAGGCGTTGGGGCGCTCAGCACGCCTATCTGCCGTCTATTCAACAGTGTGACCACGTGTTAAGGATACCTGTAATTTGGGGTTTGCGGTGGCATTGGTCCGGTTCGGGCCCGGTCGCGGCGTGTAGTCGAAACGGTTGGTAGCATGAAGACTGGGGAAACCGGCCTTAATCTCATCAAAGCCTATGAGGGCTTGCGGCTCACTGCCCAGGCGGACGCCAGTTATGCGGCGCCCGATGGGGAAGCTGGTGATCCAATTTGGACCGTCGGTTATGGCCACAAGGCGACCGCAGATCGCGGCATGTCCGTCACAGAGCGGGAGGCGTCGCGCCTCCTCACCGACGATATTCGCCCAATCGAAGATGTGATTCGGGCGACGGTTCGGGCGCCCCTTAACCAGAATGAGCATGATGCTCTGGTTTCTCTGATCTTCAATATTGGGGAAAAGAACTTCAAACGATCCACCGTGTTGGCGAAGCTCAATGATGGCGACAAGCTGGGGGCAGCGGATGCCTTTGAGCGGTGGAGCCGGGCTCGGGTCGACGGAAAATTGATGAAGCTAGATGGCCTTGTCCGTCGCCGCGCCGCGGAGAAATCGCTTTTCTTGATGCCCACCGATGCTGAGCTGGTGGTGCCCACCTCAGAAGTGGTTCCCGCTGACGAATGCGATGGCGCGATCCGCAGTGCTGGTGAGATCACCAATGCGCCGCTGGTTGATTTCCGCGAATTTCGCCGGGATCGCCGTCGCCAGCTGACGCCAGAGGAACAAGAGGGGCGGATGCAGGCCCTCTATCACGCGTCGCAATCGATATCTGGCGATCCATCCAAAATGATCATCTCAAAAGCCGAAGAACGGGAAGACATTGGCGTGACGGTCGGGGCGATGATGGCAGGGCTGATGGCGCTTGCCATGACAGGCCTTGGCGGTGTTCTGTTCATGGATTTGAACTTCCCGCTGATTCTCCAGTCTCTTGGCCTGCAACCGGGCCTTATGGAGCGGGCGGCTCATTCTCTACCCCTATGGATGTTGGGAATCGGCGCGGCCAGCAGCTATTTCATCCTTTATATTCTCGTGAAACGCGCTTCCCGCCACGGCATGAAAAAGCGTCGGGCCCTTGAGGTTGCGCGGGTTCAGCACAGCGATTGACTGTTCATTTGATGAAAGTCTGTGTCGGCGCGACAGGCGTCGACAGCCTTTCGGCGTGGCATGATGTGCTACGCGCTCGCGCCGCAGAGGCCGGTGAGCCCGAGGCGCCCTGGCACGTCACCCGAATGTTTCCCAAACGGGCCGTTGAAATCCTCGACAGGGGTAGTCTTTATTGGACCATCAACAGCGTGTTTGCGGTGCGTCAGGAGATTACGGGTCTCACCGTTGTAACGGGCGACGATGGCATCAAACGGTGCCGAATCGATCTTGCGAATGAGCTGGTGACCGTCGAACCCATCCCCCGCAGGCCGTTCCAAGGTTGGCGTTATCTCGACCCTAAAGATGCGCCGCGTGACGTGGGGGCGGTGGGAACGGTTGATGCGGATAGCCAGGCGCTTCACCAAACGCTATCCTCTCTTGGTCTTTTGTAAGGGGGTCTGGTCTCGCAAGGGGCTGTTGACCAAGGACGGGCAAGGAAATGGAACCGTTGGGCATGGGGTCAATAAAATGGATTTTTGGGGCGGGCGCTGCGGCCTCCGTTGCCGCTTTTGGCGGTGTCACCCTGATTGATGCGCCCCAGGCGCCCGACGCGCTGCCGCCTGCACCGCCTAGCATGGTTGGTCGCGCACCTGTTAGAGCACCGAACGCCCTGGAGGTTCGATTGGTCGGTGCTTCGGAAAAGGGGGCCGCGATTGAGGAGGGCATAGAGGCCATCCGCTTTTGCATGCCGCGGCTGGGGCCCCTCTCTGAGCGGTGCATGACGAGAGCCGAAGTTCTATCGCGTGCTGATCAACCGTCGGATGGGGTAGGCCCTGGTGGCCCGAAGCGTCTTGCCCGGGTGAAAATGGTCCATCCAACGGACTTCGCGGAACCTGAACGCCAGGTGGCAACGTGTACGGTCTTTGCGAATTTGAAGTCTAAAGGCTGGTCTCCGCTCACATCAGCTGACCGTGTCGATGAGACACGGTTCTTGCGCTATTGCGGCCTTATGTCCGTGGCGAGGCTCGCCAAGGTGGCGCGCACGTCTATCTTCACGCCAGAAGGTCTGACAGCTGATGAATTGGCTAAAGTGCCAGGTGGCGATTGGCCGATTTTTGGCGAGCGCCTGGGAGAAGACGCGCCGATTGTCGCGGCGGACCCAGACTATCCGGCGGTTTGGAAGGTGGATACGCCGACCTTGGTAATGCGTCTCTGGGACGTGGCCCACGCGGATTTTGACGAAGATGGGGAAGGGGAGCGGCTGGTGTTCATCGCAGCTCGCGCCCGTGGGGGCTCAGCGGGGTTCGCTGGGTTCAATCTGCTCGACGCTGAGGGCGATATAATTCGCCTCCGTCCGATTAAGTGGCAGCAAGCAGGGTGAGAAATGTCGAGATGTATTACTCGGCAGTTTGTTGTTCTTTGAACATCTTGAACATGCCAATAAACCCTTCGCGATAGACCCGGCGGGTCTCCGCGTCTGTATCCGCCCACTGATCTTCGGGCAAGATAAGCGGTAATTCGCCAATGGCCGTGTTTCCTTGGGCGTAGAGTGTCGCGTTCAGGCCATGAAGGCTAATCCACCGTCGGTCATAGTCGTGGGGTGTGTTGATATCCCATTCCATCACGGTAGGCATCATTGCTTCCCATACATCTTGTTGAGTATACATGTATTTATTGATCTGCTCGCCAAATTGATAGTTTAGGGCCATCACCCCTTCTGCAGCTGATCGGTCAGTACATAGATTGGCGTCAGTGCGGGCGCGGAGCTGGCAAGCATAAAACCAAAACGAACCTTCATCTTTTCGGCCACCCTTGAATAACGCCGCTGAGAGGTGGCAAAGGGCCGGGGGCGCATATTGAGAGGGGTTTGAAAGAACGCCGTTCATTGCGCGTTCGCGTTGTTTTGGCTTGTCTAAAGACAGGGCACGGATGGCTGTATTTGTTCGGTCTACGTCGATCTCTGCCCATGGGCCAGCAGTGGGAATCGTCACCCTTTTGCCCCAGGTTTGGGCGTGTGCTGTCGATATCAAAAAAAAAGCAGCTACGGCGGCCAAAATGCGCTGCATGGCGCTGTCCCCCTATTCCTTATCCAAACACCAGTATAGGGCCAAGTCCAACTTCCGTACAAGGCCGGGTGCAAAGCTAAGGCATTATGCCCATTACATCGGAGGAGCAGGAAGAATAAGCGTCGTAAGAACGCGAAGGGGCCTACCTACCGTAAGTCGCCACTTGCCGCTGCGGGAGGCTGCACGAAACTCCGATCAGCCGCCGGCTCTTGCCGCTGGGGCATGAGTTCAGGCTTGCCGCTGGGTTCCGCTGTCGCGGCCAGGCTTGAGCTAGGCTGCTGTTCTGCGCCTGCGTCAGCGGATGTGGGCGGCTTTGGCGGAATGGGCGCCGGGCGTGGGATTGGCTTTTTCTTCGCTGCGCCGTCACCAATAGGATCATCCGTATGGCGGCAATTACCTTCGAACCGGGCGCCGCTTTCGATGGAAAGAGACGTGTGGGCGATATCGCCTTTGACAAGAGCGCTTGCCGCGAGTTCGACCTCAACGCCGCGGATGGCGCCTTCAACGGTACCGCAGACGCGGACTTTTTCAGCCACTACTTCGCCAGCAACTTTAGCGCCGTCGCCGATGACCAAGCCCCTAGCGCGAATATCACCTTGGACTTCGCCATCGAACTGTACTTCGCCAGCGGACTCTATCGCGCCGCGGATGATCATATCCGCAGAGATGATGGAGGGGACACCACCTGGCCGCACACTCCGTGCGCGGGGGCTGGTTTTGCCATTGGCGGCGCGTTTAATAGCCTGCTCCTGGCTTGGGTCCATGAGAGGTACGTCGGCTTTTGCCTCCGCCTTTTTTGCCCCTTGATCCTTAGACTTAGCTTTCGAAAACATAACGGCCTGCCTCTATAAACTTAAGCGGGTCCACCTGGCGTCCACCGAAGTGAACTTCATAGTGTAGGTGTGTCCCGGTACTCCGGCCTGTATTCCCCATCAGGCCGATCACGTCATGCATTGTAACCTTCTGTCCTGCACGAACTTTGATGCGATTAAGGTGCGCATAGCGCGTTTTAAATCCATTCCCATGGTCGATCTCAACCGTTCGACCAAACCCGCCGCGTGTGCCCGCGAAGGAAACACGGCCGTCGGCGGTGGCGATAATCGGTGAATTCCGTGGTCCCGCAAAATCAAGGCCTTTATGCGACGCCCGGCGATTTTTGACCACAGGATCCCACCGCCACCCAAACCGAGAACTCATCCGATGACGGACGGCGATGGGGCTTGATAGCGGAACGCTTTCAAGAGCGGACTGTAGTGTCACCATCTCTTTGAGAATGTCTTCGATCCGCGCGGCGCTTCGATAATATGTTGATGAAGCCGCGACGTTGCTGACGGGAATGAGGGGCCCGCCCTGGCCGGTGAACTCTTCATTGGTCACATTTTGGGCACTGGCTTCGTTAAAGACAGCGCTGCGTTTGCGATCAACAAGTCCCGATAGGTCAACACCCGTATGGGCCAGGATCCGGTCCATCTCGCGATTCTTCTTCCGCATATCTTCTTCAAGGCGAGCCATGAGGACCACCTGGCGTGAAGAAAGCTCAGCGGTTTCTCGACGCATTTCGGTGAGGACGTCATCATCAATCCCCTCAGCGATTCGCTGGTTCATGACGCCGTTAAGGGCGTCGCCGCGGAGAGCTGAAATACGAGATTGACGCGGGGTGGGTTCACGGCCCACCGGGTCGATCATCAGACGGTTGGAGGATTTGAGCTGCCGCCCGCCGGGAGCGCCGGTGGCGGAAAGGGTTTCGGCGAGTGCTTGAATCCGCCGGTCCACAGCGGATTTGTTCTCAACCAGAGAGCGGAGCGCATCATGTTGACCCTGAAGGCCGGTAATGGTCGCGTCGAATTCGCGGGCGTAAATGTAATTAAGCGCGTTGACCTGATCGTAGGCGGTTTCAGCGATTTGCAGGCGACGGCGATAGGCGGCCTCTTGGTCTCGACGCTCCTGATCTTTCGAAACGATGATCTGCTCTTTAAAGACAACGTTCACCGAGGCGTAGGCAACCCAAAGAAGGCTGGCCCCGAGAACGGTAGCGAGGGCAATTTGAGACCGGGAGGATAGCTTGATGAACCGAACAACGCCGTCAGAGCGATGATAGATCTGGCGCTCGCGGAACAACCGCCCAAAGGCTAGTCCCATCCGACCTCGATCCCGCGCCATCGACGTTTCCTTACCGTTCAGACGTTGAAGTGGCTCATGGCATTACGCCAAGCGCCCAACAATACCTGGTATGCCCACCGTTATAATAACACACGCTCTGGCCCTCGGGCGCAAGGCCGATAGGGCTTGGCTAACCCATTTTTATTAAATCCATTTGAAGCAATAGATTGGATTTGCCCCATTCCCATTCACCTGATGGCAAGATGCCCCAAAAAAGGGTGAAGATCGTGCGGCATTATGTGACAGAGGCGCCCTCATACCAGTCGCGTGGCACGCCGCTCCGGTCGCGGGCGTCCGTGTTGAAGGGGCGCTTCAATCCCCCAGGAAAATAGCGTTCAACCCGCTCATTGAAGGTCGTTTGCGGGTTAATCCTTGCTTTACCGCAGGCGAATCGGAACCAGCGGGCACCGATGGCGACGTGCCCGACCTCTTCATCATAGATCTGCTGGAGAACGGCTGCACTTTGTGTGTCTTTCGCTCTGGTGAGGCCTTCTATCATTGGGGGGGTCACATCGAGGCCACGCGCCTCGAGAACGAGGGGGGCGATTGCCAAGCGCCCGATGAAATCGTCCTTGGTGCGGCTGGCGGCCATCCAAAGCCCATCATGGGCAGGAAGATCGCCATAGGTCCCGCCCATCTCCTCCAGCCGGTCAGCCACAAGGGTAAAGTGCCGCGCCTCATCGTCGGCGACGCTCAGCCAGTCGGCGATAAAGCCCGATCGCGCGTCCTCATCTACTTCATCCATAAACCGCCCCAGCATGTCGACGGCAAGATCAATGGCGTTGAGCTCAATATGAGCAACCGCGTGAAGAAGGGCGCGCCGCCCGGCCGCCGATCCCAGGCCGCGCTTGGCCATTGCCGATGGGGGCGCGAGGGGAGGCCGGTCCCGCCGGGCCGGGTCTGGCCAGCTCGTCTCATCGCGTTCCCACGCCAAATTTCCCCGGTGCCACTTTGCAACCACGCTCCGGGCCGCCGACGCCTTTTCCCAGGGGTCAGTAGTCGTCAGGATGTGGGAGAGGGCTGGGCGTAGGGTCATATTTCTCGTTTGCCACGGCGTGTCCGGAAGCGTCTACTCCTGTCGCCCCGGACGCGCTGCGGCATGGAATGCTGCTGCGCTGATCCGGGGCCTTAGGGATCAATACTCAGATCCCGTGTCAGCACTGCATCATTTCATGCTGTGCAGTGCACGGGATAACAGTTTTACAGCCCCTTCACGGCCTCCAGTACCTTTTCCACATGGCCTGGGACTTTCACTTTCCGCCAGATTTCGCGGACCACACCTTTGCCGTCGATGAGGAAGGTAGCTCGTTCGATGCCCATATACTTTTTGCCGTACATGTTCTTCTCGACCCAAACGCCATAGTCTTCGACTACGGCGCCTTCCTCATCGGAGCCAAGCGCCACGGCAAGGTCGTGTTTGGCGCGAAACTTCGCGTGCTTTTCCACACTATCTTTAGAGACGCCCAGCACCGTCGCCCCGGCTTTTTTGAACTTCGCCAAATCCTCAGAAAAGCCAATGGCCTCTTTGGTGCAGCCTGGGGTGTCATCTTTTGGATAGAAATACAGGATAAGCGCCTGGCCTTTGAAATCCTTCAATGTCACCGTATCGCCTGCATCGGTGGGCAGGGAAAAATTGGGGGCCTTATCGCCAACCTCAACCATGATATCACTCCTATTGCTGAGAAAGAGTCGCAACTGTGCGGGGTGGAAAGGCATATGGAATTTAATCTGCCTGCCCTCAACACGCCCTTGCGCCTTGATGTCCTCTTTCGTTATCCACTAACACTTGCGCAACAGCTGTGGTGCCGTTGATTAGAATTGAGCGCATAAAGGCCGCGGGCGGCAAAGCAAAGGCCATCAGCAAGGTCTGCGGCAAGGCGGCTCACCGCGCCAGCGTGTGGTTTGTGCGTGGCACGGCGATTGTCTCGGGCGCGCTCTCTACTCTCGCGATTGTTCTTTTCTCTATGTTGGGTGCCGATGGTTTGTCTTTGGGGCTTGTCCGTCCAGCGCTTGAGGGAGCGATCCTTGACCAGACCGGGGCACGGTCGGTGTCAGTCGGCGGGCTCCATCTTGTTCGCGACCAGCGGGGAGCTGCGCCTTTTTTGCTTACCGTGACGGATATTGAGATCGATCAGGGGACTGGGGGTCGGATCGATGTGCCGGAGGTTGCTCTGCGGCTCACGGCGGGAAATTTACTTCGAGGGCAGACGATTCCTAAGTATGTGGAAGTGTCCGGTGCGACCATTGCGGTCGAGCGGCGGGGGGCAGACGTCTCTGTTGGCGGACAAACACGTGCCGGAGAGGCCATCGATTTCGGTGCTCTTGTTGCCAGTGCAAAGGAGGCTGGTTTTGAGGGGGCTCTTTTACGGGATGTTGGGCTTCAGTACACCAATCACAGCAACGGCGCTCGGTTCGGCGCTGAGGGTGGCACGGCGGCCCTGACCCTTGACGATGATGGCTATGCCTTCAATTTATCTGTGCCGCGGGGCCCTGGGGGTGCGGAAGAAAGCTTAAGTCTAAACCTGCAAATTCACGATGAAAGCGGTGACGTTGACATTGTTCTCACCGCTGTCGAGGCGCCTGCTGACAGTCTTTTGCCGATTTTTGTTGGGGGTGATGAGAGTATTTCTTTTGCAGCGCCGGTGTCCGGTGAAGTTCGTGCCGTCGGCAATGTGAACAGTGGCCTTGCCACCTTCAACCTTGATTTATCGGTCGGCGAGGGTGTCGCGACCTTGCGGGGGTACGAGGTGGCGGTGGAGGAGCTGAACCTTCTTGGTTCTCTCCAGCCCGATGACGGCGTGCTGACGGTGGAAGATCTGTCCTATCGCCTTAGCGAGGGGAGCGGCACCGTTTCTGGGGCGATCAACTTTATCCGAGAGGGGACAAAAGTCAGCCGCGTCGCCGTTGACCTGCAGGCGGTGGACCTCGTCTCCAACGGGATGGGAGTGTTGCCTGAACCTCTTCCCATGGCTGATGGGAAGTTTGCAGGCTCGTTCGATGTTGATGCAAGAACACTCTCTCTTGATGCGCTAGATGCTGACTATTTTGGGGCGCGGTTGCGGGGCACCATGGCGTTCGCTTTTCCCATCGAAGAGGGCGAAAGCATTGGCCTTTCTGCGGACTTAACAATCGATGGTGAGATCAGCCCCAGGCAGGTCCTGCGCGGATGGCCCCCCGCCTTGGGGGATGGCGCCCGACGGTGGGTGGAGGCCAACCTCACCGACGGCGATCTTTATGATGTCAGCTATACTATGAATATTCCCCGCGGGGCGATCGCTGCGGGGGACCCTCTGCCCCCGGAAAGTCTTGACCTCGTCTTTGAAGCGAAGAATGCCACGATCATATATGTCCCTGGTATGACACCGCTTACTGGCGTGCGCGCCACAGGCCGGATTGCGGGGAATAGCTTCATCCTAGATGCGCGTGGCGGTCGTGCCGGCAAGGTGCGTCTTCTCGGCGGTGAAATCCGCATGGAGAAGTTAGCGCCCAAGGGTCAGCCAGGGGTTTTTGAGATCAAGGCTGCGGGATCCCTTACGGACATTTTGGCCCTCCTTGATGAGGAGCCGTTGGAGTTTATCTCCGAAGCCGGGTTTGATCCGGCCAGCTTTGAGGGGGAGGGCGTTTTTGATTTAACGATTGTCCGCCCTCTGTTGTCTTATGTTCCCATTGAAAACTACACTTTCGATGGCAAGGGAACCTTCCGTGATTTGTCCATCGACCTTGATCGCTTCTCCTCTCCGGTGACGGACGGGGAAGGGACAGTAACGCTGACGAATAATGATCTTACCATTGGCGGGACTGTGGAGATTGAAGGGGTGCC
>ERZ1740067.2395-NODE-2395-length-11496-cov-27.494799_pt1 | contig 11496 bp, 10 predicted proteins | sample MGYA00581736_ERZ1740067 | MGnify/ENA primary metagenome ERZ1740067 (study PRJEB43018, sample SAMN04849236) | marine metagenome | isolation source: floating plastic debris | place: Pacific Ocean | collected 2008-08-27 | study: EMG produced TPA metagenomics... | reverse complement strand
ATGCTGTAAGTCATGGCTAAAAAGGCTTTCACCTACTCTGTCACCCCGTCAGGCCATTTCCTCTTGGGTGAGATGACCGTGTTTTTTGGCGAACTCCCGGAACGCATCCAAGTCATCAATCTTGGGTTTAGGACCATGGTGATATTCAGTGTCGGGGGCTAAAGAGCCTGTTCTTTCCCGTCGCTTAAGCCACAAATCCAGGGTATTGCGGCTGATGCCAAATAATCGATACACGTGGCTTTTGCTTGCTCCATTGTCGAAGGCAGCAACGGCTTTATTGCGTAGGTCAAGACTGTAGGCAGCGGGCATTGCTTTTAGAAGAAAACAGCTTTCTTCAGTATGTCTTAACTCACTCCGTCGCTGCTATAGATTCACCGTCGGGACAAGAACGTGCTCATTTAGTGAGAAATTCAGGAAATATGAAAGGGCTACGTATTTTCTTGTGTGAGAATATGCGTGGGGCTGTGACTGAAGGATGTGAGCTACGGGAGTGCGACCACTTCTGCTTGGCGTAGGCGCTTTTCTAGGGATTCTTCCCCTTTGTCCAGGCGCTCTAGTAGGGAACTCCACTGGGTTAGGGCGGTTTCAGCGTGGAGGGGGCGTAGGCGATCGCGAGCCACCAGCGCCAAGGCTTCTCCACCATAATCATGGTCTAACAGCCATCGATAGCTAGTGGTGGGGCTAGCCTGGGCCGTTTGGGTTGGGTTGAAATCTTCTGGGAAAGGACGATAGTGGATGATGCCTGTGGTGGAGCTTGTTACTTCTCCGTCATTCAAGGTTTTTCCTAAGCTCCACTGGTAATCCACGCCCGAATCCAAGTCCGGCATATCATCCAGCTTGGCGGTATTAATCATAACGACGCCATCGTAAATTCCCTGGGGTCGTCCGGCGGCGGCGGTAGCTTCGGGGCTGTCGCGGTAGGACAGATCTTTTAGGGGAACATCGAGGAATGCTTCGGTGACAAATTCCGAGGTTTCCGAGTTGATAATCTCCAGAAGCATTGTTGCTTCGCCTTTGTCTTCCGGGTCGCTAACGACTGATATGTAAGCAAGGAGCTTGGGTTTGGCGCTGGCAACGTGGGTGGCATAGGGCAAACTGGCCAGTTCCACCACTTCTCCTCGGCTGATGGAAATTCCCCCCTGGCTACACAGTCGCCGCACTGCGTTGCGACCGCTAAAGAAACGCCGATCGCGCGAGGTTCCCTGGCATCGCACCCGCACCCGCACTCGCTGGGGCACATTCAAAATATCGTTGGCACATAGGGTGACGCTGCCACCAACGGCGCTAAATCCGCCCTGTCCGGCTGGCTGGCGGCTGATTTGTCCTCCTTCGACGCTGACCAGGCGATGACCACAGCTTTTCGGTAGGGTTTGAGCCAGTTGGGATCCGAGGGCTGGCTGGGCGATCGCCCCTGACAAAATCGAGCTAGACACTGCGCCGTGGGACACACCAGGGGACAGTGCGGGAATGGCGATCGCCCCTAGGGCAGCACTGAGGAAAAGCTTAGAAAATGGGGAACCTTTTGAGAGGTTGACGTTAAAAAGATTACTTAACTGTCGAAGGCGACGCAGGGAAGAGCACAGCATTTTATTAAAGGGAAAACAAGTGCGTAGTAGATGCTTTTGGAGACGAAACTTTGCGGTTTCTATGGGGTCTGATAGCTACCAGTTTAAGCTAACCCACTAGTACGCCAGACGAACCACTGTTCCAGCCAAATCACTGGACCTCTGGCATAAACCTGAACTGCTGGAAGCCCTCATTCCCCGGCCACCCACTCCCCAGGGAGAAGGGGAGAAAGACTGGAAAATCTCTGAAGTCACTCCCCAGGGAGAGGGATTTAGGGTGAGGGTGAGGGTGGATACAAGGGGTTTACTGGCTGAGGCGTTCCGACGCTAGCCTTAGATATCGATCCTGCTCTGCAACCTGGGCATTGCTGGTAAGTTGGCACTGCTGCCAGAAGGGGCGGGCTTCCGGCTGGCGCTCCTGTTTATCCAAGGAGTCTGCAAATAAACAATAGGCTACGCCACCCACAAGCTTGGCGGTTTCTGGGCTTTCCTGTTGCAGGGCTTCGTAGGCAACGATCGCATCATCCAAAACAATTTCTGCATCTTCGTAGTTGCCTTGTAACAGTCGCACCCAGCCTAGATTTTTATTCAGGGAATAAATCAATTCCGCATCCACATCTGAAATGCTGGCGTCTCCTGCATCAGTGCCGGCGCTTTGATTTTTGTCCTGAATAGATTGTTGATCGGCGCGTCGAATGCCCTCTTGAAGCAGGTCGTAGGCTTTGTCTAAATCTTCTTCTCGAATGTAAATATAAGCGAGGGCATTGTAGGCGTGGACAAAGTTTTGGGCGAGGGCTAATTGATAGTTTGCTCGAGCCTTTTTAAGGTCTTTCATTTCCTCGTACACTCGACCGAGGAAATAGTAGGCTTCGATATTCTTTGAATCGATCGCGATCGCCCGTTCAAAGAAAAATCGCGCATTGGCCAGGTTGGCTTCGGTATTTAGGGGAACATCGGAAATTGCCATTTGTTCCACATTTTCCCGCTGCAAATTTTCCTGTTGGGATGCTCCCACCAGTTCCTGTTTTCCTAGGTCTAAATAATAGTTGGACCAGGTGGGCAACATGGAGTGAATGGTTAAAGTGAGAACCAAAACCAATATTGATAGGAGCAGTTTCATTTCCTGGCGGAAATAGGACGGAATTTTTAGGCTATCGAAAATCACTTTCATCGATTTACGCCCCGTTTCCGTTAGGACGCTGCTGGCGGTGAGCAACGTTAAAACGCTTTGGATTACCACCGCGAAGGAACCCACCAAAAATTCGCCGTCCGCTAGGCGGGATGACATATCCACCAGTAGGCTGACCGTTGCCGTTAGGGGCACGATGGATAGGGCGCTCCATAGCCAGTCGTAGCGATCTAGCCGGTGGATGGGGCGGCGTAGATACCACCACCAGGCGCTTTCGTCTGGGCGTAGGGTTTGTCGCCATTCGTCCAGGGGGGCGGCGTCGTATAGGACTCCGGCGCAGTTGCGTAGGCGATCGTCTAGCTCCAGCAGTTCCCATAGCTGCACGTCGCTGGGTTTGTCGCCGCTGGAATCGTAGTGCGATCGCAGGGCGTCTTCCAGTTCATCGCGGGCTTGGAGCACTGCCAGCACTTTGGCGGCGGTGACAAATTGCCGAGGAGGTTCAATATCCTTCAGCGCATATCGATAGTTATCGAAGAGGTAGCCAAATAATCCAAAGAGTTGGGGCATGATTCGGCGGTGATGCAGCTTTGAAAAACCGTTGCCAGCCTAACCCGAACTAAGGGCTGTTATCGATTAAGTCTTTAAATTAGCGGCTGAAGGGGTTTAGCTCACGGGATTTTTGTGTCAAAGAGATGTGTAACTTCCGCCGTACAAGGCTTTTGCCGCTTGGTTGGTGACATGTCTTGCCCATAATGTAGCGACGTTTTTGGGGCTGTGTTTCCGCTGCGGAGAGCTACATTTCTTTGACAAATTGCTGGTTATTGTTCTTTGTGAACAGTTTTAGATCTCGCTCTCAGCGGCAATTACATCACTTCGTGAGAGTAGCTGCTGCAATAAATAATACGTGTATTGAAACCTGGGTTCCCGAATATGAACTTAGCGGAATAATGAGGGCGATCAGTGGTGTGACCCTCTTTTGTCACAGGCAAACCTACCTTTAGACTCATTCAATACCATGGCTGAATTTCAAGTTACGAATACGAACGATTCTGGCGCTGGCAGCCTACGGCAAGCCATCGCTGATGCTAACGGAGCAGCTGGCGTAGATACCATCACTTTTGATCCATCAGTGTTCAACGACCCGTCTGATGTCATTGTGTTGACAGGGGCAGAAATTCAGATCACTGAAGAGCTAATCGTTAGGGGAAACGGCGCGACTAGTACGACTATTGACGGCAATGGCAATAGTCGCGTCTTTTTTGTTTCGTCTGTCCCCGCCACCATAGAAAACGTAACCATTAGAGGGGAAGCGCCACAGGGCAAGGTGGTGGAATTGGAAGTTCTGGCTACGGCACCGATTTGAGAATAGTCAACAGCACTATCTCAGCAAATAGCGGGACCACTGGTGGCGGGATTAGAGCGCCAAGGTTGGTATTAAGTAATAGCACTGTTACTGGAAATAGTTCCAGCGGTAACGGCGGCGGGGTTTTCAGTGGAGCGCTGGGGTCCGTATCGAACAGCACTATTTCTGGCAATATAGCTGGGGGTAGAGGTGGCGGTATTCGTTTCAACACTGCAGGAAATGTCGAAAACTCCACTGTTGTGCTGAACCAGACAAATAACAACGGGGGAGGGCTGTCTAGTCGCCAGGGCGTTGCTCAGGTTAGGAATTCAATAATAGCTGGTAACACCGATAATGCTGCAGGTAACGCTCCTGACGTCGATAATCCAAATATAGCTGGTCAGGAAATCAACGGTGACAGCAACAATATCATTGGCTCTATTGCGGGCTTACAAGGTGGAACGTTGGGCACAGGTTCTGACACAGTGTTAGGGATGACTGCTCTTAACACTGTCATCAACACTACCCTTGCTGACAACGACGGTGTTACCCAAACCCACGCCCTTGTAGCTATGAGTCCAGCCATTGACCCTGTGGCTCCCACAGGCGCAACAGCAGCGGATCAGCGGGGAGGGGCTGCTGTTGGAACGCGAGATATTGGTGCTTTTGAGTTTGGTGTTGCGCCGCGAGAAATTAATGTCACAGGCAATGGAACGGCAATTGCCGATGGAGACACCACCCCCGATACCGCAGATGACACCGACTTCGGCAGCACCCTCGCCAGCAGCGGCAATATTGTCAAAACCTTCACCATTGAAAATACCGGCGGGCTTGATCTAACCCTGTCAGGCGCTCCATTGGTGAATGTAACCGGAGCCAACGCTGGCGACTTTACCGTTACCACCGCCCCCACCTCTCCCGTAGCCGCCAGTGGCAACACCACGTTTGTGATCACCTTCGACCCCAGCGCCGTCGGTCCCCGCACCGCCACCATTGAAATTGCCAACAACGACGCCGACGAAAATCCCTTCGACTTCGCTATTACCGGAGTAGGCAGCGCCGACCCCGCACCAACGCCCACACCGACCCCAACGCCCACTCCCACTCCCACCCCAGCCGCTTCAGCTTTACCAGCCCCGCCTCCACCGCCAGCCACCCTGGAGTCCCCCCCCACCGTCAGCCCACCTCCCAACGGCATCCAAGGCTTTGCCTCCGCACCGGTACAGGAACCGTTCACCATCACCAACCCCAACAGCGTTCCCCTTATCATTAACGGCATCACCGTTAGCGAAAACCCCACCGTTTTCACCGTCACCCCCACCACCGCCACGGTAAACCCAGGAGAAACCACCACCTTTACCGTCCAAGTGGCCGAGGACGTTCTACCAGGCACCTACACCACCACCGTCAGCATCCCCAGCCCCGCAGGCGACCCCACCACCTTCAACCTATCCGCCACCGTCGCCCTACCCACCGCCTTCGACGTCGCCCCCATCTTCGGAGCCAACCTCCCCAGCAACTCCCCAATCTGGACCGGCGGCGACGATATTTTGATTGGTGCCAATATCGACGGCGACGGACGGCAGTGGCTGAATGGCGGTCCCGGCAACGATCAAATCTTCGGCAACTTGGACCGAGACGTATTAACTGGCGGCATAGGCGATGATTCAATCTTCGGCGGCAAAGGCGACGATTGGATAAAAGGCGCGGATGGCAACGACGTGCTGGCAGGAGATTTGGGCGACGATACGCTGATTGGTGGTGCAGGGAACGACTCCTTTATCCTCGGCGCCGGGAAAGGCAGCGACGAAATCCTCGATTACGAAGACGGGGTAGATAACTTCCTGCTAGAACCCACGGTCACTTTCCCCCAGCTAACCCTCGAAGCCTTTGGCAACTCCACCCAAATCAAATTCGGCGACGAACTGTTAGCAACAGTCATCGGCGTAGCACCAACCCTATTAGATTCGTCAGACTTCGCTGCCATAAGTTAGGTCAACAAAAAAGCCCCCCTTACCAAGGGGGGAAGTGGATTTTTGTGGTTGCGGTGTTGAAACTGACGGCTACGGGAGTTCGGGAAGCTGCCCCCAGCCCTAACCTTTCCGCAAATAACTAACTCGATACTGGGGGGCAGTTGTCAGTTTGATTGCCTCGCTAGACTTTTTCGGAGACTTGCCCGCCGTGGTTACCGACGCAATTTCCTCAATCCGCGCCCGATAGGTGCCCGACACACTCTCATCAGCGCTAGCAAAATCAATTTCCACCTCCGCCCACTTCGCCTTCGCCGTCCACTGCTCCAACACAAACTTCACCTGCTTCAGGGGAATCCAGCGCAGCAGCGGATAGAGCCAGCGCTTAATCCCCGTCAGTCCCTTCCGCACCGTGCGCCCGGACTTGCGGTAATTCAACCACTGCCACCCTTCCTGCATCCAAGCTTCCCGCTCAGCAATTTGCTCAAACTTACTCAGCCCCGACCAGCCGCGATAGTGGAATCGCAACCCCTCCACATCGCCGACATTTTTCACCAACAAATCCAACATCTCTGGCTCCAAATGCCCCCAGTAGCGACCGTCCGGCAAGTGGACCAACGTGGGCGCAAACTTATGCCCCCCAAAGTGGCTACATTTCCACACGCGAATATTGTCGTCATACTCCCGCCGTAGCTTTAGATAAATGGGCTGCCCAAACTTGGAGCACGCCACATCAATATGACCGTGGGTACACACCAGAATTTCCCGCAGATGGCTGGTGTCAACGCGATCGCCCGCAAACCGCTCCAGTTCATTGGGCTTTTTGATCAAGTTATTCAGAATCGCCGTTGCCAACCGGGGAGACTCCTCCTCGGGAACGATATATTCCTGCTTTTCATACTCCGCAAACTGTTCCTGGGGACGACGATAGTAAATTATCCGCGCTTTCCCCGGCTGAGAATACTCCCGATCCGGCGCAATCAGAAGCGGACGCACCATAATGCCATGTTTAAAAAACAGCTGCTTAAACAGCTCAATCAACGGCACAACGCGCGGATCTTCCGTGTAAGTTTTCTCCGTCCAAGGCTGCCGCAGCTCAATCAACAGCCAATGATCCACCGACGCCGCCGTACCAATGGGATCCTCGCCGCTGCTTTTTGACACCTCTGAACAAAAGCGACACTCCGCAAGCATTTCTGGGGTCGGCACGTCCTGAATCAGCATGGCAGTTCACCAAATTTATACGGGTAGAAAAACGGATATGGAAAAACAAAAATCAGAGGCTGTAATGACCTTGGACATTTGCCCAGCTTTGCCACCTTTCCTCGAAAGAAAAAGAGGAGGGCGTCCACCAACTTACGATTTGTGCAAAGGACCGAGATTAATCGACAGAATTTTCACTTAGCGTGGCTTAATTCTGATAAACATGCAGTCCTACTGAATATATTTTTACCTCTCTAGTCTTCACTGTGGCGTTGACTGTCGAAGCGATTGTGTAAAGCTTCGGCACTATATTGGTGACATGCCTTACGGGCGGTTATTAGTTTAGTCTCAAAGTTAACCACCGTCAGGAGGTCCGGTTCCACGTTTTTTTGCCTCAAAGGACGTGTTTCACTGTCTAAAGGACAGAAGCTTTACACAGTGGGGAGTACATCCCCTTTTAAAAGAAAAAAATCTAGGGGCTGAAACCGTTGCGATCAAAGGCTTTGGAGTTTAAATGACGACAGCCTTTAGTCATCAATTGTATTTGAAGTGAAATACAGTAGTTTTTGGGACGATTTCCGCAAACGAAACTGGTTATAGTAGAACTACACCCCGTTTAAGCCACCGTCTCGACAGGGCAAAACTACCCATCAACAAATTTTCTTTAGCCATAACTCGGCAGAATGGCGACGACGCTTGCTTATAACTTAATTGAAGTGCTTAAAGCTTCCCAGACCCTTTCCAGCGTGCTGGATCTGGAAGAGCTTTCAATGCAAATCACCCAGGTTTTCCTCCACCAATTGGACGGCGATCGCTGCACCCTTGCCGTACCAAATCACCAGAACCAATGGCTTATCCGGGCGATCGCCACCCCCGAAGGATCTCGACTTTATTCAGCCCCACTGAGCGCCCCCTCCCTGGACGAATTCTATCCAGATCCCATCAAACTCATTGAATACGTTAATCAGTACGCGCCCGAAAGTTCCGCCACCCCACCTCAATCGCCACCGCCCCTTGAAGATCCCTGTTATCCTCTTTGGCATCACAACCAACTGTTGGGGATTGTCCACTTAGAAGGCGGTGCTTTATCAGACGTTGATTTGAGCGATCGCCAACGGATACTGGAACTGCTGTGTAACCAAGGGGCGATCGCCTTACACAACGCCCAACGTTACGAGCAGGAAAAGCAACAGCGCCGAGAACTGCAGCACAATGCCGAGGCAACCCAAAGATCCCAGTCGTGGTTCCAAGAACTATTCCATAAAGCTGCCGACGCCATGCTTGTGTTTGAGGAAGGGCGTTTCACCGACTGTAATTTTGCCGCCGTTAAAATGTTTGGCGGCGAGAAAAAAGAGGACTTGCTGGGGCTTAATCCCCTGGATATTTCCCCCGAATATCAACCGGATGGAATCCTCTCCCGGGAAAAAGTTGCCGCTGATATTGCCCTGACCCTCAAGCAAGGACATCATCGCTTTGAATGGTTACATAAACGCTTCAACGGAACGGAATTTTGGGCTGAAATAACCTTAAAGTTAATCACCAAAAACGACAGAACCGTTTTCTATGTGGCGCTGCGAAATATTGGTCATCGCAAAGCAGCGGAAGCGGCATTGGCAGCCAGCGAAGCTTACCATCGCAGCCTTCTGGAGCACTCTGCAATTGGTCTACATTTTTGCAAGATCACCGGAGAATTAGTTTATGCCAACCCCGCCTACTCCAAAATCATTGGGCGATCGCCCGACGAATTACCGGGCTTAAGCTATTGGGAAATAACCCCTAAAAAATACGCCGAACAGGAGCAAAAACAGCTAGAAAGCTTACAAACTACCGGGCGTTATGGTCGCTACGAAAAGGAATATATCCATAAGGATGGGCATCTGGTTCCTATTAGGCTTTCCGGCGTGATTATTGAGCGCGACGGCGAGAAATTTATTTGGTCTAGCGTTGAAGATATTAGCGATCGCAAGGCGATAGAATTCGCCTCCAGGAAATACCTAGAGAAATTAGGCTTTTTAATTCAGGAAACGCCCATCGGTATTGTGGAGTGGAATACTGAGTTTGAAGTGATTGGCTGGAATCCTACCGCCGCGAAAATCTTTGGCTATTCTGCCGTTGAAATACTAGGAACCAATGCCACTGAATTACTCCTTGAGTCAGATAGGGAAGCCATTGCCGAAGTGATGGTTAAGCTGATGGAACAACGAGGGGGATTCTATAGCGTTAATAGAAACGTGAGAAAAGACGGCAAAATTATTACTTGCGAGTGGATTAATACGCCGTTGCGAGACTCAGATGATAACGCCATTGGTATTTTTTCCATGGTGCAAGATGTGAGCGATCGCGAGCGAGATAAAGCAGAAATTCTGAGTAAATCCCAGGAATTGGAAAATGCCCTTCAAGAATTACAGCAGACCCAATTGCAGCTAGTTCAGGGAGAAAAAATGGCGTCTTTGGGTAATTTGGTGGCGGGAATTGCCCATGAAATTAATAATCCCGTCGGCTTTCTTAATGGCAGCATTAGGAACGCCGAAGACTATATCCAGGACCTATTTGGATATTTGGAAACCTATCAGAAAACCCAACCGCCGGCGGACTCATTGCGGGACCATGCAGAGGATATTGAGCTGGATTTCTTAATTCAGGATCTGCCGAAGATGCTCACCTCAATGGGGTCAGCAACGGACAGAATTAAAAGAATCAGTAAAAGTCTATGCACCTTCTCCCGCGCCGACACAGAAAATAAAATCAGCACCGACGTGCATGAAGGGATTAACAGCACCCTACTGATTCTTAAATACCGTCTTAAGGCGAACGAAAACCGCCCCGCCATCGAAGTTTCAAAAAACTATGGCGATTTGCCCGAGATTAATTGTTTCCCAGGGCAACTTAATCAAGTGTTTATGAATCTACTGGCGAACGCCATTGATGCCTGTGAAGAGACCAATAAGTCCAGAAGCTTTTTGGACATAGAAAAGCATCCTAATCATATTGCTATTGATACTCGGCAGGTGGACGGGCAATGGATAGAAATTTGCATCCGAGATAATGGCTGTGGAATGACCGAGACGCAGCAAAAACGGACTTTTGAACAGGGATTTACCACGAAGGCGGTGGGTAAAGGAACAGGGCTGGGAATGGCGATCGCCCGGCAAATTGTGGAAGAAAAACATGGCGGCACCATCACCTGCACCTCAAAACTTGGCGAAGGCAGCATCTTTAGAATTATGTTGCCAATTTAGTTGTCAATTTAAGGGTACTAGCTGTGACTTTTGTCACCCCAAACTACGTGTCAGGGGTAGTTTGATAGAAGTAGTTACTCAGCTTCTAGGTTCACAGCCATGCTGCACTTACCCCAGTTTCAGGATATTGGCGTGATTTACGATGGGCAGCGAACCATCGTGTACCGGGCAACCCAGCAGGCAGATCAGCAACCGGTTATCGTTAAGGCACTGCGTGATCCCCATCCCCACTTCAATGAGCTGGTGGAGTTTCGCAATCAATACGTCACTACCCGCAACCTAGATTCTCCACATCTCGTTCTCCCGATCGCCCTGGAGGATTACGAAAACGGCTATGCGCTGGTGATGCCCGATGAGGGAGCGATGCCTTTGGAGGAGTATTGGCGGGAGCGGTTTGATTGCAAGCCTGGGCAGGATAAGGGGGCGGACAAGCTCCGGAAATTTTTACAGGTCGCCGTACAGCTCACTTCTGCCCTGCAATATCTCGGCAGCTAGCGAATTATTCATAAGGATATTAAGCCCACCAATATTCTGATTATCCCGATACCGGGCACATTCAGCTTATTGATTTCAGCATTGCGTCCCTACTGCCGAAGGAGCAAAAGCAACTGGTGAGTTCCAACAGCCTGGAGGGGACGCTGGCGTATATTGCGCCGGAGCAAACGGGGCGGATGAATCGAGGCATTGACTATCGTACGGATTTTTATTTCCTGGGCGTGACCCTTTACGAGCTGATCACAGGAACCTTGCCCTTTACCGCCACCGATCCCCTGGAGCTGCTGTACTGTCATATTTTGCCAAAGCTCCGGTGGAGCCTGCGGATTTGCGGGACGAGCGGGGGGATACTTATTCGCCCATGGTGTCGGCGATCCTCCAACAGACTCTTGCAGAAAAAATATGAATGATTTTCGTATTTCCCAGCAAGAACAAAGCAGTATATTTACGATTGTGCGGCCTTGGTAAACTTCCTTACACTTAGCAAACTTGATTGAGTTATACTAAATCCGTTTTTTGACCCCCATATTTGTAGAATAGGCACATGGCAAAG
>ERZ1740067.2393-NODE-2393-length-11508-cov-11.408627_pt1 | contig 11508 bp, 8 predicted proteins | sample MGYA00581736_ERZ1740067 | MGnify/ENA primary metagenome ERZ1740067 (study PRJEB43018, sample SAMN04849236) | marine metagenome | isolation source: floating plastic debris | place: Pacific Ocean | collected 2008-08-27 | study: EMG produced TPA metagenomics... | reverse complement strand
GAGGGGGTGAGGGGGTAAAGATCGCACGATATTTGTTGGGAGGACAGCTGTAAGCTGCTGAAGTCTTTGGGTGGCTGCGCCTAGGCTAGTAAGCTGCTGGAGCTGAAGGACGATGAGGGCTAGGGCAGAGAGGGTGAGGGTAAAGGCTGCGCCTGCTTGTGTAATGTCGCCAATTTCGAGGTTTCCGGCGAAGAGCTGGGGGGCGAGGAGGATGCCAGGAATAATATAGGTGACGTAGCGGTAGTTGTTTTGAAAGAGGTTTAATCCTAGCTGCCAGCGAATGAGGTGGGTGTAGTTTTTGAAGACATGGCCAAACTGTTGCCAGCTTTGGCTAAGTTCCTGAGACTCGCCACGGTAGAGGGCGATCGCCTCTGTGTTTTCGCGAATGCGGGCGAGGTCGTAGCGAAAGTCGGCTTCTCGCTTGAGCTGTTCGGCATTGATGCGGATGAGGGGTCTGCCGAAGCAGAAGAAGGCGATCGCACTACCGACCACTGAATACACCAGCAGAAATACCATCAGCGGTTGAGAAATGGACCACAGCAGTCCAGCAAAACCAACAAGCTGAAAGCTAGATTCTAGGATAATTACAAACAGTTTCAGGGATTCTCTTGTAAAGGCTCTGACGTCTTCTTCAATTCGCTGGTCGGGGTTATCAATGTCTCCTTTTAAGCGCAGCTGGTAGAAAGCTTGATCGCTTAGGTACTGGCCCAAATAGCTGCGGGTGAGCCAAGTGCGCCAGTAGAGACTGAGCTTGGCACGAATATAGTCGGTGACGGAGGCGAAGGGAACGCTAATGATGAGGATGGCCGCAAAGATGAGAGTGGCTTGGTAGAAGCGATCGCTCTCCTGGGCAGCAAGGGCAGAGGTCAGTTCTCCACCAAAAATAAGAAAAACAACCTGTAGGCCGGTGCGGAGGAATAGTAAGACCACTAGCAGCCCCAGCAGTGACCAGGCACCCCATTTTTCCTGCGATCGCCAGTAAGGCAAGAGAATAGAAAACAGTGATTTTTTTTCTAAGGGTGTGGAAGACATATGGTTTAAAGGGTTAAATCGATCTACGTCAGGCTCGCAAGTAACGGCTTTTCAGGATCGGATTTTTTTGAGTGTCCAAGTTTGTGAATCTAACAAGGTGAGCACCTGAGGGTGATAGGTGAGTAGGCTGTCTCGGTGCCCAATGCTAATAAAAGTCGTATCTGTTGCCGCTAACTGCTGGTAAAGGTCTTTTTCTTGCTGGATGGATAGAGCACTGGTGGCTTCATCTAAGAGAGCGTAGGTAGGATTTTTGATCAGTAACCTGGCAAAGGCTAGTCGCTGTTGCTCACCGGCAGATAGCTGCCCGGACCAGTCTGCTACTTGGTTTAAGTCATCTAAATCAGGCAGCTGCACTGCTTTTAGGATCATCAATAAGTCACGATCGGAAACGGTGGGAGCTACTTGATCGCCATTAGGATAAAGCAATTGCTGGCGAAGTGTACCGAGGGTCATATAGGGTTGTTGCGGCAGAAAGAGAATGTCTTCTTTGGGATAGCCAATGGTGCCTTGTCCACCTTCCCAAAGCCCAGCGATGGCTTTAGCGAGTGAGCTTTTTCCAACCCCGCTAGGTCCGGTGATGAGTAGAGATTCAGTCACCGTAAAAGAGAGATTTTTGAGCAGTGATTGGGGTTGTTCTACGGAGGATTGAGGCAGTTTAAGGGTAAGGTGATTGACGGCTAGTTTAGGTTGGTCGAATATTTGGATTTCTGACTTTGAAGGGTGTTGTTGAGTTCTCTGCTTATTGCTTGGGTCAGTTCTCTGCTTATTTCTATACTTGTTTCTGTGGTCAATAGCGCTGAGTAACTGCTGTAAACGATTCGTGCTGGCGGCTAGAGCGGTGAGTTGCTCGAACTGGACAACGACTAGGCTGAGTGAGAGCCAAATTCGATCAAAGGCTGCTTGAGATTGAACAATAGCACCGACTTCTAGCTCGCCTGCTAAGATTCTGGGCGCTAAGATCAGGCTGGGCAAAATGAAGGTGAGGTATTGATAACCGTTTTGAAAACAGTCTAGCCCTAGCTGCCAACGGATAAATCGATTGAAGTTTTGGACGGTACGATCAAATAAATGATTGGATGTTCGCTGTTCTGGATTGCGTTCTGGATTGCGTTCTGGATTGCGTTCTGGATTGGTAGTTGAATGAGAGCTTTGCTCTAGATTTTGAGCAGAATTTTGAGCAGGGCTATGGCTTTGTTTTTGGTAAAACGCAATGGATTCAGCATTTTCGCGAACGTCGATGAGATTGGCGCGAAAATTGGCTTCTCGTTTTAGCTGCTCGGCGTTGATGCGGGTGAGCCGAATGCCAAACACAAAAGTGACGATGGCACTGCCAACCAGGGCATAGACAGATAGAAATCCGGTGAGCCCATAAGAAATCGATAGCAAAACGCCCACAAAGCCGATGAGCTGTACGCCTGATTCTAAAAACGTCGCAAAGACAACGACTGACAGCTGGGAAATATTTCGGATGTCTTCGGTCATCCGTTGGTCAGGGTTATCGATATCTGTAGGGAGATGGTAGTAGTGTCGGTCGGCAAGATACGTCTTCATAACTTGCTGAGACAGCCCTTTGCGCCACTGAAGCCCGAGGCGATCGCGCACATAAGTACTCAGTGACAGCAAGGCCGCACTCAGCAATAAAATACCAACAAATTTGACCAAGGCGGCCTGAAACCGTCGTGGGTCTCGGGCCGCTAAAGCAGAGATAAATTCTCCTCTCTGAAGGCTTTCAAAAACGAGAATAGTTCCTACTGAAATAAAAAGGATCGTTAGCAGAATAAATCCGATGACAACGGTTTTCTTTTGCCCTGGATCAGCAGTCTTCCAATAAAACCGGAGAATGCACCACAGATAATTTCCTTGCTGAATGCGAGGTTGAGTCATTCTTATCTTTGAAAAGGTCGAACTTTTTTTGTATTAATCCAGAATACAGAGTGCTGAACGTTTTTGCGAATCATTACCGTTAATAGGTATTCATTGATCAGTGTTAATGCACGTTGTTTTCATGAAGTCAAGTTAATGGGTTACAATCGCAAAGAATATTTTGATATGATAGTTTTCAGGGTGTAAGTCTCTAGGAATTTGGCTTTCAAAAATTAAGGTCTGAATTTTGCAAGCTTCTATGGTGTGAGTTTCCAGATAACTCGTCTCAATGCTGAATGGTCTAGTGAGCTTTTTCACATCACAAGTGCGATTCAGTCTTATATCTATCCGCTCTGTTTCAAACCACCTTTCTCTAATATCTAGCGATCATGGCCCGTTCTGCTAAGTCTGCACCCATTACTGCTTTGTTTGACTATGACAGCCTAGATGCTGGGCAGCGGTCGATTATTCAACAGCGCACGGGCGAAATTAGGGAGCGGCTGAGGCGCTCGGCGCAGGATGTGTGGGAGATTGGGCAAAAGCTATCAGATGTGCGATCGCGCTTAAAATACGGCCAGTTTCTCACCTGGATTAAGGCAGAGTTTGGCTGGAGCCAGCGCACCGCCTACAACTTCATCAATGTGTATGAGACCTTTGGCGATAGATTTGCAAACCTTGCAAAAGTAAACATTGCTACATCTTTGCTGTATCAGCTGGCTTCCCCTTCTGTGCCAGAAGAGCTAAGAGAGCAAATTTTGCGGGCGGCTGAGCAAGGTGACACGATGACGGCTAAAGAGCTACAGGCTACGATTCAGCAGCGACGACTAAAGTCAGCAGCGCTGCGGAAAGAGAAGAAACAGGCTGAGAGCAAGGCTAAAAAATCAGCCAAAAATCAGTTAGAGACTACCAAGCGTACGGCTGATGGCGCTGAAGTGATTACAGTGATTGCTCAATCGTCTGATGGCGCTTCTGGTGATGGCGCTGAGTTGGAGCATTCCACTAAAGTTCCGACAGATATTTTTCAAACGGCTGGCAGCAGCACTCGTCGAGGTAAGGGCGAAAAGAGTTCAAATGCTGGATCGGCTATTCAGCCAGGATGGTATCAGCTAGAAGGACAGCATTTGGTGTTTTGCGGTGATACGGCGACACAAGTATTTGCGTCTTGGGCTCCGATGGCGAAGTTGGCGATCGCAGTGACTGGTAATGATTGGGCACATGATTGGTTGATTGATCAAGCTGAGAATGTGGTGGTGATGCCCACAGCTCAGTACAGCAATGACAAGCTAAAGCAACTGCTGAAGCTATTGTCGAAGCCGGGTGATGTAGTGATGTTTCCATGGTTGCCGGATGCAAAGATGCTGGCGACTGCTCACAAACTAGGGCGAACGGTGTATGCCGGTGAGGGAAATGTGGTGAAGTGTGAGGCTGCGATCGCCATGTCAAAGCTAAGAGCAACGCCGATTGAGCCGAACTATGTAGCAGAACTGGTCGGTTAGCAGGTGAGTCTAAGCGGTGAGTTTAAGTGATTAGGGTACGAAAAGTCGGCAATAGTTTTGTGACAAATAGAGGCTGCTGCATGAAGAAATGGTCGCCTGCGATCGCCTCCAACTCAAACTGCGAGGTATGTACTTGCCAAGCTGCCACATTTGCCTGGGTAACAATATTATCTCGATCTCCCCAGAGACCTGTGATAGGAAAAGTGAAGGGGGCTCTGGGCTGGTAAGCATAGGTTTCGAGCACGGTGAAATCTGCTTTTAACGTCGGTAGCATCAAGTCAATCAGCTCTGAATTGTTCAATACGCTGATAGGCGTTCCCTGATATTGTTTCAACCGATTGATGAAATCTTCTTCCGGTAGCTGATGCATTAAGGGTGGCGGTATTGATAGCTGAGGCGCGCGGGCTGCTGAAACCCAAAGTTGTCGAGGTGAAAGCTGCGCCGTTTGACGTAACCATCTGCAAAGTTCAAAGGCAATCAGTGCGCCCATGCTGTGGCCGAAGAACGCAAAGGGCATATCTAGTAAGGGTAATATCTGCGGACCCAGTGACTGGATGATAGCGTCTAGATCGGTGAGCGCGGGTTCAATTAATCGCTTACCTCGTCCAGGTAACTCAATGGCGTAAACTTCGATATTCGCAGGTAGCTGCTTGGCCCAAGGGCGAAATATCCAAGCAGAGCCGCCCGCATAGGCAAAACAAAACAATCGCAGCTGCGCCCGTACTTGCCGCTGAGGGCAAATCAACCAGTCACTCATGACGGCTGACCTGATAATCCAGTGTAGGTATAGCCCAACTGGCGAAAATCTAGAACATCTTTTGCGCTAACGACTTTGTTATCGGCTGGAGCGATGTAGAGTTCTCTTAAATCTACGTTTGGTGGGCCGTAGTTTCCTGGTGCTGAGAGACCGCCATCCCAAGGCCACATGGGGTCTGCTAGGTTATGGCCAAAGGGTTTATTTGTATCAGGGTAAAAGGTAAATCCGCTGTGGCCTTGGTCTTGCCACTGTGCCCAGAGCCGATCGACATTGGCATGATGCAGCCAGAAAATAGGATCGTACGGAGAAGATGGAACGCTGTCCATGGTGCCGAGGATATCGAGCTGGTGAGCGATTCCTTTGTCCCAGTCGTCCCAATCTACTTGGCTACCGCCGATGACTGAGTGAGCAAAGGCGTGAAGCGTCCAGCCCAGCTTGTAGTCTTGTGTGTTGTTTTCAGTATCTGGAACAAGAGCACCTTCAATGAGAGCATTGAACACTTCGTAATTGTCGGTTTCAAAGAGGCGGTCTATTTCGCTTTGGGGTAGGGGATAATTATCGAAAGGTGGAATGCCAACAAATCTGAGTAAGTGCGGACCTAATGACTCTAGGGTAATTGCGTCGAAGTGGAGTACTTCATTTAGCTGCCAAACGGAGAATGGACTGGTTTTTACTTCGCCGCCCTCAAATTCTCCTTTGTTTAGGACTTCAACGACGGTGCCTTCTCCTGTGGGTCCTAAAAAATCGTCTTTCAGGATGACGTTCAGCGCTGCTGCATCAGTCCAATCCCAGTAGGGAATCGTGACGTTCGGATCAACAGCTTGCAGAGCCTGTTCAAAATCAAGGAGAAACTGCCTGTGCCAGGGTAAAAACGCTGGGTAGCTGTGGGCTGGATTGCCACGAGCCGGACCGGTTGCGCCGAGGCTCTGCCGAAAGCCCATGGTCAAAATATGCTGAACAACAAACTGTTCGTACGCGCTCAGCTGACTGTTGTTGGGGTAAGTGGACTGAAGCGTATTTACGGCAGTGACGAAGGCTGTCTTTTCTGACGGTGTTAGCTCGGTGACGCTTTTGCGCTGAGGCAAGTCTGAAATTTGAGGCGTTTGAGGGAAGACCAAGGCAGGGCCAGGGGCGCTTGGTGCGGGTGGGTAGTAAACACCTGCGCTGTTGGTGAGTTTTGAAAAGGTGATGATGGCGATCGCAACGGCAGCAACGAGACCAATAAAAACGGCCAGTGTTACTTTTTTGGAGAGTTGGAGGCTTTGCAACACGAGTGAGCAGGAGAACTGAAAAGAGCTGCTTATAAAGTAGCATGTTACAGATAAGACTCATTCTCATCTGTGGCGGGTTTATGGTAGCTCTCGATAAAACAGTTCAGCCCTGCCAGTATTGCTCGGTGACGTCTAAGGCTGGCGGCGAAGATCCGATTGGGACGGCGGTGACGGCCAGGCAATGGCTATTTATTGAGGTGCCTCAGCCTTGGGCTAAACATCCTTGGGGGAAGGAGTCTGCGGCGCTGCTGGCGCTATTTGAGCGGATTGAGAAGCGTCCGCAGCTGTGGCGCGATTTGCGAATTTTGGCGATCGCACCCGACAAAACAGACTCTACAGCGGACTATCGCCACATCTTCTTTTATACTCAGCCGCCTGGAGCCGCTGCTACCTATACCCAGCAGCACTACCACACGCCCACTGCGCAGCTCCACACTTTACTGGAAGCTTTAGTCCTAAAGCCTAACCAAATAAGTCGTTTTCGCCAGTATCAGCAGCCCGCTACCCGCGCTTTCTTTGTCTGCACCCATACCAACTATGATTTGGCCTGTGGCCGCTTTGGCACACCGCTCTACCGCACGTTAAGAAAGCAGTACGCTGAGGTGGATAAGCTGAGCGTGTGGCAAACGACTCACTTTGGCGGTCATAATTTTGCACCTACGCTGATTGACTTTCCTACAGGCCAGTTTTGGGGACATTTAGAGCCTGAAGTTTTAGACGCTCTGGTGTATCGGCGAGGGGATGTGGCCGAGCTAAGCCAGTTCTACCGAGGGTGGAGTGGATTTGAATCGTGGGCGCAGATTGCTGAGCGATCGCTTTGGATACAGCTGGGCTGGGCATGGTTAAACACACCTAGAACGGCGCGAATTATCCGCCAAGATCCGGGGCAGTTTGGCCATCGCTTATTGAGGTGGATCTTACCCTGGGTACCCATGATTCGCGCACAGGTACTTTTGAAGAAATTGACCAAGAAGCTGACTTGGGCGGAAGTGGAAATTTGCTGGGATGATAGCGAGGATAAGGCTGCTGGGCGTTATTGTGTGCGAGTGGAGAAAAGCCATACGGTGATGAGTCAAATGAAGTCGGGAAAGACAGCGACTTTGATTCCAGTGCCGCAGTATCAGGTCAGTGAATTGGGTAGATGATTGGCCGACAAGCGATAGGGCTGATGAATATATCGGTGGCACTAAAATAATTGACCGAAATTATTGACCGAAATTATTGAAAGTGATTGCCAATAAATAGAATAGCCCTGTAGTATTTTTGGGAGCGGCTCCATTGATCTTGGCTCACTTGATCCTACAGAGGCGATAGCTATTCGTGCCTGACTCTAAGCAAAACCGCACTACGACTGATGACCCACTCAACGGTTCTTCGTCTTTTTCAACAGCGTCTTCTACTCGGATGCATCCGACGGTTCGCGCCCTGGGCTGGGTGAGTCTGTTTTCAGATTTGGCTAGCAAAATGGTGTATCCGATTACGCCGCTTTTTTTGACGGCTGTGTTGGGGGCTCCGGTGTGGAGTGTGGGTGTGGTAGAGGGGATCGCGGAGAGTACGGCGAGCCTATTGAAGCTGTATTCGGGGTGGTTGTCTGATCGGGCAGGGGCACGGAAGCCGTTTGCGGTGGCGGGCTATGGACTGGGGGCATTTTCTAAGCTGGGGTTGGCGCTGGCAGGCAGCTGGGGCGCGGTGTTGGGTGCGCGCTTGCTAGATCGGGTGGGCAAAGGATTGCGAGCTGCGCCACGGGATGCGCTGATTGCGGAGAATTGTGAGCCGCATCAGCGGGGGCAGGCTTATGGATTGCACCATAGCCTGGAGACGGTGGGTGAGGTGTTGGGGCCGCTGGTGGGCTTTTTGTTTTTGCTGGCGTATGTGGGGAATTATCGCGGGGTATTTGCGATCGCGTTTATCCCAGCGCTGATGGGTGTGTTGGTGTTGTTGAAAGGGGTGAAGGAACCGAGGCGACCGGAAGGGGCACGAGATCTTCCTAAGTTTACTTTTAGGGGTTTGAGCCCGGTGTATCGGCAGTATTTGGGCGTGATTGGGCTGTTTGGTTTGGGGAATTCTTCAGATGCTTTTTTGTTGGTAAGGTCTCAGGATTTAGGCTTCAGTGGTTCTGATTTGTTGTTACTCTATGCTGCGTTCAATCTTATGTCTGTTGTGTTGGGCGTTACCGTTGGTAAACTCTCTGACCGGGTAGGCCGAAAGCCTCTTTTGATAGCGGGCTATGGGCTGTTTTCGCTGGTGTATTGGGGCTTTGCTATTGCCCAAAGCCGAGGCGTTGTTTGGATATTGTTTGTCTTTTATGGTCTTTATGCGGCCCTTACTCGGGGCGTACAGAAGGCGTTAGTTGCGGATTTGGTTCATGTGGATAGACGGGGCGCAGAGATTGGGACGTTTCATATGCTGGTGGGGTTGGTGGCGTTGCCTGCTAGTTTGCTGGCTGGCTTTTTGTATACGCAGGTGTCGGTAGGTGCACCGTTTTACTTTAGTGCGGGGGTGAGTGCGATCGCGGCGCTGCTTCTGTGGCAATTGCAATTAAACAAGGTTCAATTATGACAACATCAATTGACATCATCTGTGGATTCTTAGGCGGGACGATCCTCTCTGTAGAGGGCGGCTACCGAGTGTTGCAACATCCCAAACCGAAAAAAGTGTTTTCACGAATATCTGATGCTAAATGGTTCTTGGCCGTGAACTGGTGCGAGCAGTTTTCTCTGCCAGCAGGGATTTTGACCCACGAAGGTCAAGTCTCCTTTTTCAATGAAGCGGTACTGGATATTGGAGAGACTGCTTTCCTCCCATTGGAGCATCGTAAAGCAATTTTTGATACTTGTCTGACGCTGAGCCCTGGAGAAACAGTAACTTATAAGCTGTTTGAGAATGAGGATGTGGAAGTTTTAGGCGTGGAAGTTGATCCGAGGTATGGGAAAGTGGCGCTGGTGAGTGCGATTTCAGTGCTTGCTGCGTCGCCATGAATCGCTGCTTATGATAAACCTATAAGAGATACCATCTCTTAATCTTTAAGCAAAGCTTTGAACTCTTTGCATGCAAGTTTTTCTGAAAATTCTAAAATTTTGTTTGGATCATTTTTAAGTTCTTCCTGCGCGAATTTTTTGATTTTTCCCAGTAGTTCTTTTCCAGGTGTAAGTTCATACTTGTACTCTGCATACCACTGGTCTATTTGAGAATTGACTATTGCAATATCTGTTTGGCCGTTCTTATTTTTGCTCAATTCAGGACGATCTCTCAATATGAAATTGGTCAATTTTCTTTTTGTTTCATCTTCTAAGCTATCGACAAACTGTTCATACTTCATTTTTGCTAATGCTAACTCGATACCATATACTTCTTGAATATGTGAAGGTATGCAGAAATATGATTCAATCTCTTGATATCTTGTCATGAAAAATAATATGTCCCGCTTTTCGCAATCTTGCTTGAGCTTAATTATCTCTCGATCATTGTTTACTTTTTGATCTCTGTCTATGTGGAGTATTACCTTAGCTGTGGGAATTTGTTTTCTAATGAATCCTTGAAGGATCTTAGCAAATTCAACCTTAGTACACCCTTCGTAAAAATGAAGAACAAACTCGTTTTCGCTCAGACCATTTGCTAGAAAGAATTTTTTAAGAAATTCTTTCTTCTCTGAGATATTGTCAACCTTGTCTTCGGTGACGACAACGTATTTCAATTCCTTTTTTGAAAATAGGTAATCAGCGTCCGCAGCTCCTATATCAAGGAGAATATTACTCCCCTTCACGTCATCCATGGCACACCCCATTTGAAAATGAACTACTTTTGCGTCATTTCCTAAAGCTTCTAAGATATATCGAGAATGTGTTGAAAATACAATTTTTAAATCAGGGTTGTCACTCGTTCTCTTGACTAACTCTTTTGCAAGGTTTTTTTGTTTCGTTGGGTGAATATGAGAATCAGGTTCATCCAATAGCAATATTTTGGGCGAAAAATACTCAGTGTATGAAAAGATCTGTATTACCTGAAGCAATCCCGTTCCAACCGAGTCAAGAGGTAATACAATTCCACTGGCGTTTACGTATACTTCTATGTACTCAGATACGTTTTCATCAAATTCTACTGACAGGCTTATACTCTCATATACCGCATTTACAGATTCTAGAAATGATTTCCACTTATCTGTATCATTGCTGATGGTATATAAAATATTTCTTAAATAACTGTTTGAATCGCCGCGCGTTGCAGACTTTTTGACAGCGATTGGCACTTCATATTTTTCTATAATCGGAATACCGGCTATTCCTGGTACATATACACAATAGGGAGAGTCTATGGCAGATAGCTTATCTCCTAGATTTTTCCCTCCTAGTACAGTTGTAAATCCACCGTTTTTCCCTCTAGAGATTTTAAGCACTGACGTATCATTGTCATCATCAACGAAAGTAAATTCAATCCATTTTCGGCCCTCTTTTTTTCTCGAGCCTGACAACCTTTTTCCATGATACAGGTATGAAATATCACTTGTTGGAGTGTAGAGAAAATCTTTTGAATCTAAAGAAAGTGTCTTTGTTGTTCCTTTTACCCAGTTAGCACCTAAGAGTCGAAGCGTTTGACAAGCAGATGTTGCAAATTGAATCCCCTGTATGAAGCTACTCTTTCCTGAGTTATTCGCTCCAATAAATATATTCAAAGGCGCCAGTGTAACCTCTACATGATCTATTTTTTTAAACTTTTCTACTTGTATCTTCACTGAGCTTACTCAAAAACACCTAGCTGTATATCAATATCAAACTTGTCATTCGCTAGCATCAGTTGTCTATCTAATTATATTGATTCTGTCATGTAGCGTTTATGCTACATGAGCATGGCTAAATGTCAAAATAATCTGCAGCATTTTGTTTGGGTTGATAGAAGTATAGTGCCCGTCCTGAAACCAGTAGCTTGCAGTTAAATCCGACTAATTGGAAAATGTCTTCAGAACTTACTTACGAGGGTGATTCATGACTTCTTGCAGATATTTATGGTTGCGCTAACAACACGAATGATATTGCTGAGTTGGTAGTCCTAAAGCGGTAAGGATGCGTTGTAGTGGTGTATGAAGTGCCAAATA
>ERZ1740067.2392-NODE-2392-length-11511-cov-6.298097_pt1 | contig 11511 bp, 6 predicted proteins | sample MGYA00581736_ERZ1740067 | MGnify/ENA primary metagenome ERZ1740067 (study PRJEB43018, sample SAMN04849236) | marine metagenome | isolation source: floating plastic debris | place: Pacific Ocean | collected 2008-08-27 | study: EMG produced TPA metagenomics... | reverse complement strand
AATGCCATTGATGGGAGGAAAACGGTGCCTGATATCTTGAGTGAGCAAGCCGTAAAAGAGATGATCACCCCCGAGGCAGGCGATATCAGAAAGGTGTTGGGCTGGCGAGGGTGCCGATCGTATGAGTGCTGGCGTTCGGGAAGCTTTGGGGGAACCGATGCCATTGTGGTCGCTTCTCAAAGTGGCATTAGTTGGGCCTTTGTGGTGAACAGTAGTGTAGAAAGTGGAGCAGCGGTGGGCAAAATATATCGTTTGATGAACCGGATTCTCAAGACCTATCGCAAAAAGCTGCCTGATATTAACTATTGGGGGCTACAGCCGTTGACCAAATGATTTATTCTGAAACCAGAGAGTAGGTACGATTTTAGATTTGATAAATTTGAGTCAGAGAAAGCAAAGATGAAGACTAAATTTTATCAAAAAAGCATTATATTTCTTCGAGCTTTCCAAGAAGACAAAAAATAATCGATGCTTATGGCAAAGAAAGGTGAGAAAAAAAAGGAGGCCAAAGCCTCAAAAGCCAGAAAAATAACGATTCGCAGGCGTATCATTACAAGCTTTGCGGTATTGGGAGCCATTCTGATGGTGTTTACTTTCATAACACTCAATGAATTGGGTAAGATTTCTCGAATCAATACCTACATCAACAGCACAATCAATCCTACCAAAGTACACCTTCAATCTCTGAATGAAATGGTGAACCGTAGTTCTATCTATTTGCAGATTTATATGGTGTTTGAAAACAACAACCAGAAAGTAGAAGGGGATTACAAGCAAAAACGGGCGTTGATATGGAGCAAAGATATTCAGAATTTGTACGATACCTTGCGGGTTTATGAAAGAAAATGGCAAAACATGGAGATGAAACTTAAATATCTCAACCTGCAAACGAGCCTCAAAAAACTTGAGAATAGCCAATTGTTGGTAGAGGATGTCATTGCCAAAAAAAGCGACAACATTTATAATCTTGAGAACCTTGAAAATCTTGAGAAAGCCCAAAACGAAGATTTATCATCTCCCCAAGCCAATAGTCGAGAAGATGCATTCAGTAAAAGAGTGCTCCCCTTGATTACCCAAGTGCGAAACGAAATCATCGAGTTACAGAGTATTCAGAACCAGGAGTTGGATCAACAGCATGCCGAAATCAACCGTTTGTGGAGTGTGTTTTGGTGGTTATTCATCATACTGGGAGTGGTGTTGTTTCTGATTACTTTGTATGTTATAAGAGACTTGTCTCGAAAAATTCTCAAAAATATTCATCAACTCCGCAATTATGCGCATACCCTACGGCAGGGTAACCTTCCAGCGTTTGCGACTGAGATTGACGATGAAACCAGTGAAATTGAGGATGAACTCAAAATGATTACCCAAAACCTACGCAAGACCCGTGATTTTTCGCTTGAAATTGCCCAAGGTCATTTAGAAAGTAAACTGGATGTATACGAGGAGCGCAGCGAATTAGGAGAAGCTTTTAACCAAATGCATGAAGGGTTGAGCGAGATCGCCAAGTTAGACGAAGAGCGGAGGTGGGTAAACGGAGGACTTACCAAGTTTAACAGCATTTTGCGAGAGAGCAAAACGATCAATACGTTGTCGGACAACATTGTGACAAACCTGGTGCGCTACCTGAATGCCAACCAAGGTGCGATTTTCGTTTTGAATGAGCAAGATTTTGAAGTACCCCAAATGGAATTGGTATCAGTTTATGCTTTTGATCGTAAAAGATTTCTGGAGCGTAACATTCAGCCTGGGCAGGGGTTAGCCGGGCAAAGCTGGCAAGAAAAAGACGCCATTTATCTTCAAGAAGTCCCCGATAAATATACTTTGATCAATTCTGGGCTGGGGAGCTCAGAGCCGCGAAGCATTTTGGTGATTCCCATGATTGTAAACGAAGACCACGTGGTGGGAGTGATTGAACTGGCTTCTTTTAAGGCATTCAAAAATTATGAAATTGAATTTGTAAAGAAGTTGGCCGAAAACATTGGAGCCAACATTATGACGCTCCAAAATAATGATGAATCTCGTCAGTTGTTGAGCGAAGCCCAAAAAACAGCCGAAAAGCTTAAGCGCAAAGAGGAAGAAAGTGCGCTTAGCATGCAAGAGTTGGTCTCTACGCAGGAAGAAATGAAGAAAAACCAGTTGGAACTGGTAGGGCAAATGACGGCCATCAATACCACTTTGGCTACGGCTGAGTTTGACATGCAAGGAACCATTCTCAATGCAAATGATCAATTTCTAAACATGTTTGGGTATACCTTGTACGAAATTAGAAGAAAACACCATTCTATTTTTGTAGATGCTACCGAGGTAGACAAATCTCGGTATAAAAAGTTTTGGCTAGAGCTACAAGAGGGACTCCCCCAGACTGAAGAGTTTAAGCGCATTACCAAAGACGAACGAGAAATTTGGTTGAATGCCTCGTATACCCCGGTAAAAAATGCAGACGGAGTGCCTTACAAAGTCATTGAGTTGGCCATTGACATTACCGAGCAAAAACAATTGAGCATGGACTTTAAAGGGGAGCTAGAGGCCATTAATAAAACCAATGCAGTAATTGAATTTGATGTAGATGGCTATATACTAGAGGCCAACAGCATTTTTTTGCAGGTGATGGGGTACCGTCTCAACGAAATCAAAGGCAAGCATCACTCAGTATTGGTAGATTCCAAAGATCCGGCCACGGTACAATACCTCCAGGACTGGAAAAAATTGTCTCGAGGAAAAAGTCTTTCTGGGGAATTTCAATACATCAATAAATCGGGCGAAAAGGTATGGATCAGAAGCAGTTATAATCCGATTTTGGACCTGAATGGCCAACCTTACAAAATCCTGAACTTTGCCCAGGATATCAATGATGTGAAAAAGTACGAGTCTGAATTGAAGCAAAATACCACGATTCTACAAAGACAAAAAACAGAACTAGAACAAAATCAACTGGCATTAACGGGCCAAATGACGGCCATCAACACGGCATTGGCTACGGCTGAATTTGATATGGATGGCAATATTTTGGAGATCAATAATATTTATCTGGATGCGCTCAAATACAATGTGTATGAGTTGAAAGAGCAAAAAGATACCATTTTGCTGGAAGATCAAGACATTGCCAAGGTAGACTACAAGAAGTTTTGGAGCGAACTCAGGATGGGCATTCCTCAGATTGGGGAGTTCAAGCGGGTAGCTAAAGATGGCAGCAAGGTGTGGCTCAATGCAACTTTTACTCCAGTAAAAGACATTACCGGGGTACCTTACAAAGTCATTCAGTTGGGCACCGTGGTAACCCAACAAAAAGTGCTCAACATGGATTATGAGGGTCAAATGTCGGCCATTTATAAATCTAACATGGTGGTGGAGTTTGACATGAAGGGGTACATTCTCAGTGCCAATTCGCTTTTCCTTGAGGTGATGCAATATGACTTAAACGATTTGGTGAATAAAAACCACAATGTATTTGTGGATGATTTTACCAAAATATCGGAAGATTATAAAACCTTATGGGAGCGACTATTTAATGGAGAGTACGTAAGTGGACGATTCAAACGAATCAAAAAAGATGGTACTGAGGTGTGGTTTAGAGGTACTTACAATCCTATTTTTGATTTGAATGGAGATCCTTACAAAATCGTGAAATTTGCTCAAGACATTACCGAGGTGAAATATTTTGAGGTAAAAGCGCGTCAAAACACCCGATGGCTCAAGAAACGGTCGGAAGAATTGGTAAAAGCCAATCAATCGATTGAGGAAATTCGTAAATCGGATCAGACCAAAATAGAGGCTAAAGATCAGGAAATTGCCCAATTAAAAGCTAAAATTGAAGAATTATCACAGGGCAATGGATAATCCTAAGCTTTTTTACTAGCTTTGCGCCCTCGTTCTGACTCACTCTACTGTTAATTAGTGCCAAAATTAAATTAATAGCATTGTTAATTGAGTCCTTATTACTAACTTTGCAATTCAAAAAATAGAAACGTGTTGAGTAATGGCAGGAAATAAAAGACCCAATAGGAAATCCAAGCCTTCCAAAGGTAAAAAGAATCCACAAGCAACTGCAACGGAAGGCGGAGACACAACTACTCAGATATTTGAAAATCTTGAAAGCGCAGAAACTTTACAAGAACGCATACTTGGTACCGAAACTTTTCTAAAAAGAAATCGGCGCATCATTACAATTGCTCTCGGTGTAGTAGTTGTAGCTGTGATTGGGTATGTGGCTATTACCTCTATCAATCGTAGTAAAGAAAAAGAGGCCCAAGAAGAATTGTTATTCAGCCAAAGATATTTTGAAGTAGATTCGCTCAATAGAGTATTGAATGGATATGGAACCATTCCAGGAGCCAAATCGGTGAGTGAAGATTATTCTGGTACTAAAGCTGGAAAATTAGCTAAGTTCTACACCGGAGTGGTTTACCTCAAACAAGGTAAATTTCAAGAAGCAATTGATAATTTGAAAGGCTTTACAACTTCTGACTGGTTGATTCAAGCTCGAGCAAATGCTTTGATAGGCGATGCTTATCAGGAATTAAAGCAATACGACCAAGCAGTGCTTTATTACAAAAAAGCCATTGATCATAAGCCCAATAAGTTTTTTACCCCTCCATATCTTATGAAGCTGGCTTTGGCGTATGAACTACAAAACAATGTAGAAGCTGCCTTGGCTACTTATGATCGTTTGTTGGCCGATTATCCAAATGCAACGGATGCCAACAATGCCAAGAAATATAAAGGTAAACTTTTAGCTGGGAAGAATCAGAAGTAGTAGCAAAATTGATTACCGTTTAAAGGGTTGAAAAGTAGAGCTATCTACTTCTCAACCCTTTTTTTATGGTTATACACTCTCATCATTAAAACTAATATTTGTCATTATGGCATCATCACTTAAAAACCTGAGCGAATACTCTCAAAAAAACCTAACCGACATTAGCCGAAAACGATTTGCCATTGTAGTGGCAGAATGGAACGAAGAAGTGACTGGAGCTTTGCTCAATGGGGCAATAGCTACTTTACAAAAAGAAGGCGCCTTAGAAAAAAACATCGAGGTGAAGACTGTTCCTGGTAGTTATGAACTAAGCCTGGGAGCGCAATGGATGGCACACCGAGCGAACATAGATGCCGTGATTTGCCTGGGTTGTATTATTCAGGGCGAAACCCGTCATTTTGATTTTATTGCCCAAGCAGTAGCTCAGGGTATTACCGATGTATCTCTCAAATACAATAAGCCGGTGATATTTGGAGTACTTACTCCAGATACCCAACAACAAGCTCTAGATAGGGCAGGGGGGAAGCACGGTAACAAAGGAGATGAGGCCGCAATTACCGCAATTAAAATGTTGGGTTTTTAGGTCTATTGCTATGGATCTCACCCTGGCCGCCTTCGTTTGTGTCTCCACAAACGAAAAACAGGCCCTGTGGGTCTCATCCTGATAAGTGCTTAAAAACGTGAAAATCAAGAATTGTCTGACCTCAACCAGCAAATTGATTCAATTTCTTCAAACTGAAAAACTAAAATTACGCAACAATGAAAGTGCTAAAATTTGGCGGCACCTCGGTAGGAAAACCCGAGCGCATGCATCATATAGCTCAGTTGATAAACAATGCTGAAAAAAAGGTAGTTGTTTTATCGGCTTTGTCAGGAACCACCAATAGTTTGGTTACGATTGCCAGTCATCTGGCCCACTCTCGTAAAAAGGAGGCCATGGCTGAGATTGAAAAGTTACGAGCTCATTACGAATCTTTCATCAAGGAATTATACAAAAAAGAAGAAACTTACATGAAGGGGGTGCAAATTGTTGCTGCTCACTTTGGATTTATAGAGACTCTCATTGAAATGGAAGGGGAGGGGTTTACTTTGAAAAAAGAGCGAGAATTGTTGGCTCAAGGTGAACTATTGTCTACCAAGTTGTTTCAAAACTATTTGGTAGAAGTAGGTGTAGCAGCGGTACTGGTTTCGGCCCTTAATTTTATGCGGATCGATGAGTTTCATGAGCCTCGCTTGGGCATCATTGAACAAAAACTGAAAGAAGAATTGGCTCAGCACCCAGACAGTGTCTTGTTTGTTACCCAGGGGTATATTTGTAAAAACGCGAACAACGAAGTAGACAATCTCAAGCGAGGTGGAAGCGATTTTACCGCGTCTTTGATAGGAGCTGCTTTGCAAGCCAGTGAAATTCAGATTTGGACTGATATAGATGGCATGCACAACAATGACCCCCGTATTGTGGACAAAACCTACCCTATTGCTGAGTTGTCTTTTGAGGAGGCCGCCGAATTGGCTTACTTTGGAGCTAAGATTTTGCATCCGGCTACCATTCATCCCGCCCGAAAATTCAATATTCCAGTGCGGTTAAAAAACACCATGCAGCCCGAAGCAGGAGGGACCATTATCCGGGAAATACCAGACGAAAAAGAGCAGGTAAAGGCGGTGGCCGCCAAAGACAATATTGTGGCAATCAAGATCAAGTCGAGCCGTATGTTGTTGGCGTTTGGTTTTCTACGTAAAATATTCGAGGTTTTTGAACAATACAAAACGCCCATCGATATGATTACGACTTCGGAGGTGGCGGTGTCATTGACAATTGACGACGATACTTTTTTACACGAAATTACCGAGGAAATCAAAAAAATAGCCACCATTGAGGTAGAAGAGAACCAATCCATTGTATGCGTGGTGGGCTACTTCCCCTACAGTCAGAGTGGCTTGGCGGTAGATTTGTTCGATGCCGTGAAAGGAATTCCAATCCGAATGATTTCTTACGGAGCCAGTTTGCATAATATCTCTTTATTGATAGATACCAAAGACAAGGAGCGTTTCTTAAATGCGTTGAACGAAGGATTGTTTTTGAAGTAATTTGTCATAAAATACGGGGACGTCAAGTATGATGCCCCCGTTTTAATTTTTGATCGTTTCATCCCAAAACCAAATCAATCAACTCTTCAAATCGCACCTCATTGTAAGTGTACATAGTATCTTCTATTTCTTTCTTCCAGGCCTGTAGATTTTGATTTTTTTCGGAGTCGATCGTTTTAAGCGCATTGGTAATATTACTGGTCTCAAAAATATCAAATGCTTTGATTTGTTGAGCAATTGGTTGTAGTACCTCCAATTCTTTCCGAGTAAAGCTCAATACATCAGAGGTGATCACCTCTTCAGTGAGAGAAGACGCAAGCTCTTCAGTGGCTTTTTCGGCGGCTAACAAGGGGAGGGTAAACCAAAATGTAGCCCCTTCGCCAGGGATAGAATCTACCCCAATTTGCCCTTGGTGGGCCTCGATAGCCAGTTTACAAAAAGTGAGCCCCAGTCCGGTAGAGCGCAACATGCCTGATTTTTGAGGCCGTACTTGGTAAAACTTATCAAATATTCCTTTCGCGTGTTCGGCGGCAATTCCTATTCCATTGTCTTTTACACTAATTTTGGCCAAGCCATCGTCAGTAACCTCAGTTTGTACTTGAATGACACTGTTTTGAGGAGTGAATTTAGAGGCATTGGTCAATAAATTGATGAGTACCCGACTGATCAATTCCTGGTCAATTTTTACAATGAGCTTTTCAGTAGATTGTACCTCGATGGTCTGCCCTTGTTCCTGGGCAACAAACTGAACCTGCGGTAATACATCGGTTAAAATGGCGTCGAGAGATACCTTGTTTTCACGAAGTGGCAAGGTGCTTTCTTCTAATTTTTGCACATCCAGAATATTCATAATCAGGGTTTGCATTCTTCGCCCGGAGTGATTGATGTCGTGAAAAAAACGAGGGTTCTTTTGTTTTTCGGAAAGTCCAATAATGGAGTTGAGCGGATTTTTTAGGTCGTGTACAATCATCCCCATCATTTGTTGCTTAAAAGTATTCAGTTTAAGCAATTGTGCATTGGTAGAAGACAACAAACGGTTACTGCGTTGCTTGCTATAATAAAACAAAGCCAAGGTAATAATGAGTAAAGCCGACAATCCAAGGCCTAATGCCAAGGCACGCTGAGACGTTTTTCGTTGGCGAATGTCAGCGGCTAAAATTGCCTTCTCTTTGCTTTGAACTATTTGAAGGGAGTCTTGCTTTTTTTCGTAGGTATAGCTGAGTGCCAGGCGAGTCACTTTTTTAACGTTGTCGGTATTAAGTAGGCTATCACTGATTTGTTTGAACTGTATATGGGCATCATAGGCCGCTTTGTAATTCCCTTGAGCAGCATAGGTTTGCGCCAGCAGTTGGGAGGCTTGCTTCATTCCTTGCTTGTATCCTGCTTGTTGAGCAATGGCTTTTCCTTTCTCTAAAAACTCACGAGATTGGTTGTATTTTTTGAGCAAAAAGTAAATTTGTCCCAAGCTGTTATAGCTACCTACCAATAGCATTTTATCATTGATTTCTTGATTGATTTGGAGTGATTGGAGCAAATATTTCAATGCTTGATCATACTTTTTTTGACTTTGATATACATTGCCCAAATTAGTGAGCGACTTGGCTATCCCCGCTTTTTCTTGGATTTTGGTGTATATTTTCAGCGTTTGCTGGAAATATTTAGTGGCAGCTGGCAGGTCATTCAACGTATATTTTATACTGCCTAAGTTAGCCAAAGCGTAAGCCATTCCCCGTTCATTCCCAATACGTTGGTGCATTGCCAGCGATTTTTGATAATACTTTAGTGCCTCTGGATAATCTTTCAAATCATGTTCATAGATGACCCCAATTTTGTTGTAACCTGTAGCCATATCGCGTTCATTTTTCACCTTTTCACCTATTTTTAGGGCATTTTGGTAATATTCCAAAGCCTTTACATAATTTCCCAGGCTTCTATATGTCCCTCCCAGGTTGCTTAGTGTTTTGGGCATCATCGCCAAGGATTGGTATTTTTTCTCAATATCGAGCGCGGTTTGATAATACTCAATGGCTTTGGGGTAATCGCCTAGCATATCGTATATGTTTCCGATATTGTTATAAGTAGGAGCCAGGGTAACTTCTTTACGATGTTTTTTTTTGAGGGAGAGCGATTTTTGGTAATAACTCAACGATTTTTTAGTCTGCCCCATAATGTCATACACAATACCAAAGTTTTCATAAGCTCTGATCATCCCATCTTTGAAATCTATCTTTTGAGCCAAATCGAGTGCGGTTTGATAACACTCGATTGCCTTTGGGAAGTTATTGGAATAATCATAAGCCACTCCTAAGTTAGTGTAGGCATTTACCACTCGTTGGTAGTCTTTGATTTGCTGGCTCAATGCAAGTGCCTTTTCGTAGCTCTCGATGGCTGCTTTATAATGGTTTCGTCGCCTGAAAAACAAGCCGCGATCGTTGTACGCATCGATGATGCCGACCTGATAACCTATGCGTTTAGACAAGGCCAGGGCTTTGTTGAAGTACTCACTGTTTTTTAGCGAGTCATTTATATGCGCATAGGCCAAGTCTAAATATACTTTAGCTTTTAATGTATCGGCGATGTCAGATTGTAGGACTTGCTTAAGTGAATCGATTTTTTGCTGACCTTGGGTAAACTGGACAACAAAAATGGTCCAAAGTAGGGCGAGACTATATTTTTTGATATTGAACATAATGGTTATTGCTTGTGGTGTTTTAGGTAATATTTCAAAGGCATTTAGTCGCAAGCAACCATCATAAAACAGCTGCTTTCGAGACTACATAACCTGACTACAAAGGAACGAATTTATAGACAAAATATAGACGTTTTTTTGTAAGTTCCTGGTATACAGTGGCTTGATGAATTTTCCTGGATTCCGTAAAAGTCAATAAACCTTTGATGGCTATCAACTTTATTTTTCGAAACCCCGTTATTTGAGTGATTTTAAAATTTAAATCGATTTTTTATGATGAGCAACCGCAAATTTTCTTGGTTTACTAAACTTTCACTTTTAGCAATATTAAATTTTGTTGCTACACTAAGCATTCAGGCCCAAGAAACCGTGATTACAGAGTCAAACTTTCAAGTAAGTATACCTGCTGGATGGAGCAGTTCCTCAAATGAAGAAAATGTGATCACCCTCTCGAAAGATCAGGGTGCAGTAACTTTAATGGTAATGGAAGTAGCCGCTTCAGAAATAAATCCGGCAAATTTAAAGCAACAATTAGGAGCGATGTATAACGGTATCGCCTTGAAAGCACCCAGCCCAACCAATATCAATGGCCTTTCTGGATTATTTGTAGAAGGAAACATCAAAGGAGATGTACCGATGTCGGTATTGGCATTGACTGTGAAGAAAGGCGCCAAAGGACTGGTAGTAGTAGGAATCACCGCTACTATGAATGAGGATACCTATGGAAACGAGGTAGGGCAAATACTGAAATCAGTAACCAAGCTCTAATACCCCAAATGATATTGACTTAAATCCTGAGTTTGGATTCATAAGCATTACGAAGGCCAAGGTGCATCAAACAAGGTTCTAAATGCTTTGATGGATGGCACTAGATGATATTTTGGATTATTATATGCGTACAAATTCCCTTAGGTAGCGCTTTCAAAATAAGTGTCGAGATTTTAGTAAAATCACTCAAAGCTAAACGAGGCGCTTTTTGCGCTCGTAGCAGGGCTACGGGCAATAAAAGGAACGAAGTGTAGCGAAGAGGGATAAAACTAAATCGAACAATTATTGCGAATGCGTTACTAAACAGTTTGAAAACTGGATTGCAAAACCTCTCAATGGATTCCTTGAGAGGTTTTTTTATACGATTAACTGGACATATCCGGCCAGTTTTTTATCGGAGCTGATGCCTAGTTTCTTTTTGATACGATAGTGATGGGTAAGTACGCTATTAGGCGAAATGTTGAAAATGTGAGCAATTTCTTTAGTAGAAAGTCCAATTTTGAGGTAGGCACAATGCTTTAGGTCACTTTGAGTTAGTTTTGGAGCAGTACTCAATAGGTTTTTAAAGAAATGAGGGTGTACATTATCAAAGTGTACTTTGAACACCTCCCAGGATTTTTGCATATTCAGGTTACTTTGAATGGACCGCTCTATCCTCTGAATTTGTTTTTTAGGAGTGCCCTTTAGTTGAGGCAATACAGCATTCATTTTATCCTGAATTTCAATTAAAAACTCTCTTTTTTGAATAAGTTCTACCGTTTTACTGCTTAGTTCTCGGTGTTTTTGGGCCGCAATGTCTTGTTTTTGCTGTGCAATGATACGCATATAACGGTAAGTCTTGAGTATAGAGGCGGTACGGGCCTGTAGTTCTACATAATTGAGCGGTTTACGCAAAAAGTCATCAGCTCCCGTGCCGAGTGCTTCCTGTAGGTTTTCGGGAGTAGTATTGATACCAGTAATGATAATGATTGGCAAGTGTTGGGTATTGGGATTCTTTTTGACTTGTCGAATCAGCTCTAAACCATTCATATGAGGCATATCCCAGTCAGTAATGATCAATTCAGGCATCCTTTTTTCTAATACCTGAAGCGCCAATGCACCATTGGTAGCACTCATTACTTGGTATTTTTCGGTACTTTGCTGGAGGTAATAGTGAATCGTTTGTAAGCTTTGTTTATCGTCATCTACTACAAGTAAGGTATTTTCTTCC
>ERZ1740067.2391-NODE-2391-length-11514-cov-11.313378_pt1 | contig 11514 bp, 10 predicted proteins | sample MGYA00581736_ERZ1740067 | MGnify/ENA primary metagenome ERZ1740067 (study PRJEB43018, sample SAMN04849236) | marine metagenome | isolation source: floating plastic debris | place: Pacific Ocean | collected 2008-08-27 | study: EMG produced TPA metagenomics... | reverse complement strand
CTTGCTGATCGGCAAGGAATGCGGTGAAGGCTGTGATGATCTTGTCGACCGCCGCCAATGTCGCCGTGTTCTGAATGGTGACAGATCGGGAGCCGCCGGTACCGCCGCCGCGCGCGATCAAGTCGCTGTCACCTTGGACAAAGCGGATCTTGTCGGCGGGAATGCCGGTCTGGTCAGACAGGAATTGTGTGAACACGGTTTCGTGCCCCTGCCCGTTTGACTGAGTGCCCACATAGATCGACGCGCCGCCATCTTCGTCAAAGGTGACCTTCACGTCTTCGGTGGGCGCGCCAAGGATACTTTCGATGTAGTAGCACAGGCCTAGCCCACGCAGTTTACCGTGTGAGGCCGAAGTTTGTTTGCGGGCGGCAAAGCCGTCTTTGTCGGCAAAGCCAGCCACCCGATCAAGGACGCGGTCAAAGTCGCCAACGTCATAGGTTTCGCCCGTTGTTGTCTTGTAGGGAAACTGGTGGGGTTTGATGAAGTTGATGCGACGCAGGTCCCACGGATCGACACCCAATTCGCGTGCGGCGCGGTCCATGACCCTTTCGAGCAGGTAGATCGCTTCGGGACGCCCGGCGCCCCGGTACGCATCGACCGGCGTCGTGTTGGTGTAAACACCTTCGACATGCAGCCAAGAGGTTTGTACGTCGTAGACCCCCATCAACACTTTCGAGAACAGATTTGTCTGAATTGCCTGCGCGAAATGAGAGTTATACGCGCCCATATTGGCAACGGTTTTTACGCGGTAGGCCGTGATCCGATTGTCTGCGTCAAAGGCCAATTCAGCGGTGTGGTGCAGGTCGCGCCCCGCCCCGTCGCTGAGCATGCCCTCGGTCCGTTCTGACATCCACCGCACGGGCTGTCCAAGTAGCTTGGCCGCAATCGCCACCAGGAAGTTTTCGTTATGCGGCATGGCCTTCATGCCAAATCCGCCGCCGGTGTCCGGGTTGGTGACGCGGACGTCATCCTCAGACATATTGAGGACACGCGCGATGTGAGTTTTGTGCCCCCACACGCCTTGCGCGTTCAAAGCGACATGCAGGCGTTCGCCTTCAAGCTCTGCATAAGCACCTCGGGGTTCCAGCGGATTGACGATGATGCGATTGTCTTCGACGTTGAGGCTAACCGTGCGATGCGCCTGCGCAAAAGCTCTGGCGGTGGCGTCCTCGTCCCCCACACCCCAGTCAAACGCGAGGTTTTTGGGCGCCTCAGTGTGGAGCGCTTCACCGCCTGCGGCGACTTCTAGATGCACAGGCTTTTCGGTGTAGTCGAAGTCTATGAGCTCGGCCGCGTCACGCGCCGCATCAAGCGTCTCTGCCACGATAAAGGCAATGGGTTCGCCGACGTACCGCACCGTGTCATTGGCGAGGACTGGACGGAAGGGCGATGCACCCTTACTGCCATCGCGATTGGGAACAGTTGTGCCCCATAAACCTTGTGTGAACCCATGCTGTATGAGATCTTTCGCCGTCAGGACAAGGTGCACGCCAGCGACATCGCGGGCTTCTGTCACATCTAAATTGTCAATCTGTGCATGTGCGACCGGCGCGCGGAATACATAGCCGCGCAGGGCGCCATCGGGGGTGATGTCATCAACGTACCGACCTTCGCCTGTCAGGAAGCGGACATCTTCTACCCGCTTGACCGGTTGGGATTTGCCAAATTTTTCCATCTCACCCTCGCGCGCTGTCTCTGCTTGCTACGCCGAGACACTAGCCTGCGCGGGCGCTCTGTCCAGCCGGATCCGGAACGTCTCAGAGCCTATTTCTACGCAGCCGGAAAGTCGCCGAAACCTTTGGCGTTTCCAACGCACTGGCAAAGCGGATTAAGCCAGAGTGGCGTCCTCAATCCTCTTCTGCTGTAGAGTATTTCTGGATCAATCCTGCTTGCGCGATGAAGAAGAAAAACAGCGCGCCCGTCAGGACAAAGGTTTCGAAATACACCCAGATTTCCGTGCTTTGCGTGCGCCAGACAACCTCGTTCGACACCGCCAGAAACAGGAAAAACCCAGTCATGCGTTTGGTCAGGATCATCCAGCCCTCTTGTTCCATCGGGAGGAGTTCGCCCATGACGACGCGCAGATAGCTTTGCCCACGCAAAAGACCGATAGCTAGCACGCCGCCCAGCAGCAGGTACACCATTGTCGGTTTCATCTTGATGAACCGGTCATCGTTGAGCCAGACCGTCAGCCCGCCGAAGACAACCACCAGCACGGCTGTGACGATCTGCATGCGGCTGATATGCCCTGTCAGCCACCAAAGGATGCCCATGGAGGCAAGGATGACCGGGATGAACCCTGCGGTGACAACGATGAACCCATCATAGTCTGTGCCGCCGAAGGTGAAGACCTCATCCTTGAGATAGAGATAGGCCACGAAAAAGCCGATCACCGGGCCCAGTTCGAGAGCGGATTTCACCCATTGTGGTGTTTGTTTCTTGGTCTCGGCCATATGGCTGCCTTTTGTTGTCTATGCTCTATTTAGCCACCTGCTTCGACGATAACAGCCCCAAGTGCAATCAATGCCATCAAGACCACGCGACGCGGGCCAACGGTTTCTTTCAGAAACACCCATCCGATCAAGGCTGCAAAGACGGTTGAGGTTTCCCGCAGAACCGCTGCCTCCCCCACCTGATCAAGGCGGGTGGCCAGCATGACAGAGCCGAAACTGCCATAGGCCAGGATCGCCCCGATTAGCCCACGTGTGAGCAGAGGGCGCAGCGCAACACCGGTGAACCGGACCCGCATGGGGGACGCCACAAGCAGAATGGGGAAATCGAGCGCTGCGAGGAAAAAGAACCATGCCAGAAAGGTCAGCGGGTCTGCCGTGGCACGGATGCCGTAGGCGTCATAGGTGGTGTAGATTGCTACAAAAAACCCGGTGGCCACAGCAAGCGCCAGCGCTGCAGGCAAGGTTTGACGATCAGTTTGCAGAAAGATCAAGTTATAAACGGCAAGACCGAATATGCCTGTCAAAAGGACCGCCAGTCCCACCCATTGGAGCGCGGTGAAGGTTTCTCCAAAGATCAGATACGCTCCGATGACAGTAAAAAGTGGACCCATGCCGCGCACCACCGGATAGACAACTGTGAACGCGCCTTTGCTATAGGCTTGGGCTTGCAGGACCTTGTAGCCAAAGTGGATCACAACCATGCCGACAAAGATCGGCCACATATGCGGTTCGGGCCATGGCACGAGAAAGATCATCGGAAACGACAGGATCACGAGCCAGAGATCGATGGACCAGCGCGAGAGCCATGGATCGTGTTTGCCTTTTTGCAGCGCGCCAAAAATGGCGTGCAGAACCGCCGCCATCAGCGCGAGATAGAGGGCTGCGGTCGCCCCTTGCGGGGTGCCTTCAATGGAAATCAGCCAATCGCTGATCATCTACCGGGTAAAGGGGGCGCTGCCCCCTCGGCCTGCGGCCTCACCCCCGAGGTATTTTTGGCAAGAGGAAGGGATCATTCCGTGGCAAGACCCGTGAGAGCAGCGGCGAATTCCTCTGGGTCAAACGGTGACAGGTCGTCAATTTGTTCACCCACACCGATGGCATGGATCGGCAGGCCGAATTTATCAGCCAGTGACACCAGTACGCCCCCTTTGGCAGTGCCATCGAGTTTGGTCATCACGAGACCAGACACATCGGCGAGGTCCTGGAACGTCTTGACCTGGCTGACGGCATTTTGGCCCGTCGTCGCATCCAGCACGAGAAGCGTGTTATGCGGCGCGTCCGGGTCTTTCTTGCGGATCACTCGAACGATCTTGGCCAATTCCTCCATCAGGTCCTGGCGGTTTTGCAGACGGCCTGCAGTGTCGATCATCAAAAGGTCTGCACCATCTGCTTGCGCCTGGGTCATGGCATCAAAGGCGAGGCTTGCGGGATCAGACCCTTCCGGGGCGGTCAGAACAGGCACCCCTGCGCGGTCCCCCCAGACCTGAAGTTGTTCGACCGCTGCGGCGCGGAACGTGTCGCCTGCTGCAATCACCACCTTTTTGCCTGCGGCCCGGAACTGGCTTGCTAATTTGCCGATGGTGGTTGTTTTGCCGGACCCATTGACGCCAACCACCAAAACGACCTGCGGTTTGGTGGGGTAAAGCGGCAGCGGACGGGCCACGGGTTCCATGATCCGAGCCACTTCTGCGGCGAGCAGTTCCTTGATCTCGCGCACGCTGAGCTTCTTGCCGAACCGGCCTTCCGCAATATTGGCTGTGACGCGCAGAGCTGTATCGACACCCATGTCGGATTGGATGAGCAGCTCTTCAAGCTGTTCGAGCATATCGTCATCAAGCTCGCGGCGGACCTCAGTGGGCGCTGCACTGCGACCAAGAAGACGCCCGAGCAAGCCGGGTGAGCTTGTGGTTTCTTCCGTCTGCGGCGCCTCATCAATGCGCAGCGCGATGTCCGCCGTGCGGAACGGCTCTGGCGACGTATCTGGAACTTCGACCGGCGTAACCTCGGGGATCGTGTCTGGTGCCACGGGCTCGATTTCGACCGGGCGGGGCGACGGAATTTCCGGCACAGGATCCGGCCGTGGATCAACGGGCTGTGGCACTTCGGGTGTTGGCGGCTGAGGTGCGACGGGTTGCTCCGGACTTGGCGGCAGGTCCGGCTGTGGCACCTCAACTGGGGTTGGCTCGGCGGGCTGCTCTCGTTCCGGTGCTGGGGTCGTGGCAGGCGGGACTTCGGGCACCAGTGGCACAGGGTCTGGATCACTGGGTGACGGGGTTTCAACCGGGGCTGGCGTCGGATCCTCCTGGGGTGCCACGGCGGGCAGATCAGGGGTTGGCGTTTCCTCGCCCCCGTCGGACACGATGGCATCCAACCCTTCGTCCAGCTTTGACGAGGATTTGAAGAGTTTCGATTTCAGCTTGCCGAAAAAGGACATAAGGGCCGTCCGCGCTTGGGGATACGCCTTTCACCTAGTCGTTTCGGACCCGAGATGGAAGGCTCAGACCTCGTCCGCGAAATGCTTCATGGTCAGCCGGATCGGGTTTGGCGCGGCTTGGCCCAAGCCACAGATGCTGGCATCGGCCATGGCGGTGCAGACCTCTTCGAGCAGTGGTTGATCCCATGTGTCGGCCTGCATCAGTTTGACAGCCTTTTCGCATCCGACACGGCACGGGGTGCACTGGCCACAGCTTTCATCCTCAAAGAAGCGCAGCATGTTGAGGGCCGCATCGCGGGCTTTGTCTTTGTCGCTGAGGACGACGACAGCGGCTGACCCGATGAAGGTGCCCAGCGGTTGCAGCGTGTCGAAATCGAGCGGCACGTCATTGATGCTGGCCGGTAGCAGACCAGAGGAGGGACCACCCGGCTGGTAGGCTTTGAACGTGTGGCCATCCGCCATCCCGCCTGCCGCTTCGATGATGTCGGTGATCGTGCTGCCCGCGGGCAAGAGGTAGACCCCGGGTTTGGCCACACGGCCCGATACGGAATATGAGCGCAGCCCTACACGACCGTTCTTTTCGGTGCTGTTGAGGCATTCCGGCCCTTCGCGGCAGATCCGCGTGATCCAATGCAGCGTTTCCACGTTGTGCACCAGCGTCGGTTGGCCGAAGATGCCGACCTGCGCCACGAACGGCGGGCGGTGGCGGGGCATGCCGCGTTTGCCTTCGATGGATTCGATCATCGCGGATTCTTCGCCGCAGATGTAAGCGCCCGCCCCGCGGCGCAGGTCGATATAGCCCGGTGCGACCATGCCGGTTGCTTCCAGCGCTGCGATCTCGCGCCGTAGGATTTCCAGAACTGCGGGGTATTCGTCGCGCATGTAGATGAAGCAGGTGTCGGCCTCGACAGCCCATGCTGCGATCAACATCCCTTCGAGGAAGAGATGCGGGACGCGTTCGAGGTAGAAGCGGTCTTTAAACGTACCGGGTTCGCCCTCGTCGCCGTTCACCGCGAGGTATCGTGGGCCGGGATTAGCGCGGACGAAGCCCCATTTCTTGCCGGACGGGAAACCTGCCCCGCCAAGTCCGCGCAAACCGGAGGACAGGACCTTGTCTTGCACGTCTTCCCAATTGCCATTGGCGCGCAGCTCAATAAGGGCGCTGTAGCCGCCAGTTTTGAGGTAGGCGTTTAGATCCTGGTAGTCCGGGACATGCGCATGCGTGTCATCCGCATCGATGGCGTCTTGCACTTTGTCCAACGTGGCGTGATCGATGTGGTTATGCCCAAGTTCGAGTACAGGCGCGGTGTCACAGCGGCCCATACACGGTGCGCGAACCACGCGCACCTCTGCCGGGTCCAACCCGTCTTCGAGGGCGGATTGCAACTGCTGCGCGCCCGCCAATTCGCAAGACAGGCTATCGCAGACCCGGATGGTCAGGGCGGGAGGCGGTGTTTCGCCTTCTTTCACGACATCGAAATGCGCGTAGAACGTTGCGACCTCATAGACTTCGGCCATGCTCAGACGCATCTCTTCAGCCAAGGCGCGCAAGTGCGCGGCGCTTAGATGGCCGTAGTGATCCTGGATGAGATGGAGGAATTCGATCAGCAGGTCGCGGCGGCGTGGCTGATTGCCCAACAGGTCCTGAACATCCGCCAGTGCTTCGTCGGAATACTGACGACCTTTGGGGGTGACACGCCCCTTGCCTCGTCCAGATTTCCAAACACCTTTGCGGTCGTCCAATGCCATCGTGTGTTTCCTTTTGCGCAACCTGCCAGAGAATTACATGCAAGGCGCGATGATACGAGCCTGAAAACGACCAAGTTATGCACCCGCGCGGCTCTGCTTTGACGCGCATCAGGGACGGTGTGTGATTTTCGGAAATCTGTCGCTGATGTCATTTGTGAAGGTCTGCGATAATGGCTAGTGTTTTGGGTATGAAACAGTTTCTTGCGAGTGCCGCTTTGATAAGCGCATCTGCCCTGAGCGCTTGGGCGGCGGAGCCGATGTCGGGGGCCGAATTTGAAGCCTATGTAACCGGCAAAACGCTTTACTTCGGACAAAACGGTGAAGCCTACGGCGTTGAGGAATATCTGGATAACCGGCGAGTGCGGTGGTCGTTCCTCGACGGGCAATGCAAGGACGGTGTCTGGTACGAAGAAGGCGACATGATTTGCTTTGTTTACGAGGACAATCCGGACCCGCAATGCTGGTCGTTCTTTCGCGAAAGCACCGGCCTGCGGGCCATTTTTGAGAATGATCCGAATGCCACCACGCTTTACGAAGCGCAGCAGGGTGATGAGCCAATGCTCTGCCTTGGACCCGAAGTAGGGGTGTGACGCGCGTTCGAGCGCGCGATCATCCCTGAACAGACGAAAATCCAACACTTGGTTAAACCGCCTTCGCGCTAAGGGCGCGTGGCAGCACTCTTGCAGCTGACCCGACACGTCAAGCTCAAAAGAAAAAAGGGCGGTCAGATGACCGCCCCTTCAACACTATATATGCGTTGCGCTTATTCGCGATTTCCGAACAGCTGCAGCAAGAACATGAACATGTTGATGAAGTTCAGGTAGAGGCTCAGCGCGCCCATGATACCCGACTTCGCCATCCATTCGCTGTCGCCGTGCGCGGCGTGCTGCAGGTAGGCGTTCTTGATGTTTTGCGTGTCATACGCGGTCAGACCGGCGAAGATCAGAACACCCAGGATCGAGATCGCAAACATGATTGCAGGCGACTGCAGGAAGATGTTGACGATCATCGCAACGACGAGGCCAATCACACCCATGATCAGGAACGCGCCCCAACCCGAGATGTCTTTCTTGGTCGTGTAGCCGTACAGCGACAGACCGGCGAACGCGATCGAGGTCACGAGGAAGATCTGCGCGATGGACATGCCGGTGAAGGCAACAAAAATCCAAGCGAGGCTCAGACCCATGACCGATGCGAAGACGTAAAAGAACGTCTGCGCGCCAGCGGCGGACAGTTTATTGATCGCAGCGCCAAACAAGAACACCATGCCCAACGGCGCGAACATGATGATCCAGCCAAGGATGTTTGGCTGAAGTGTCGCCGGGTCACGGAAAACGCTCAGAAGCTGCGGGCTCGTACCGACAGCCCATGCAACCGCAAACGTCAGCAACATGCCAATCGACATGGTGCCGTACACTTTGCTCATGTGCGCGCGTAGACCCTCATCAATCTGGGCGGTACGGGCGCCAGCAACGCCAGACGTCCGGATTGTGTTATACTCAGCCATTTATCCCTCCGAAATGAAGCTCAGTTGTGCCTCGCGGCTGCGAGGACAGATGCGTCAAATATCGGATGTCTGGTCCCGCATTTCAAGTTTTGTGAATAGCGGGACCCTCTAAAATGTGCATCAAACATGTATTTTTTGAAAAATCACGCGTTTGATCTGGAAAAACTAGTCTTTCCATGTGGCTGGCACGTCCCAAACCGGGCGATTTGCTTCGAAATGTGCCTCTTTTTGCGTCAGGCCGATATCGGCAAGGTGATGCGGTTCAAGGTCAGCCAACCGCGCGCGGCTGCGATGCAGGGCCATCGCAGCATTCAAACGGGCCAAAACACCGGCCTGGGGTCGTGCGCTGTGGACGCGGCCAAATACGGTATCAATCAGGGTCATCATGGGTCTATCCTTTCACATGTGTGATGGTTTCGCCGGAAATCATCTTGTTGCCTGATGTATATGTGACTATCATCGATATTTGTGAAACGAATGTTTTTGAATGATTACATCAAGGGATGTGATGAATGAGAAATCTCGATATTACGACTTTGCGATCCTTTATCGCCGTCGCTGATTCAGGTGGTGTGACACGGGCTGCGTCCTTTCTGAACCTCACACAGTCTGCGGTGTCGATGCAGATCAAACGTCTGGAAGAAAGCCTTGATCTGACGGTACTTGATCGGCAGGGGCGCGGTGTGGCCCTGACATCAGCGGGCGAGCAGCTCTTGACCTATGCGCGGCGCATCGTCGAGTTGAATGATGAGGTGTATGGCAAGCTGACCAACACTGTATGGGAAGGTGAGATCGTTCTGGGCGTACCCCATGACATCATATATCCGGCCATCCCGAATGTGATGAAAGCCATGCAGCGTGATTTTCCACGGGTAAAAGTGCAACTCCTGAGCTCGTATACCAGCGACTTGAAAGAGCAATTCGCACGCGGCACCGTCGATGTCATTCTGACGACAGAGACAAACCCGGATCGGGATGCTGAGGTTCTCATGCAGGTTCCGCTGCGCTGGTATGGCGCGCCGGGCGGTCAGGCATGGAAGTCAAACCCCGTACCTGTCGCGTTTTGCAATCACTGTTCGTTCCGACCTGTGGCGCTCACCCGCCTTGAGAATGAGAAAACACCTTGGGACCTTGTTTTGTCGTCCGACAGTGACCGCGCCATCGAAGTGGCGGTGAGCGCCGATTTGGCGATCACAACAGTTCTTGAGGGCCACGAACCGCCCCAGTTTGAGGCAATCCCTACGTCAGCGGACCTGCCAGAGCTTGGGTATCAGTCCGTCGCGCTCTACCGGGGAACAGCACGATCGCAGATCATTGAACCGCTGTGTTCCCTGCTGCACCGTGAATTTGCAGCAATTTCAGGCGTGGACCTGCGATCTGCCGCGGAGTGAGGCGAGGACGCTCCGCACAGAGCTGCTCCTTTTTCCAGTGCGGTCACGATTGGATTTCGATGACAACCTTACCGGTGGACTTGCGCGTTCTGAGAAGCTCAAGACCCGCGCCAACCTGATCGAATGGCAAGCTGTGGCTGACATGTGGCTTTAGCTTTCCGGCCTCATACCATTGCATCAGCGTGGCGAGGCTTTGTGTGACAATGTCTGGCCGGAATTGCAGATATCCGCCCCAATACACGCCGAGAACCGAAAGGTTTTTTACCAAAAGGTGGTTTGACTTGATCTGAGGTACCGTGCCGCTTGCAAAGCCAATCGGCAAAAGCCGCGCTTCGGGATTACAGGCGCGGAACGCGGCATCGAATTGCTCTCCTCCGACCGGGTCATAAACGACATCTGCGCCACCGAGGGCTTTCATTTCGGCGCGGATATCTTGGGTCTGTGCATCTATCAGGTGATCTGCACCTGCAGATGCTGCCGCCTCAAGCTTTGCGGCACCCCGGGCACAGGCCACCACCTTTGCCCCCATCAGCTTGCCGATTTCGACAGCCGTCAGCCCAACACCGCCCGCCGCTCCAAGCACGAGTAACGTCTCACCGGGTTGCAGGCGCGCCCGATGGTCAAGCGCAAGATGGCTTGTGCCATATGCGATCTGAAACGCTGCTGCGTCGACCATGGACATGGCATCAGGCAATTTGACAGCCCGGCGCGTGTCAAAACACCCGAATTCGGCAAGACCACCCTGCCCGCCGAACACTGCGACCCGGTCGCCGATTATGTAGCCCGTCACGCCTGCGCCGATCGCATCAACGGTACCCGCAACCTCCATTCCTAAAGTGAAGGGAAGCTCTGGCGTGTCCTGGTAGGTGCCTTTGACCATGAGGAGATCGGCAAAGTTCAAGCCGCACGCATGAATGGCGATGCGAATCTCTCCTTCTTGCGGATCCGGTTTGTTTACGTCTTGGACTTCGGGCGCCATGTCATGCGTTGAGACGCGGTAGGCCTTCATTTCGAGACCCTTTCCTGAATTCTGCGATTTTTCATATAGTTACAATCAGTTCCTCATTGAAACAACCGCTTCATCCAAACCAAAAGCCGTAGTGAAAGAGTTGGTTTTACTAGCATTTCGTTAACCATTTAGCGGTATCAGCGCGTCAAATACCTTGCTCTGATACCTGTCATGCTATAGCGTTTGCCCACCAATAATCGGATAGGTTGTTTCAATTAAGCTTGGTTTAAGCAGCTATTGATACCGTTCTATCAGAAACCATGCGCGCTAACGCGTGTGACGAAAGGGAGCACAATGGCACATCCAGTAGACGTTCATGTAGGTAAACGCGTGCGCCACCGCCGCTGGCTTGTTGGGATGACCCAGCAGCAACTGGCGGAGAAAGTTGGTATCAAATTCCAGCAAATCCAAAAATACGAAACCGGTGCGAACCGCGTCAGCGCATCGCGTCTTTGGGATATCGCCGATGCGCTTGATGTCCCCGTTGCGTTTTTCTTTGAAGGTATCGAAGACGCGCAGGAAGAGACAACACCGATGGCCGAAGCTGTGCCGTCCGATCTTTTGGGTGACAAAGAAGCACTTGATCTGATCCGGTCATACTACGCGATCCCGGAAAACCAACGTCGACGCCTGTTTGATCTCGCAAGGGTGCTGTCAGACGTCGCTTGAGCCCCTTCACCGCCTGAGGTAGCCGATATAAAGGCTGCTTACAGGAGGCGCATATGCCAAAAATCGACCCAGTCGAAGCGCAGACCCTTTGGTCTGTCGCGGAAGAAATGGCGGATGCTGCCGGGGCGGCTATCCTCCCGCATTTCCGCAGCGACGGTTTGAACGCTGAAAACAAGCTCACTTCGGGGTTTGATCCTGTCACTGTAGCAGATCGCGCCGGCGAGACGGCAATGCGCGAGGTGTTGGCGCGTCGTCGCCCGGATGATGGTATTCTGGGCGAAGAACACGGCACAGTCGAAGGC
>ERZ1740067.2390-NODE-2390-length-11518-cov-5.333944_pt1 | contig 11518 bp, 10 predicted proteins | sample MGYA00581736_ERZ1740067 | MGnify/ENA primary metagenome ERZ1740067 (study PRJEB43018, sample SAMN04849236) | marine metagenome | isolation source: floating plastic debris | place: Pacific Ocean | collected 2008-08-27 | study: EMG produced TPA metagenomics... | reverse complement strand
TACACCGAAGCCGTTGCCGACTACACCAAGGAGTTCGAAGAGAAGGGATATCCTTGGGAGCGCAACTGATCGCGCAGACAAACAGCCGGGGCGCTCGCCGCCCCGGTTTCTTGAGCGGGGAGGGAACTTGATGCTTGATCGGTTGGAGCGGATTTTTGTCGATGTGGCCGTTACCGCGACCATTCTGCTTGCATTGCTGATATTTGCAGATGTCGTTGCTTTGAACGTCTTCAATGCGTCTGTGCCGGACACGATCATCATTGTCCGCGAACTCATGGTTCTGGCAATCGTCATGCCCTTGGCCGCAGCAACGGCCCGCCGGTCTCACATTGCCGTGGAATTCGTGACCAATTTCCTGCCCGACAGGGTTGTGAACTGGTTTGTCGTCTTTGGCGCGGCTTTCGGCGCGGTCGCGCTGATCCCGCTGATCTGGTCTGCAGCCCACGAGTTCATCTATCAGTGGCAAACGGGAAATGCGTTTTATGGCGATCTTGGTCTGCCGCAGTGGCCAGGCCGGTTGGCGTTCGTTCTTGGGCTCGTTCTCTGCTGGATCCGGTTGGTGCTGATGCTGATCGGCGATGCAGTTTCGGCAATCCGCGGACGCGTGATCATTACCGGCACCCACTAAGCCACCTTCAGTTTTCAGTCTGACACTCAATACTTTCAGGGAATGTCTTTATGGATCCGGCAACCATTGGCTTGATTGCGTTTGCCTTCATGCTCATCCTGCTGGCGATGCGCGTGCCGATCGCTTTTGCGTTGATCGGCGTTGCAACGGCTGCTGCCTTTATGATTTTCGCCCTGCGCACGGGCACCTTCATGCCGGAGCGGGCGTTCCGGGCAACGTCGGCGATGGTGTTTTCCAATTCGTTCGACCTGATCCATTCCTTCGATTTGTCGATGATCCCGCTGTTCGTGGCGCTGGGCAACATTGCCTACAAGGCCGGGATTACAACGGCGGTCTACAATTCAGCGCGGGTCTGGCTGGTGCAATTGCGTGGCGGGGTCGCCATGGCTTCCGTGATCGGCTGTGGCGGGTTTTCCGCGATCAGCGGGTCCTCTGTTGCCTGTGCCTCGACCATGGGCAAGATCTGTACACCAGAGATGCTGCGGCTCGGCTACGATCCGAAGCTCGCGACATCAAGTGTGGCAGCGGGCGGAACACTGGGGTCTTTGATCCCGCCGAGCGTCCTCTTCATCATCTACGCGATCTTCACCGAAACCTCGGTCAGCAAGCTGTTTGTCGCCGGTGTTTTACCCGGCATTCTTACGCTCTTGGGCTTTCTTTTGGTGATTGCCGTCTGGATTGCCATGGATCCGAAGGTGGCTCCGGCAAAGGAAGCTCCGGCTAGCCGGGAAGAGAAGATTCAGGCCGCCAAGGAAGCGTGGCCAGCGGCGCTTATCTTCCTGATCATTGTCGTCGGGAGCTACGGCGGCTTCTTCACCGCAACCGCTGCTGCCGCGGTCAGCGTGGTGGTCACGACCGCCATCGGCTTCATGCAGCGCCGCTTGAACCTCCCGGATCTGTGGCATGCGGTGCGCGATACCGTCATTCAGACGTCTTCGCTTTTCATCGTTGCTGCAGCGGCCAAGATCTTTGTTTCCGCCATTGCGCTCACGGGCATTGCCCCGGCTTTGGTCCAGGCCGTGTCCGAGGCGCAGCTCAGCCCGGCCATGCTGCTCTTCTGCATCTGCCTGGTCTACATCCTTCTTGGCATGTTCCTTGATCCGATCGGCATCATGGTGCTGACCCTGCCGCTAATGATCCCGCTGGTTGAAGCAAACGGCATGGACCTTATTTGGTTTGGCGTTGTCGTGGTTAAACTGCTGGAGATCGGATTGATCACACCACCGGTCGGTTTGAACGTCTTTGTTTTGGCCAACGTAGTTGGCAAGGAAGCGCCCGTTGGGACGATTTTCGCAGGCATCTGGCGCTTCCTGGCTGTCGACCTGGTCGTGCTTGCACTGATCGTCAGCTTCCCTGCCATTTCACTCTTCCTGTCAGAAGCTGTGAAGTAACGTGGAGTTTCAGGATCTGGGCTATGCAAAGGCCAAGAGGTATTGGATAGATACAAAGTGGGACACCAATAAAGCGACAAAATATGCCCGATCTTAAGGATGACAAACGCTACGCGAATACTCTGGCCCGCGGTCTGAGCGTGCTCAGAGTTTTCCGCCCCACGGACAACGGGCTTGGGAACCTTGAGATATCCGAGCGCACAGGCTTGCCGCGTTCGACAGTGTCGCGCTTGACCTTCACCTTGTGCGCTTTGGGCTACCTCACGCATGGTCGCCATCATGACAAATACCGCCTTGGCCCATCGGCGCTCGCGCTCGGCAACATTGCGGCGGCCGCGTTCGGGTTTATCGAAACGGCAACGCCGATCATGCAGAAGCTTGCCAACGATACCAAAACCCTGATCGGCGTTGCCATTCAGGACGACGGCGAGATGCTGATGGTGAAAACCTGGCGGCCGGAAAACTCAGCAACGATCTGGCTGAATGTCGGGTACCGGATGCCGGTCCTGAAGTCGTCGACAGGAGCCGCCTATCTGGGGGCTCTGACCGATGAGGAGCGGCGCAAGCTGGTGGCTCTCTTGCCCGGGGATCAGGCGGCAGAGTGCCGGTCCTTGTCCGTCAAATCACAGGACCATCTGCTGGCGAATGGGTACATGTACTTGACTGGCGATGACCGGTTCTCCGCCTCGATCAATGCTCTGGCCACGCCGTACCGCCCGTCAGAATTCAGCGAGCCGGTCACGTTCTTGAGCGGCGCTGCGGCCGATGTCCTCACTGTTGCAAGGATGAAAGAAAGCGTCGGGCCGAAACTTGCCGGCGCGGTCGAGGAACTGCGCGGGATAACTGGCCAGCATTATTCGTTGCTGCTGCCGGTCTAGCAGTTGCATCCCCTGCCGAAGCAGGGAGACAGCCAGTGATTGTTCGGATTTATCCTGCCACTGGAGCAAAAAGATCCGCATAGGTATCCCGCAGGATGTTCTTTTGAACCTTGCCCATTGTGTTGCGCGGAAGACTGTCAACAACGATGAGCTTCCGTGGGTGCTTGAAGCGGGCAAGGCCGTCACTCACGGCTGCCTGAATGGCATCAAGATCGGGATTTGCACCGGGCTCTGCGACAATCAAACCGACGACGGTCTCACCGAAATCGGCATGCGGTACTCCGATAACAGCACTTTCCAGCACACCGGGTTGTTCATCGAGGATCAACTCGATTTCCTTCGGATAGATGTTGTAGCCGCCGGAAATGATCAGGTCCTTGTTCCGGCCAACGATGTGAACGTAGCCGTCGGCGTCGACCTTGCCGAGATCTCCGGTGATGAAGAACCCGTTGTCCCGCAGTTCCGCAGCCGTTTTATCCGGCATTTGCCAATAGCCCTTGAACACGTTTGCTCCCCGGACCTCGATCTGACCGACTTCGCCATCCGGCAGGGGTGCGCCGCTCTCCGGGTTGGTGATTTTGAGGTCGACGCCGGGCAGGGGAAACCCGACCGTTCCGGCACGCCGCTCGCCGTCATAAGGGTTCGACGTGTTCATGTTGGTTTCGGTCATGCCATAGCGTTCCAGGATCCGGTGCCCGGTGCGCTCTTCAAACCGTACATGGGTTTCTGCGAGAAGCGGCGCGCTTCCGGAGATGAACAGGCGCATGTGGCTGGTCAGGTCCTTGGTGAACCGCTCATCGTCCAAAAGCCGGGTGTAGAACGTCGGAACACCCATCATGGAGGTCGCCTTCGGCAGGTTTGCGATCATGGCGTCCAGGTCGAACTTTGGCAGGAAGATCATGGAACCACCGGCTGCGAGCATCACATTGGTCGCAACGAACAGACCATGGGTGTGGAAGATCGGCAGGGCGTGGAGGAGCACATCCGTTTCGGAGAACTTCCAGTAGTCCGTCAGCGTTTCAGCGTTCGAAAGAAGGTTCGCCTGGGTCAGCATCGCGCCTTTGGACCGCCCGGTCGTGCCGGAGGTGTACAAAAAGGCTGCCAGGTCATCGGCGGACCGGTCGACAACATCGAAGGTGGCCGGTTTGGATTTTGCTGTCTCGGTTAGAGATCCAGAGCCGTCGGCATTCAGCGTTGCAAGTCTGGCTCCAAGGCCGGTTGCGATCGGCGTGAGAGCGGCTTCGCTACGCGCATCGCAAACGACGAGTGTGGCGCCGCTGTTCTCAATGAAATAGGTCAGCTCATCGACGGTGTAGGCCGTGTTGAGCGGCAGGAAGATCACACCGGCCTGCGCACAAGCCGCATAGAGCGCAAGTGCCTCCGGTGACTTTTCAATCTGGGCTGCGAGCCGGTCGCCCGGTTTCAATCCGAATTCGGTCAGAGCATGGGCAATCTGTGCTGCTTGTCCCAAGAACTCGGCATGGGTGAGGGTGGCTCCGCTTGCCAGATGCAGAAACGGCGTCGTCTTGCCGGCGTGTTTGCCGAACAGCTGATCAAAGAGCGGGTTGGCCATCGGTCGGGCTCCTGTTGAGTGTTTTTTCAGCGGCCGCGCTGAGCGACTTGATATCCGAAGAGGCCGCAATTTCATGGGAGGTGGCGAAGCGCTCGTGGTTTTGCGAGACCTTCGACAGATTGTAAAGGTAGTTGACCATCACGCCGGCGGATTGCTGTTGACCCTTTTCAGAAAGATCGGCGTCCGCATGAACTTGATAGACCTGCGCACCGTTACCGAGATGGAAGCGGGCCACCGGATCAAGCGGCAGTCCGTTCCGTCGTTTCGCTACAATCAGATAATGGGCCGCAAGTGCCTTCAGCTGCTTTGGATCGTCGGGAAGCGGGCCCAGATCGTTTTTCTCGATCCAGTTGCGGAAACCTGGAATTGGCGACAGGGTTACGAAGGGTTTGAGGCCCGGCAGCTCTAGGGAAAGATCTGCAGCAACCTGTTTGATCAGAGAATTGCCGAAGGATATTCCAGCCAGAACCTTCTGGCAGTTCGAGATCGAATAGAAAACCGCGGTATTGGCGTCTTCTGCCTCGATATGCTCCCGTTCCTCGCTCAAGAGCGCTTGAATGGATGAGGGAACGCCTTTGGTGAGGGCGACTTCCACAAAGATGAGCGGTTCGTCCGGCATGGTGGGGTGGAAGAAGGCGAAGCAGCGCCGGTCGGCGGGCTGCAGGCGCCGTCTCAGATCATCCCAGCTGTCGATGGCGTGCACCGCTTCATATTCGATGATCTTTTCTAAGATATTGGCCGGGCTTTCCCAGTTGATCGGTCTGAGCACAAGGAACCCTCTGTTGAACCAGCTGGCAAACAGATGCCCGAAGTCGACATTGAGCGCTTGCAGTGCGTCGTCCTCCTTGCTGAAGCGCAGGAGATCGGCGCGCATGGCCACCAAGGACCTGGTAGCGTCCGGCACTTGGTTGAGCCGGCGGATCAGTTCCTGCCGGCGTGGTTCGGCTGCACGGACCAAGGTTTCGTAGCTGGTTTTAGTTTGCCCCTTTTCATAGGTCTCAAGTGCTGCGCGAAGGTCTTGAGGCGAGACAGCCATATCTTCGGCCAAGTGCCGGAAAAAGGACAGTTTTTCGTCTTCCTCTGCAGTTTCATACCGGTCGAGGATGATCCGGGCGATCGTGCTGCCCGAAACCTCGCCCGACGCACCCAAAAGCGCGGCGGTGAGTTCCTCCATGGGCCGGTTGTCGGAGCTTCCGGGAAGAAACGTCCGGTACCGGCGGTCAAAGATTGAAGACAGCAGATCGGCCAAAAGGGTCATCGTGTTGGTCCCATCACAGCATCCGGCAACCATGTTGCCAGTCCTGGGAAGATGCATAACAGGATGATCGCGACGACCATACATCCCACAAAGGGTAAGGATCCCTTGAGAATGGTCTTCAGCGAGATATCCGGTGCAATGCCATTGATGACATACAAGTTGAGGCCGACCGGAGGCGATATCAAGCCGATCTCCATGTTGATCGTCAGGACAACCGCAAACCAGATCGGATCAAATCCGGCCGTTGTGATGATCGGCAACAGGATCGGCGCGGCCATCAGGATCACGGCAACCGGTGGCAGGAAGAAACCAGCAATCAGCAAGAAGATGTTGACTGCGCCCATCAGCACCCAGCGGTTCACATCCAAGGTGCCGATCCACTCGGCAATCGCCTGCGTGATGAACAGTGACGACAGCATGTAGGAAAAGACACCGGCAGCTGCGATGATGAACAGGATCATCACGCTTTCCTTGGTGCTGTCGCGCAGGACAACCCAAAGATCTCCCGGGTTCCAGAGTTTGTAGATCACCATTGCGATGATCAGACACATCAGCGCGCCGACGGCCGCTGTTTCCGACGGCGTCGCAATGCCGCCATACATGGCGTAGAGCACGCCGACGATGATCGCGAGGAAGGGCAGGACCCGAGGCAGGATTTCAAAACGCTGCTTCCAGGTGTAGCTGCCGGCACTCAGGACAGAGGCATCCCCTGAGCGCCAGGTGGAATAGAGCGACCATGCCATGAAGAGGCCGACCAGCAGAAGACCTGGAATGACACCGGCAAGGAACAGGCGTCCAATCGAGGTTTCGGTCGCAATGCCGTAAACGATCATCGTGACCGATGGCGGGATCAGGATGCCGAGTGTTCCGCCAGCTGCGATCGACCCGGCTGCAACGCCGTCCGGATAGCCGCGCTTGCGCATCTCGGGAATGCCCATCTTGCCAATTGCCGCACATGTTGCCGGGCTGGACCCGGACATGGCGGCAAAGAGCGCGCAGGCCCCAAGGTTGGAGACGACCAATCCGCCAGGAACCCGGGTCAGCCAGCGCTCCAGCGCCTCATAAAGGTCCGCACCTGCACGGGTGGAGGCGATTGAGGCGCCCATGATGATAAACATCGGGATCGACAAAAGCGCGAAGTTGTCGAGTTTGCCGAAAAGGATTTCCGGCATCAGCTCCAAAGACCGCATGCCGTCGAAGATGATCAGGAACCCGGCTGAGACAATCAGAAGCCCCAGCGCGACCGAGACACCGGAAAACAGAACGAAGATGGTGAAGAAGGCGACCAAGGCGCCAAGGAGAAGCGGATCCATTACGCGTCCTCCAGGCCAAACGGACGATCAACCCGTGTGATGACGGCGACCAGATCGGCTACCAGCTGCAGGAGAAGCAGGCCGAACCCTACGGGCAAGGAGAGGTACGGGATCCAAAGCCGGACTCCCCACACCGTGTCCGAGCGCCAGCCGCGATCCCAGGCAAAGTGCCAGTATTCAAAACCGTAAAACAGCATGATCCCGACAATCAGGATCGAGATCGAGAGGGTAATCAGCGCGAGAAAGAACCGGGCCCGAGGCTTCAGCGACAGCGGCACCAGATCCACATTGACGTGGCCGCGCAACCGCTGGACATAAGGCAAGCCGACAAGGGTGGCGGCAATCACCAAATAGATGACCGCTTCGGTCTGCCAGACCGTCGACCCGTTCAAGACAAACCGGACAAAGATCATCTGGCAGGTGATCGCAACAGCGGCGACGATCATGGCTGCAGAGCACCATCCCGCAACGGTCGAAATGGCCGCAACCGCGCGCAAAAAGGGGTTGTTACCGGCACGCGCAACGGCTGCCGAGCTGTGACCCGCCATGGGGAACTCCCGAAAAAAGAAAAAGGGTAGTGAGAGGCGGGGCGGTGTGACACCGCCCCGGGCAAAGACTTATTGGACTGACAGAGCCATATCCAGGAGCTCCTGGCCGCCCGGGGTTTGCTCTATGAAGGCCTTGTAGGAGGTCTCCTGCGCAAGGGCCCGCCAGGCGTCGAACTCTTCCTGGCTCATTTGCGCGATTTCAACGCCATTTTCCGCAAAGATATCGGCAGAAGCCGCATCCTGCTTCTTGGCTTCCTCCAGATAGAACGCTTCAGCCTTGGCAGCGCCTGCCTGCAGTGCTGCTTTTTGGGCGTCGTTCAAACCGTCATAAGTGGATTTGTTCATCAACAGCGGCTGGTACATAAACCAAAGAGCGAAGTCGCTGGCTGGTGTGTAGCATTTGACCTGCTCGTAGATCCGATAGCTGACGAAAGATGAGGACGAGGTGTTCGCAGCTGTCAGAACACCGGTCTGCATCGCGTTGTAGATTTCAGACGACGCCATGGAGGCGATGGAGGCACCTGCCCCTGCGAGCATTTGCTCAAATGCCTTACCTGCCGCACGGGTCTGTTGTCCCTTCACGTGTTCCGGGGCGGTGATGCATTTGTCTTTGCCGACAAAGCCGCCAGCGAGATAGCCGTGCACCAGAACCATCACGTCATCGCCGGCCATGATCTCTTCGATCTTGCCCATAAACTCGCTCTCGTTGAGACGGGCTGCATGATCGTGGTTCTTCACCAGACCCGGCATCAGAGTGAGGTTATAGGCGGGCTGCTGGCCACCGGCATAGCTCAGCGGAAACACAGTCATATCCAGCTGACCGCGGCTGAGCGGCTTGTACTGCTCGCGCGGCTTGAACAGGGACTTTGATGGGAAGATCTTGATTTCAAGATCGATGTCGGCAGCGGCAACTTCATTGGCAACGATTTCCGCCACCTTGTGGCGCACATCGCTGGTGGACCACTGGTGCGACAGGCGCAGTTCGGTGGCATTGGCGGCAAAAGCCGAACCGAGCAGCGCGGCAGCTGCAACGGCGGATGTCAGTTTCATGGTCATTGTTGTTCCTCCCAAAGAGCGTGTGACGTCTAGTCAAGCTCGGTAGGCATCCTTGCACCGAATGTATTCTCCGTCAAATTTTTTGTATACAAGATGGAAATTATTGCGTGCAGAGAATAGGTGTGTTTATGTCAGCGGCATGGATAGGAAACGTGCAGATCTGATCGCCGACGAATTGGAGGGCCTTATACTGGAGGGCACTTACAAAGACGGCGCGCGTTTGGATGAAGTCCAGCTCGCTGAGCGGTTCGAAGTCTCACGCACCCCTGTCCGGGAGGCGTTGCAGCGCCTGTCCCAGTCCGGTCTTGTGGAGCAGATCCCCCGGCGTGGCGTCTTTGTGCGACAGCCGGGGCCGGTCGAGCTTCTGGAGATGTTTGAGGTGATGGCCGAGTTGGAAGCCGTCTGCGCGCGTCTCGCCGCAAGCCGCATTACGGATCAAGCCTTGTCGGACCTTCATGCCGCCAACGCGCGCTGTGATGAAGCCGTCGCGGCCCAGGACACCGATGGCTATTACCTAGAGAATGAACGCTTTCACGCCATTTTGTACCGGCAATCCGGAAACGGTTTTCTGGAGCAGGAATGCCTCCGGCTCTACCGGCGCCTTCAACCCTTCCGCCGCATGCAGCTCAGGGCAAGAGGGCGCTTGCCGCAATCCATGGCCGAGCACAAGGCCATCGTGACTGCATTGGAAAAAGGGGATGGCGAAGTCGCAGCTGCGGCCATCCGGGGCCACGTCGCGGTTCAGGGCGAGAAATTCCACCATCTCATGGCCAGCCTGAAACACGCAGCGGAATAGATCACTTCAAGTTCGCAAGTGATCTCTGCGGCTTCGACCGAAAGTTCCTGTTCGGACCCTCGAGCTATTAGCCAAACAGCGCGGCCGGGTGGGTCACACCGATCTCCTGAAATAAAGTATTTCGGACGCTCCTTACTTTAATGTAGATGAGTGGTCTGAAGACTGAAATGATTTGGCAAGAGCTGCTAGCATCGGAAACATGAACAAAAGAGCTGAAGTTCCAACCAAAGACGCGAAGATCGAAGTGGGCGAACAGGTCGTTTTTGAGATCTTTGTTCAGCCCGGGTTTTCGGACCTGGAACTTTCCGCCGTTACGACAGTACTGCGCACAGCAAACGATATTCTAAACAATGACGTCTATTCCTGGAAAATCATCTCTGACGAACCAGGTCTGGTAACCAGCAGCTCAGACTTGATTGTCCGTGCAGCCCCCGCCATCGCCGGCCAGTATTTGTGCGATTGTCTGGTCGTCATTTGCGGCCGGACCAGCAATCCGGAAGCTTGGCTGGCCCGTCTACGGGCAATGCAACAATTGCAAAGACGGGTCATTCTCCTCTCGGACGCGTCCCGTCAATATGTCAGGTCGGTCAATAACCTCGATGCGCCAACGACCGCGCACTGGCGTGATGTGTCTCTTTTGCAGGAAGTCGGCTCCTATCCGAAGCTGACCGACAGTCTGGTGGAAACACATGGCACCGTCCTTACCTGCGCCGGTCACGGTCATACCCTCGAAGCGATGATCGGTGTGCTTGAAGGCCAGTTAGACCGCCGGCAGTGTGCTGAGATCGCCAGCTTGCTTGTACTTGATCGCGTCCGGGGGTTCTCATCAGAACAGCCCAAAGGCAGCAGTTACAGCTCCAGTTACTTTGAAAAGCGTTTGCAGAATGCCTTGCGACTCATGGAGGCGAACATCGAACAGCCTCTTCGTCTTGCGGACGTCGCCAAGGAAGTCGGCCTGTCAACGCGTCACCTTGAGCGGTTGTTTACAGTCTACTTCAACACGACGCCGTCGAAACTCTATAAGAAAATCCGTCTGAAGAAGGCGCATGCACTCGTCGTGGACACCCATCTTCAACAGATCGAAATCGCGCTTTCATGCGGTTTTGGCTCCGCGGGATCCTTTTCGCTCGCCTACAAGGCGGAATATGGTGAAACGCCGACGCAGCGCCGCAAAAGGATGCGATAGCTTCTTAAGTGATCTGATTGAGCTGCGGCCGTTTGATCCCGGCTTGGTTTGGTTCGGATCAGAAAAAGGCGGCCCGTTTGAGCCGCCTTTTTGCAAATAGCCTCTGTAGCTGTTTATTCAGCGGCGGCCTTGGCAATTTCCAACTGAGCGTCAATGTCGGACGCATCGTGCCGCTCGGCGAGCTGACCGCTTTCGTCCCCAAAGACCCGGTTGACCATGCGTCCGCGGATTGCTGCCGGACGAGCGTCAATTTTTTCGGCCCAGGCAATGAGGTTCTTGTATTCATGGACGGAAAGGAATTCCGCTGCACTGTAAAGACGGCCCAATACCAGGCCGCCGTACCACGGCCAGATCGCCATGTCGGCGATGGAATAGTTTTCACCCGCAATGAAGGGCTGTTCTGCGAGCGCCTTGTCCAGCACGTCCAGCTGCCGCTTGGTTTCCATGGATAAGCGATCGATCGGATACTGGAATTTTTCCGGTGCATAGGCGTAGAAGTGACCGAAACCGCCGCCGAGATAGGGCGCAGAGCCCATCTGCCAGAACAGCCAGTTGAGGGTTTCTGTCCGCTCAGGGCCTTCTGCGGGCAGGAATTCACCAAATTTCTCGGCGAGGTACATCAGAATTGACGCAGATTCGAAGACGCGGGTTTTGGCAGGCGTGCTGTGATCGACCAGGGCCGGGATCTTGGAATTGGGGTTTGCGCCGACAAATCCGCTTCCGAACTGATCGCCGTCGCCAATCTTGATCAGCCAGGCGTCATATTCTGCGCCCTTATGCCCGAGGGCGAGCAGTTCCTCTAGCATCAAGGTGACCTTGACGCCGTTCGGAGTGGCAAGCGAATAGAGCTGCAAAGGATGTTTGCCAACCGGCAATTCCTTCTCATGCGTG
>ERZ1740067.2389-NODE-2389-length-11522-cov-7.255429_pt1 | contig 11522 bp, 8 predicted proteins | sample MGYA00581736_ERZ1740067 | MGnify/ENA primary metagenome ERZ1740067 (study PRJEB43018, sample SAMN04849236) | marine metagenome | isolation source: floating plastic debris | place: Pacific Ocean | collected 2008-08-27 | study: EMG produced TPA metagenomics... | reverse complement strand
CACCAGATAGACCGGCGAGGAGCCCATGTAATACTGCCCGAACCCGTGGCGGCGGCGGCCCGCGTGGATGTTCTGCTGGCTTGATCCCATGGGGCGCAGGTGCTCGAACTCGAGCGCAGGCGCATCCCAGCTGCCCGCCTTCCAGCCCAGTTGCCGCGCCTTGTGACAGTCGAGCCCGTCCCACATCACCTCGCGGGCAAAGCCGCCGATCTGCTGAAAACAGGCCACGCGCATGAACTTGCTCGCGCCAATGGACATCTCGTCCCCGATCCCTTCCGAGATCTTCTGGCCCCCCGGCCCGGTATACCATGTCTTGCCCGACACGCTGCCCATGCGCGGGTCAGCCTCCATCCCGTCCATCAGCCCGGCAAAATAGCCGGGCGGCAGATCGAGATCGAGATCGAGCTTGCACAGATAGGTGTACTCCCCGAGATCCACCGTCTCTAATCCGGCATAAAACGCCTCGATCACGCCGGGTCCCACGGCGCGGTGGCCGCGGTCGGTGCGGCTGACCACGTGAATCCAGTCATGGGCCGCGGCATATTCGGCCAGGATCTGCGGGCTCTCATCGGTCGAGCCATCATCCACGATCACCCAGCGCGCAGGCCGTTCGACCTGTGCCACCATGCTGTCGAGCGTGCGGCGCATGAACCTGGCTTCGTTCCGGCCGGGCGAAATCACCACGTAGGCGCGCGGATCGGGCATCAAAAAGCCTCTTGGGACAAAAATCCCGCGCCTTGTGCATGAGATGCTTGCCCGCGTGCAACCCTTGGGGAACAGGCTGCTAAATTTTTACCTTTGGATCACCACGATGTTGTCACGAGGCTGCGGTTTTGAAACAAAGCACCGCAATATTGCACACAGCCCATTGGCCAAAGGTATTCTCTCTCCATGTCCTTGCACGACCGCATTTCCGACTATTCGGCCCGGTTGGGCGTTGTTGGGCTGGGCTATGTGGGGCTGCCACTGGCTGTGACCGCTGCCCGCCAGGGCTTTGCGGTGACCGGTTTTGACATCGACGCGGGCAAGCTCGACCAGCTTGCAACCGGCAAGAGCTATATCGACGCGGTCAGCGACGCGGATCTGGCCGCCGTGCGGGACCGGTTTGACTGGACCACGGATTTTGCCCGGCTTGCCGACTGTCAGGCGATCCTGATCTGCGTGCCCACCCCGCTGACCAAACAGCGCGAACCGGATCTGTCCTTTGTCGAGGACACCACGCGCCAGATCGCCGCCCATATCCGCCCCGGCACCATCGTGGTGCTGGAATCGACCACCTATCCCGGCACCACCGAGGAAGTGCTGGGCCCGATCCTCGAAACCTCCGGCCTGACATTGGGCACGGACATTTTCCTGGGCTTCTCGCCCGAGCGCGAAGATCCCGGCAACGCCGACCACACCACCCGGTCGATCCCCAAGGTGGTCGCAGGCATGGGCGAGACGGCGGGCGATCTGATCGAGGCGCTGTATGCAAGCATCGTCGACACCGTGGTGCGCGTGCCCACCCCGGCCACGGCCGAAGCGGTGAAGATCACCGAAAACATCTTTCGCGCGGTCAACATCGCGCTCGTGAACGAGCTCAAGCTGATCTACGACAAGATGGGCATCGACGTCTGGCAGGTGATCGATGCGGCGGCCACCAAACCCTTTGGCTACATGGCGTTCTATCCCGGTCCGGGTCTAGGCGGGCACTGCATCCCCATCGATCCGTTTTACCTGACCTGGAAGGCGCGCGAGCACGAGGTGCCCACCCGGTTCATCGAACTGGCGGGCGAGATCAACACCGACATGCCGCACCACGTGGTCGACCGGCTGCGCGCCATCGTGGACCGGTCCTGCGGCAAGGGGCTGAGTGCTGCCCGCATCCTGCTGGTGGGGGTGGCGTACAAGAAAAACGTCTCTGACATGCGCGAAAGCCCGGCGATGAAGCTTCTGGAACTGCTCGATGCGGCCGGCAGCGAGGTCGCCTATGTCGACCCGCACGTGCCCGAAATCCCGCCCATGCGTGAATACAAACAGTTTTTGGCCCGCCCCGCCGCGGACCCGGCCACGCTGGCTCCGGGCCAGTTCGACGCCGTGCTGATCGCCACCGATCACGACGCGATTGACTATACCCGGCTTCTGACCCTCGGCTGCCCCGTGGTCGACACCCGCAACGCCATTGCGCGGCGGGGATTGGCGATGGATCGGGTGGTCAAGGTGTAGCCGTGACCATGCAGGCCCGTGCAGTGACCGGCATCCTGCCTGAAACGGCCCGTCTGGATTGGGTCGACATGCTGCGCGGGGGCGCGATCCTGTTCGTGGTAATCGGCCATGGCTGGCGCGGCCTGCACGGGGCTGGCGTGATTGATGACGCTCAGCTTGTCGGGCTCGACCGTGCGATCTACAGCTTTCACATGCCCTTGTTCTTCATGATCTCGGGCTTTTTCTACATACGCAGCCTGACCTTGCCCGCCGGGGCATTTGTCAGCGCGCGGATGCGGCGGCTGCTCTATCCCATGGTGCTGTGGACCTATGTCTTTGTGCTGGCCAAGCTGGCGGCGGGACCGTTCGTGAACACGCCCGTCGACTGGGGCGATCTGTGGGCGCTTCCCATTCCGGGACGCTGGCATTTCTGGTTTCTGTGGGCGCTTTTGCTGATCCATCTGGCGCTTTACGGCCTGCGCCTGCTGCAGACGCGCCCACACTTACGCACCCCGGTCCTGCTGGCGCTGCTGGTGGTCAGCATTGTGGGCGCGCAGCTGACGTATCTGCTGCCAGCGGGCAGTTGGCCGTGGGTTGGCAGTGCGATCGTAATGCTGCCCTATTTCGTCGTTGGCCTCCTGCTCGGAGACATTCTGGGTCGCATCCCGCAACGCGGCCTCTGGCCGGCCATTGCCACGCTGGCCTTTGTCACCGGCTTTGCCTGCGCAATGGCCTTTCCCCTTGGCACCTACCTGCCGGGGCTTGTCGTGGCGATGGCACTCTGTCTTTTTGCCGTGGGCGCCAGCGCAGGCGGCGGCGCTCTGCCGCTTCCGTTACAGCAGGGGTTGAGCGCAATGGGCCGTGCCAGCATGGCCATTTTCCTGCTGCACACATTCTTTTCGGCGGCCCTGCGCGAAGTGCTGTTGATCCTGGGTATGACCGGGGTCGGGCTGCACATCTTTCTCGGTGTTCTGATTGGTGTCGCAGGTCCCATGGCGGCCTTTTATCTGGCACAAAGATACCACCTGACGCGCGCGCTCGGTTTTTGAAACCGCGTCTGCACTGAAACATCGGGCGGCCCCGTACTTTTGGCATCAGCCTTAAGCCTTGCTTAACCATAAAGACCCACGATCCCACAGAAATCTCGCTTGGGATTGATGTGGCGCTGGCGCTGCACTGTCCCGATCTCGCATGGGTTTGATCCTTGAACTATCGCGCCGAAATCGACGGGCTGCGGGCGATCGCTGTCGGCCCGGTCATTCTTTATCACGCCGGTGTCTCCGCGTTCAGCGGCGGGTTTGTCGGTGTCGACGTGTTTTTCGTCATCAGCGGTTATCTGATCACCGCACTCCTGCTCAAGGACATGGAGGCCGGGCGGTTCAGCCTGCTGGATTTCTACGAACGGCGCGCACGGCGATTGCTGCCGGCGCTGTTTGTGGTGCTGGCGGTGTCGACGGCCGTGGCATGGGTCACGCTCATGCCCAAGGACATGCAGGATTTTTCGCAAAGCCTGTGGGCCACGGCGCTGTTTTCCTCCAACATCCTGTTCTGGCGCGAGGCGGGGTATTTCGACACCGCGTCCGAGCTCAAACCGCTCTTGCACACATGGAGCCTGGCGGTCGAAGAACAGTTCTACATCCTCTTTCCCCCCGTCCTCTATGCGCTGTGGCGCGGGCGGCGGGTGCCGGTGATCGCCGTGCTGGGTCTGGGCTTTGTGATCAGCCTTGGCCTTGCGCAATGGGGCGCTTTTCACAAACCCAGTTCGGCGTTTTTCCTGCTGCCCACCCGGGCGTGGGAACTGCTCTTGGGCGCGTTCTGCGCGCTCTATCTGCGGGATCGCGCGCAGCCCACCGGGCCCCTGCCCCACGGGCTCGCACTGCTGGGGTTGGGCGCCATCGTGGCATCGGTCCTGATCTATGACAGCACGACGCCATTCCCCGGGGTTTACGCACTGCTGCCCACGGGCGGGGCGGCGCTGATCATCCTTTTTGCCACGCGCGGCACATGGGTGCATCGCCTGCTCAGCCTGCGCGCGGTCGTGGGGCTGGGGCTGATCAGCTATTCGGCTTATCTCTGGCACCAGCCGCTTTTCGTCTTTGCCCGCTACCGCCACATCACCCCGCCCTCCGACGTGTTGATGCTGGGGCTGTGCGTGGCGACACTTGCGCTGGCCTATCTGAGTTGGCGCTATGTCGAACAACCGTTTCGCGACCCGGCACGTCTCGGGCGCGGCACGATCTTGCGCGCGGGGGCTGCGGGACTGGTGACCTGTGCCACCCTTGGCCTGGTGGGCGACCGCACGGGCGGTTTGCCCGGCCCGCGCATCCCGGCCGAGGTGGCGGCACTGGCCGCCTACCAGCACGACGACAACCCGTTTCGCAAGGACTGCTTTTCCGGCCCCGATCGCTATGTCGCGCCGGACGTGGCCTGCGTGCTGGGGAATGCGGGCAATGTGCGCGGGGTGCTGATGGGTGACAGCCATTCCGATGCCATCGCCTATCCGCTGCATCAGGCACTGGAGGCGCGCGGCGTGGGGCTGCGCCATGCCTGGTACAATGGCTGCCCGCCGGTCGAGGGACTGCACGTGCTGACCCACGGGACGGATTACGAATGCGGCCGGTTCAACCGGGACGCATTTGCCATGGTCTATGACGACCCGGGGCTGGAATATGTCGTGCTGTCGGGCCGGTTCACCATGTATTTCGACGGCAACGGCTATGACAACGGCGAGGGCGGGATCGAACGGGACGGCCGCTATCCGGCAGGTCGGGTGGACCGCCCTGCCCGCCGCTATCCAGAGACCGAGCGCCAGGCCGACGTGCTGCAGCTGTACACCCGGCAGGTCGTGGATCTGCTGGCGGCGGGCAAGAAGGTGATCCTGCTCTACCCGGTGCCCGAACAGGGCTGGAACGTGCCGCTGGTCATGGCCAAACGGCTGTTTTTCTCGGGCCAGGGGGTGGAGCTGTCAGTGAGCCACGACAGTTTCCGGGCGCGCAACGCCCGCGTGATTGCCGCCTTTGACGCGCTGCCCGATCATCCGAACCTCATGCGGGTCGAACCCGAAGCGGTGCTGTGCGACACCTTCGTGCCGGGCCGCTGCGTGGGGTCGATGAACCAGAAGGCGCTTTACTACGACGACGATCACCTGTCGAATTTTGGCGCGTCCCTGATTGTGCCCGACGTGGTGCAGCATATCGGACCCGCGCCCGACCGGCGCACCGCCGATGCCTCAGCCAAAGGGATCGCGATAAAGACCCAACCGCTGCTTGAGCACCGCCCACAGGAACGGCGGCTCGTGCACGACATAGCGGTGGAAGCGCGCCCGCGGTTCCTTCGCTAAGCGGTAGAGCCATTCGAACCCCCATTCGGTGATCCATTTCGGCGGGCGCTGGAAGGTGCCGCTTTCATAGTCGATGGTCCCGCCCAAAGGCAGCCACAGTTTGATGCCCGGCATCCGGTCGCGGTATTTGATGATGAACTTTTCCTGCCGCCCGCCACCCAGACCCACAAGCAGCGCCGTGGCGCCCGAGGCATTGACCGCGTCGATCATGGTATCGATCTCGCCGGGGGTGTTTTCATAGTCAAAGGACGGCGCGTATGTGCCCACGATGAAGTCGCGCCCGACCTTGGCGTTGACGTTCACGCGCGCCTTTTCCGCGATGCCCGGCTTGCCGCCCAGCATGAACACCCGCATGTCGGGGTTGTCCTTGTGGTGCATGTAGAATTTCGGAAAGTAATCCGACCCCGACACCCGCTCCTGCACCGGCGTGCCAAGGAATTTGGTCGCGAAATACATGATCTGGCTGTCGCAGGTGATCACGTCGAATTCGCCCAGAATGGCGTGAAACTCCGGGTCCTGCTGCAGCTTCATGGCCATGTCCACGTGCAGCGTCAGCAACAGCCCCTGATCGAAATCGCGCACCAACTCGTCCATCGAGATGTCGTGCACGAACGCATTCAGCATCGGCACCTTTTTGTAAGCCGCCGTGACAGAGGGCGCGGCCTTGGGGGGGAAGTGGGGCGTCTGGTTCATGTCAAAGCTGTTTCTAAAATGCAATCATGGCGTTATCTTGGCACCCAAGCGCACCGTACCCGAGGTCTACACGCACCTTCGACAGAAACCAAACATGCCAAGGGCGGGTGTTTCCCAGTTACGCAGGTACGCCCGGTCTTTCCAGTTCGAAGAAACTTTCGGCGATCCATTGGAGCGCAAGACATAAATGAGACGGCAGGCGCGAGATCTGCATATTTGTTAAAGCCTAAAGATCAACATTTTAATGCCGCAGCCCTCAGACTCTTCACACAGACCCGGCACAGCGTCGGACGCGCATCCGGACGGGTCGTCCGCGGCCAGCCTGCCGCGGATCCACGTGTTCAACTCGATGCCGTTCAACGGCCGGGGCCATAGTCAGACCTGTTACAACATCTGCCGGTACTGGCCCGACATGGGCGTCGAAACGGCCATCCACACGACGCTGTTGGCGCGTGATGATCCAGAAAACATCACCAAACCGGTGATCCCCAAGGCGCTCACCCCCCGCCTGCAAACCCAGCTTTACGAGGCCATCGGTCATCCGCGCCTGCGCCACCGCAGCGAGGCAAACGGGCTGAAACGGGTCAGGCCCGGCGATATCTGTTACTTCTGGCCCACCTGTTCGATCGACGCACTGAAACAGGCGCGCGCGCAAAAGGCCGTGGTCGTCATCGAGTTCATCAACACCCATGTCCGGCTGGCCGAACGGATCATGGACGCCGAGCGCAGCCACTACCACCTGCCCGGCCACCCCGACAAAGACCTTCTGTTTTCCGAAGAGGAAGCCCGCCTGCAACTGGCCGACTACGCCTTTGCGCCCGGCCCGTTCGTGGGACGCTCGATCCGGGAGTTCTCAAACGCAAATATCGACATTCTCGAAACAAGCTATGGCGCGCACGTGCCTGACGTTTTGCCGCCGCGCGACACGGCACGCACGGGACGGCCGAAATTCGTGTTTGTGGGCACGTTCGGGCTGCGCAAGGGCGCGCGCACCCTGCTGCAGGCCTGGGACATAGCCGATCTCGATGCAGAGCTGCACATTTTCGGCAGCATCGAGGACATGTTCGAACAGGAGGTGAAACGCCGCGCTGCGCGCAACATCGTCTTTCGCGGATATGCCTCGGACATCGCAGAGGCCTATCGCGAGGCCGACGCCTTTGTCTTTCCCTCGCTTGAGGAAGGTGGACCGCAAGTCACCTACGAGGCCGCGGGCCACGGCGTCCCGCTGATCGTGACCCCGATGGGCGGCGGTCGCATCGCGGATGCGCACAACGCCTTTATCGTGGAACCGGATGATGCACCGGCCCTTGCGGCCGCGCTGACGCGGATGGCACAGGATCCCGCCTTGCGGGCGCGCATGGGTGCTGCCGCGCGCAAAGCGGCCCCCAGATACGATTGGAAAGCGGTTGCAAGACAGCGCCTGACCGCCCTGACCGAGGCGCTGACTGCCCCGAAACCGTCACAAAAGACCGGATAACGGGCGATCAGGCGTCTAAAAATGCCGCGTGTCTGACAACAAAGGCGATGTGGCGGGCACAAAGATCAGGTCCACCTGGTTGGTGGCCCGGTCCAGCGGGCGGCGGTGCAGTTCCAGCACGTCGGCCACTTCGAATCCGCGCGCGCGCATGAACCCCACCACCTCGGTCATCAGCGGCGCGTTCTTGTTGATCTCGATCAGCGACACTTCCATCAGCACCGCCTGTGCCCCCGCCATCAGGTCCGAGGCGCCCTTGAGCACTTCAAGCTCATAGCCCTGCACGTCAAGCTTGATGAAATCCGGACGGTTGTCCGGAAACAGCGTGTCGAGCCGCTGGGTCAGACGCACCTCTTCGCGCCGATCAAGGGGGCTGTTTTCCGGCAGCACAGATGACCCGGATTCCATCACATGAAACACCACCTCGGCCCCGTCCTCCGGCCCCAGCACGGCAAAGTCGAGCCGCGCGCCAATCTCCTGGGCGACAGGCTCCAGGATTGGTTTCTTGTCCAGATTCGCCTCGAGCATTGTGATCTGCGCCTGTGGCCAGATGGCATGGACCATGCGCGCCCAGTCCCCGTGATAGGCGCCCACATCGACAATGTGGCGCGGCTGCAGCCCGCGTATTGCCAGATGCTGCAATCCCAGCGTCATGTTGGGCGCGAAAAAGTCGGTATAGGCCAGCTGCTGAAAGGCGTCCGGATCAAGCTTTCGCCCAAAGCTGACGAGGCGGCGTTTGAACGCAGCAGGCAGGAACCGCCGGCTGGCCGCATGTAGAGCCTGTTTCATATCCACCTGTTCCTTTTGTCCTGCGCGTAACGGGCGCCGTGCCGCCTGTCTTGCTAGGGTGATGCGATCTCGATCCAGTAGGCACCAGGCTTGTATCCCGGCTCGGCCAGGCGCGGGAACAGCTGATGCATGTCATCGGACCGTTCGCGATAAAGCTGATGCAAGGGATACCGAACGCGATAACGCGGATTGTCCTGAACCAGTGCCGCCAGCATGTATTGTTCAGTCCAGAAGAATTTTGACCTCAAAATCCAGTCGTTGGGATACTCGTAGGGTAGAAAGATATCGTGGACGTGGACCAGAACACCCGGTTTCAACCGGGGCAGGATGGACAGGATTTCATAGACAACATCGCTGCCGTAGCCAACCACGTGAGAGGAATCGATAAACAGGATATCGCCCGCCTCAAGCTGTTCGAACCGTTCAAGAGCAACAGTTTGCAGCGCCACATCCTTGAAAGCGGTCACTTCACTGGGAAGCTCTTTGAGATAGGCCGGGCGGTACGGCTCGATACACTCGAAGACGGGTGTGTAGCCGGCCTCGTCCCGGATCGCTTCGGCGATGAGCAGGGTGGTATGTCCGCAGCCGATTTCCACGATTTGCGCAGGCTTGTGGGATCGGATCAGCCCGTACAAAACCTCCGCCTCCACTGTGGCATAGGGCGCCATGCCAAAGCGGAACTCCGAAATGTCCCCATCGTCATGATAGGGCGCGCGCTGTGCGATGCGTGCATACGCCTCGCCATAGGTTTGTACGAAATCCCTCAGGTCTTCGGTCGCACGGTCCAGTGTCTGCGCGTCAGCGCCAAAGTATTTCGGGGTCTGATCGTCGACGTCCAGCTGGCTGACATCGGGGATCGGGGAATAGTAGTGCACCGGCAGGATATGCATGCCGAGTTGTTGCGCGCGATCAAAGATCGCCCAACGCCAAGCCGAAAAATACCCGGCAAACAGCCCTGAGCGAGCAAGAAGGAAGAGGCCGAGACGCCCGACCAAGAGCATGATGTGTCGTTTTAAGCTATTCATATCATTAAAGCTTTCATGACGGATCAGCTGCCCGTACGCGCAGCACTCCAATGCTCATCTACAAGGCCTTTTGTCCCAAGGATATTGCCCCGGCTTGAGGCGCCGAAGACGATAGACTGAAGGTTGGGCAGGCCGCTGACCCATTCGATGGCTTCGGCGGGCGGGATGGCACCCGACGCATAGACCGACATGGCAATGGCCCGCACGCGGCCAGCGGCCATCATGTCGGTATAGGCGTCGAGCCCGCCGCACATGCGGAAGCCGATCTTGTTGATATTCGCGCAGACGATGGGGTTCTTGATCCCCTCCCCCTCCAGTGCCTCAACGAGCATCGGCAGGTTCATGGTGATGAAGGCAGGCTCGGCGTCGTAGGTCTCGAGGATGTGGTCGTGAAACACCTTGAGCGCGCGGGTGAACCCCATGCCCAGAAGCAGATCGGTAAAGACGTTCTGCATGAAGATCACGGGCGTCTTGAGGCCCTTGAACATCTTCATTTCCGCGTCGATCAGGATCTTGGCGATGCCGTCCACGTCTTTGGTGGCCAGTGCCGCGCCCCCGCGCAGGGCGGTCTGCAGCATGCCGCCCTCGGGCATGAAATGCTGCACCGCCCCCAGCATCCCGTAATCCGTGACTGCGTTGGCGTATTTGTGGGCGTAGGGCATGCACGGGTAGAACAGGAAATCCGCATAGCGGTCGGGGTTGGCGCGCACGATATCGGCGATCTCGGCGATGCGGTCATGGGTGGTGCACATGAAGGTCCGGATGCCCGCGTCATAGGCCACGTCGAGCACGTCCATGATGGCACGCGTGTCCTGGAACCGCATGGCCTGGGCGCGGGCCTTTTCCTCGGACATGTGGTTGATGCCAAAAAACTGGTTGTCGCCGAAAAGAAGTCTGTCCATCGTGCTACCCCCGGCCAAACCAGCTGCGTTTCTTGGGTGCCTCGACGGGGCGCACAGCGGGCGCCTCACCCACGGACAGGCCGGTGTCCGCGTTTTCAAGGATCATCGCGATGCTCTGGTCCGTCGCCGCGGCAGAGCGGAAATCATTCTCTGTTGCGGCGGTTTTGCCGTCGCGGACCGCGCAGATGAAATCGTCGATCTGGTTCGAATATTCCTCACCACGCAGGTAGAACCAGCTCTCTTGCGTGAGCTCGGTGGTGTATTTCACGTTCCAGCCGGCGGTGTAGCCGGGCAGCGCGTCCGACGCCTCGCGCAAATACAGCTGGCATTCCTGCCGGTCGGCATAGATCCGGCCCCTGGTGCCGATCATCGTGACCTTGGTGGACATCTTGCGATGGCTTTCGTCCGACCAGTTCACCGACAGCTGCGCGGTGGGGCCATTGTCAAAGCGTAAGGTCGACATCACCTCGTCATCCGTGCCTTCGGAAAAGATCGAGGTCAGGACAGACCCTGTGACCTGCGCGGGCACGCCAAAGAACCAGTTGAGCAGGTTCAGCGGGTGGGCCGCATAGTCATAAAGACACCCACCCCCTTCGGCCTTGGTGGTGCGCCAGCTTTGCTTTTTCGGGCGCAGCACCACGGGGCCATAAGCCTCGGCCATCACATGGGTGATGCGGCCCAGGGCGCCGGTGTCCAGAATGCGCTTCATCTCCTGGAACGCACCCACATGGCGGTAGTGATAGCCGACCTGGTTGATCAGACCCTTTTCCTCGGCCAGATCCGCCAGCGCCACGGCATCCTGCCATTCGAGGCAAAAGGGTTTTTCGCAAAAGACATGGAGGCCCTTTTCGAGGGCAGCCCGCACCATCGGCGCATGGGCCCGGCTGGGCGTGGCGATGACCACCGCATCCAGCGCCTCCGTCGCCAGCATCTGGTCATAGTCCTTATGGAACGTCGCGGGCGTGTTCTTGGCCAGCACATCAACCATGAAGCCCGAAGCGTCACAGGCGACGGTGTGCGTGTCGGGATGGGCATGAACCAGCGAGAAATGGGACAGCCCCATTTTGCCAAGGCCCACAACAGCGATGCGAATGGGGGTCGTCATGTGGCTCTGG